>Ga0180438_10003207_pt1 | contig 25148 bp, 13 predicted proteins | sample SS_ome_12_FD_132455 | JGI IMG/M metagenome (GOLD analysis project Ga0180438, IMG submission 132455) | Hypersaline lake sediment archaeal communities from the Salton Sea, California, USA - SS_3_D_2 metaG | ecosystem: Environmental > Aquatic > Non-marine Saline and Alkaline > Hypersaline >... | reverse complement strand
CTGACGGACGCCGAGATTTTCGGCTGGGCCAGACCGCTACCTCGCCGGGCTCCACAGCCACGGGCCATCACCCCGGAGGCTTTTTTCTCCGACGTAGCCCCTGGCAACTATGTGGTGCACATCGAGCACGGCATCGGCCTCTTCCAGGGCCTGACCAAGCTGACGGTAGATGAGACCGAGCGCGAGTATTTACAGGTTGACTATGCGGCTGGCGACAAGTTGTATGTGCCCGTCCACCAGGTAGACCGTCTCAGCCGCTACGTGGGTGTGGGGGACCGCCCTCCCTTCGTACATCGCCTGGGCACGGCCGATTGGGCACGGGTCAAAGCGCAGGCCAAACGAGCTGTGGAGGACATTGCCAGAGACCTGCTGGAGCTTTATTCAGCGCGGGAGGTCATACGCGGCCATGCCTTCTCTCCCGATGCCCCCTGGCAGGCTGAACTGGAGGCCGCTTTTCCCTACATAGAGACCAAAGATCAACTGGCGGCCGTCGAGGCAGTCAAGACCGACATGGAACAGGTCAAACCCATGGACCGGCTGATCTGCGGTGATGTGGGCTATGGCAAAACCGAGGTCGCCCTGCGGGCCGCTTTCAAGGCTGTCATGGACGGCAAGCAGGTGGCCCTCCTGGTACCCACCACCGTCCTGGCCCAACAGCACCACCAGACTTTCCTTGAACGCCTCAAGCCCTTTCCCGTCGAAGTGGAGATGCTCTCCCGCTTCCGCTCCCGTGGCGAGCAACAAAAGATCCTGGAAAGGCTGAGGAAAGGGCAGGTAGACATTGTCATCGGCACCCATCGCCTGCTGCAGAAGGACATAGCTTTCAAGGACCTGGGACTCCTGGTCATTGACGAGGAGCAACGCTTCGGCGTAACCCACAAGGAGAAACTCAAGCAGATGCGCAAGGAGGTGGACGTGCTGACCCTCACCGCCACCCCCATCCCGCGCACCCTGCACATGTCCCTGATGGGGGTACGGGACATGAGCACCATCGAGACCCCCCCCGAAGAGCGTCTGCCCGTCGTGACCCACGTGGGGGAATACGACGAAAGCCTCATTCGCAAGGCCATCCTGCGAGAGTTGGCCAGGGGAGGGCAGGTCTACTTTGTGCACAACCGGGTGCAGGGCATCAATCAGATAACCCAGCGGCTGGCCAAGGTCGTGCCCGAGGCGACCCTAGCCATCGGCCATGGCCAGATGCCAGAGCGGGAACTGGAACAAGTCATGCTGGACTTTGCCGGCGGCAAAGTAGATGTCCTGGTCTGTACCTCTATCATCCAGAACGGCCTGGACATCCCCAATGCCAACACGATCATCATCAACCGGGCTGACCACTTTGGCCTGGCCCAGATCTATCAGTTGCGGGGGCGGGTAGGACGTAGCGCGGTGCGCGCCTACGCCTACCTTCTGCACGGCCGGCACCAACGACTGAGCGAGACAGCCCGCAAGCGCCTGCAGGCTATACTGGAGGCCAGCGAACTGGGGGCGGGGTTCCGCATTGCCATGCAGGACCTGGAGATCCGCGGGGCAGGGGAGCTCCTGGGCGCTCGCCAGCACGGCCACATCGCTGCCGTGGGCTTTGACCTCTACTGTCGTCTGCTGGCCCAGGCTGTACGAGAGTTGAAGGGCGAGGAGCCCAGCCAACTGCTGGGCGAGGAAGCGGTCTATTTGCAACCTCTCGACAGCGGCGTGCAAATCAACCTGCCCCTGGCCGTCTCTCTGCCGGAGGATTATGTGCCCGATGAGAGACTGCGCCTGCATCTTTACCGCCGCATGGCAGGCTTGAGCACCCTGGCTGGGGTGAGTGAGATGGCCCAGGAACTGGAGGACCGTTTTGGTGAACTCTCCCAGCCGACGGTGAATTTGCTCTATCAGTTGCGTCTCAAAATCCTGGCTATAGCCGCGGGGGTGCAGGCTATCTCTACCGAGGAAGGGCAGGTCGTCGTCAAAGCCCAAGACCTGGGAAAGCCTGAGGAAGGGCGGCTGCAACAACGCCTGGGAGGCAAAGTTCGGGTGGGCCGGCGGCAGGTCTGGCTGCCGCTGGATGCCCGCGGCCGGTGGCGAGAGCTCCTGCCAGAGGTCTTGTACGCCATGGCCGGGGGCAACGGACAGAGCGCTTCAGAGCCTCTCGCCCCTCACCCGACTGCATACACTCAGACGGCCGGGTAGTTCTTGTCTGGAAACTCGGGCGGCTTTCCATAACCCCCATTTATATGCGCCTTGTCGTGAATGGAACCGGCGATAGGAGGAATTGGGAGACTATGACATCCATCCCATGGCAGGAACGTTACCGTCACAAAGTCAAGACGGCAGCCGAGGCGCTACAGGCCGTCAAACGTGGCCATCACGTTTTTATAGGCTCCGGTGCTGCGGTGCCCGGACTTTTGGTCGCAGAGCTGGCCAAGATGGCCAATCGCCTGGCCGACACCTGCATCATCCACATCCTCACCCTGGGCGTTGCCCCTTACACAAGCCCCGAATTCACTGACAAGTTCCGGCACAACGCCTTGTTCATTGGGACCAATGTGAGAGATGCGGTCTGTGAAGGCCGAGCCGACTATACCCCTATCTTCCTCTCCGACGTCCCTGCTCTCTTCAGCCAGAGGCGTCTGTCCATTGACGTGGCTCTCATCCAGGTCACCCCACCCGATGAAGAAGGGCTTTGCAGCTATGGGGTCTCCGTGGATGTGGTCAAGGCTGCGGCGGAGAGTGCCGATTACGTCATCGCCGAGGTGAACCCCCAGATGCCCCGCACCCTGGGCAACAGCTTTGTCCAGGCCGATCAGATAAATATCTTGGTGGAAAACGATGCCCCCATCCCCGAGCTTTCCTACCCCAAGCCCGATCAGGTGACGCGGCGCATCGGAGAGAACGTGGCGGGTCTCGTCGAGGATGGCTCGACGATGCAGACGGGCATTGGCACGATCCCAGACTCTATCCTCCTCTTCCTCAAAGACAAGAAGGACTTGGGCGTCCATACAGAGATGATCTCCGACGGAGCGATCAAACTGATAGAGGCGGGCGTGATCACCAACGCCAGGAAGGCCCTGCATCCAGGCAAAATCATCACCAGCTTTTGCATGGGCACCAGGCGTCTGTACGATTATGTGGACAACAATCCCTTCTTCGAGTTCCACCCCTGTGACTATACCAACAATCCCGCCATCATCAGCCAGAACGACAAGATGGTGGCCGTTGACGCCGCCCTGGAGATAGACCTGACCGGTCAGGTGTGCTCGGACTCCCTGGGCCACCTCTTCTACAGCGGGTTCGGAGGACAGGTTGACTTTATACGGGCTGCAGCCAAATCGGAAGGGGGTAAGCCCATCATCGCCTTGCCCTCCACAGCCAAAGGGGGCTCTGTCTCGCGCATCGTCCCCGCCCTCTCCAAGGGGGCAGGGGTGGTGATCACCAGAGGCGACGTGTACTATGTAGTGACAGAGTACGGGGTCGCTTATCTGCACGGCCTGAGCGTGCGCGAGCGGGCCCTGGCCCTGATCAGCATAGCCCATCCCCGCTTTCGCGAGAGCCTGCTGGAAGAGGCCAAGATCAGCCACTACATTTACGTGGACCAGTTGGTGCCCAGAGGGATCTACCCCCGCGAACTGGAAACCAGCCTCACCCTCGGGGATGGCACACGGGTTTTCCTCCGCCCCATAAAGCCTACCGACGAGGGGATGATGCACGACTTTTTCTATGCCCTCTCTGACCGCACCATCTATCAGCGTTACTTCAGTGTCCTCAAGGCCATGCCCCACTGCACCCTGCAGTATTACACCACCATTGACTACATCCAAGAGATGGCCATCGTTGGACTGGTGGAGGAAAAAGGACGACAGAGGATCATTGCTGTAGGGCGATACGGTATGCTGAGAGAGTCCGACCTGGCCGAGATGGCCTTTACTGTCCAGGACCGCTGGCAGAACAAAGGGATCGGCACCTTCCTCCTCTACTATTTGATTCAGATCGCCAAGGAACGCGGGATCGGCGGGTTCACAGCCGAGATTCTAGAGACCAACAAACCGATGCTCCACATACTGGAACACCCTGCCCGGAAAAGGGACTATTCCCTGGAAAGTACCCTGGACGATGGGACCTATACGGTTACGATCAGATTCTGAATGAGGGAAATGGATAAAACGGCTTTCATCTATTCTGACAAATTTGCTGACTACAAGTATGGTGAATCACATCCGTTCAAGCCAGAGAGAGCGCACCTGACCCTCGAACGGTGTCAACAATTAAAGTTGCTGGACAAGCCATGGATGGAGGTTGTAGAGCCAGAGCCAGCCGACCTGCGCAGCGTAGCTCTTTTCCACGACCAGGATTACCTGGAGATGTTGAAACAGGCCAACGACGGGGTTTTCAGAGACGAGATGATCGAGTTCGGGCTCGGCACAGTGGACTGCCCGGTCTTCCCCGGGGTCTACGATTACTCCCTGCTGACCACCGGAGGGACTCTCCTGGCCGCCGAACTGGTGGAGGAGGGTCACAAAATCGCTTTCAACGTCCTCGGAGGGTTCCATCACGCTCAGCGGAGGAACGCGGAAGGATTTTGTTATGTCAATGACATTGCAGTAGCCATCTTGAAGCTTTTGGACCGGGGAAGGCGGGTGGCCTACGTGGACATTGATGTCCACCACGGCGATGGGGTGCAGGATGCTTTCTACGAGGACGACCGGGTCCTCACCATCTCTCTCCACGAAAGCGGCAGGACCCTTTTCCCCTGGGGAGGATTTGAGACCGAGATTGGACTCGGGGCCGGGATGGGGTACAACATTAACGTGCCATTACCTGCTTATACGGACGACGACATCTTCCTGTGGGCCTTCAACGAGATCGTCCCTCCTGCCGTGACCGCTTTTGCTCCCGACCTGGTCTTCGCCACCCTTGGGACCGATACGCTACTGTCCGACCCTCTGGCTCATTTCAACATGACGAACAATGGGTTCGCCGAGGCCGTGCAAGCCATCATGGCTCTCTCGCCCGGGTGTGTGGCCTTGGGGGGAGGGGGATACAACCTCGACAGTGCCGTCCGGGCCTGGACCCTGGCCTGGTCTATCATGAACGGAATCGAGCCTCAGGACATGTACGTGGGGGTGATCGGGGGTATGATGTTGGGCACAGAATACATGGAAGGCGGGGGCCTGCGGGACAGGCACGTCTACACCACAGGCCCCCAAAAGGAGGAAATCCGCAGAGAAGCTGAGCGGGTGATAGGATACATCAAAGATACAGTCTTCCCTTTGCTGGGCGCTGCCCCCTGACTACATCCTTTCTTTGAGCAACACCTCGACAACAGTCGGGTCGGCCAGGGTGGTGGTGTCCCCCACGTCCGTCTGCCCTGCGGCAATGGCCTTGAGAATGCGCCTCATGATCTTGCCGCTGCGGGTCTTGGGCAATGCATCGGCGAACTGGATTTTGTCCGGCCGGGCGATGGGACCGATCTCCTTGCCCACGTGCATAGCCAATTCCTTCCTCAACTCCTCGCTTTTCTTTGCCCCACTGACCAAAGTAACAAAGGCATAGAGAGCCTGCCCTTTGATCTCGTGGTCGAAAGGAACGACAGCCGCCTCGGCCACCACCGGATGGCTCACCAGGGCGCTCTCCACCTCCATCGTCCCGATGCGGTGGCCGGAGACATTGATCACATCGTCCACCCGCCCCATCAGCCAGTAGTAGCCATCCTCATCTTTGCGAGCCCCATCGCCAGTGAAGTAGGCATCGGCCAGACCGAAGCGACCGAAATAGGTATTTTTGTAACGTTCATCCGCTTTGTAAAGGGTACGCAACATCCCTGGCCAGGGTTTCTTGACGATCAGATAGCCACCTTCATTGACCGCACAGGGGGCCCCGTCATCCCGCACCACCTCGGGGAAGACGCCGGGGAAGGGCCTCGTGGCCGAACCTGGCTTCAGTGGGGTGGCTCCCGGCAGAGGAGTAATGACAATGCCCCCCGTCTCCGTCTGCCAGTAAGTGTCCACAATTGGGCAGCGCTCCTTCCCAATCACCTTGTAGTACCACATCCACGCCTCCGGGTTGATCGGCTCACCCACCGTGCCCAACAGGCGCAAGCTGCTCAGATCGCGCTTCTCAGGCCATTCATCCCCATCCCTGGCAATGGCCCTGATGGCCGTCGGGGCGGTGTAAAAGATATTGACCTTGTATTTCTCCACGACCTCCCAGAACCGATCGGGGCGCGGGTAATTGGGCACCCCCTCAAACATCAGGCTCGTGGCCCCAAGGGCCAAGGGGCCATAGACAATGTAACTGTGTCCGGTCACCCAGCCTATGTCAGCCGTGCACCAATAGATGTCGTCCTCCTTGACGTCAAATATCCACTTCACAGTCAGGTAGGAGTAGAGTAAGTAGCCTGCTGTGGTGTGCACCACTCCCTTCGGTTTGCCCGTGGTCCCGCTGGTGTAGAGGATAAACAAAAGGTCCTCGGCGTCCATCACCTCCGGCTCGCACTCGGGCGAGGCATCGGCCATCAGATCCTCCCACCAGTGGTCCCGGCCCTCCACCATATTCACGTCTATGCCCGTCCGCTGATAGACAACGACGTTCTCTACACCAGGGCACTCCTGCACGGCCAGGTCTGTGTTGGCCTTCAGGGGGATCGTCTTCCCACTGCGAAAGCTCCCGTCGGTGGTGATCACCAGCCTGGCCTCAGAGTCTTCGATGCGGTCTTTTAGAGATGCAGCGCTAAAGCCGCCAAAGACCACGCTATGAATAGCCCCTATCCTGGCGCAGGCAAGCATAGCGATGGGTAGCTCCGGGATCATGGGCATGTAGATGCAGACCCGGTCGCCTTTCTTGACGCCGAAACTCTTCAGGACGTTGGCAAACTTGCACACCTCGCGGTGGAGCTCTTTATAGGTATAGGTTCTGCTATCACCCTCCGGCTCACCCTCCCAGATGATGGCAGCCTTGTCCCCACGCTCCCCCAGGTGACGGTCGAGACAGTTGTAGGAAGCGTTGAGCTTACCCCCGGCAAACCACTTCCAGAAAGGGGCCTCTCCGCTGAGCACAGAGTCCCATTTCTTATACCAGTCCAGGGCCTCCGCCTGTTTCGCCCAGAAACCCTCCAAGTCCTCCTCGGACTGTCTGTAGAGGGCCTCGTACTCTTCCATGCTTTTGACATAGGCTTTCTCGCTGAACTCCTTGGGCGGAGGGAACACTCGCTTCTCTTCTAGCAAGGACGTGATGGTGTCTTCTCTCTGTGCCATAGTCAATCTCCCTTTCTTTTTTCTCCCGTGGTGAGCTTGACCATCAGGTGCTCAGCAGGCCCTTCTCCTCCAAAAACCTGACAGGATCCACAAAGTGCTTGTCCAGGCCCAGGGTTTTGGCATCCAATCCGAAAGCAACTCCCATCAATTGCGTAAAGTAGATGATAGGCAGATTGAACGTCTCTTCGTACTCTTTCTCGATCTGTTTCTGACGGGAGTCAAGGTTAACCTGACACAAGGGGCAGGCCACGATGATGGCTTCCGCTCCCACTGCTTTCGCGTCGTGCAGCACCTTGCGGCTCATCCCCAGGGCGATGGGGAGCTGGCTGATCCCCAGTGAAACGCCACAGCAGTCAGTCTTGTAGGACCAGTCGAAGGATTCGGCACCCAGGGTCTCCACCAGGCGGTCCATGTTGGTCGGGTACTCGTAATCTTTGACCTGGGTGAGCCTGGGCGGCCGAGTGAGGGCACAGCCATAGTAGCAGACCACCTTCAGGTTCTCAAGATGCCTGGTCACCCTCTCAGCCACCGCTTCATATCCCACCCGCTCGGTGATGGTCGTCAGCAAGAGATCCATTTTCAGGCCCCTGGAGGGCAGGTAGTCCGTCTGAGCCCGGACTTTTCTAGCCAGCTCCTCGTCCTCGGCTACATTCTGAATAGCGGCCCGGAAGCGCTGGAAGCAAGAGGGACAGGGGAAAGTCATGTAGGAGTGGCCCTCCCGTTCCATCTGGGCCAAAGTGCGCATGGGCAGCACTGTAGCGTAGACATGATCTGTGGAGTGAGCCGGAGTGCTGCCGCAACAGCACCAATCCTTTGGTTCCTGAAGCGTCCATCCCAACGCCTTTGCCACCGCCAGGATAGACATGTGGTATTCTTTGGATGTGCCATGCAAACTGCAGCCTGGATAGTAGGCAATGGTCTTGGGATCCGTCACTGCCGGAGAGACAGGGCCTTCCTTTGGTTTGCCCCGGATGCCCAGGCTGGGGATAGGATTCAGCTTGCCATCACGGAACATTTTGAGGGCCATGCCCATGTCCTCGCTGAAGAGCTGCTTGAAATCCAAACTTCCTCGCAGGAACTGGCGTATGTAAAGTTCGCCCATCAGCCCCAACTCGTACATCCTTCCAAAGTAGCGGATTCCCCGCAACATGGCCTTGTAGAAATCGGGCACATCTGGCACCTTGGGCTTGATTCCCTCCCGCTTGGCCATGATGCGGAAGACGTCCATGATGGCCGTGATGTTGATGTCCTGGGGACAGCGGGTAGCACAGGTCTCGCAGATGGCACAGAGCCAGATCGTTTTAGAATTCAGGATCAGGTCCTTCTGGCCGAACTGGGCTGCCCGCAAGAGTTGATTGGGCGTCAGGTCAAAGTGCTCGGCCACGGGGCAGCCAGCCGTGCACTTTTTGCATTGATAGCACAGATAGACGTTTTCGCCACATTCTTCCTGGATGTGTTGAGCCAGATCAGTTCTGAGTTCTATGGACATCGTTCATTCCTCCGGCTAGTCTACCGTCGGCCGGGGCTGTAAGCCAGCCTGTTTGGTGATTTCGTCCACGGCCTCTTCCCACTCTATGGCCATGATGTGCACGCCAGCCACGCCTGGCATCTCCCGCACCTGTTGGATAATCTCGACGCATATCTGGATGCCTTCGCGTTCCTGGGCTTCGCGGCGGCGTTCTTTGTCTTCCTTAGGGACACTCTCCATGACGCTCTTCATGCGGTCTACATATTCCTGGGGCACATCCATGCCCGGCACAAAATTGGCCATGTATCTGGCTGCGCCGAAGGTTCTGATGGGACTTACCCCAGCCAGGAGGTAGACCTCGTCCAGCAGTCCCATATCGCCGCAACGCTTGACGAACTCACGGAACTTGGGCACGTTGAAGATAATCTGGGTCTGGATAAAGTCAGCACCAGCGGCGATCTTTTTGGCCAGGCGATAAGGTCGGAAGTCGAAGGGGTCGGCAAAGGGATTGGCTGCGGCTCCGATGAAGAAGCGAGGCTCGACGCCTTTGACCGGGTCACCGCACATGAATTTCTTCTCGTCGCGCAGGTCCTTGACCATTTTGATAAGTTGCATTGAATCCAGGTCAAAGACGTTTTTGGCTGTGGGATGGTTGCCAAAGGACTGGTGGTCGCCGGTCAGGCACAGCAGGTTTTTGATGCCCAGCGCCGATGCACCCAGCAGATCGCTTTGGATAGCGATGCGGTTGCGGTCACGGCAGGTCATCTGCATGTTGGGCTCAATTCCTAGTTCCAGCAGCATGACAGCCACCGACATGCTGCACATACGCACCACCGCTGTCTGGTTGTCGGTGATATTGACCGAATCCACATAGCCTTTGAGATAGCCTGCCTTTTCGCGGATGACCTCCGGGTCAGCGCTCTGGGGTGGACCCAATTCACCTGTGGCAGCAAAGTGCCCAGCAGTGAGAATCTTTTCCAGGTTACTGCCTGCTTTCAGTGTGTCTGTCATCATTCCTCCCTCACTTTGTCTCGAGCCGAAGGTCCTCACGCACAATCTTGCGCGGGCCACCGTCACGGCTAGGGGTCCAATCCTTGACTGGCTCGATCTCCTTTGCAAGCATAAGATCCAGCTTGCCCAAGGACTCGAGACGCTCATAGATGAGGTGCCAGGCACATTCAATTTCTTCCATGACAGGCACCTCTTTTCCCCTCTTGTCCACCGTCGTGACCGGTTTGCCCCCCTCCATCTTGACCCGTTTCACCTCGCACAGACCATTTTGCGAGCCGCCGCAGGGGCCGTTGAGCAAGCTTTTGGAGCAGCGGGCCACGGGACAGATGCCAGCGGTCAGAGCCAGCACACAGTTGCCACAGGCCTGGCAGCGTTCTGCCCAGATGCCCTGCTCGGTGGGCTGGCCCAGGAAAGTAGTGTTAAGGCCAGGCAAGGTAAGCTTTTCCGGGAATTGCTCGTTCATGGTCTGCACACCGATGCCGCAGGCCAGAGACAGGATGACATCGGCCTGTTTGATCTGCTCGGCCACTTCCTCGTTGTACTCGTACTCGCACTGGCGCTGCACTGTGGCTTCGACGATCTCTTTGTTTTGACCATCGAGTTTGGTCGCCATGCGCAACGAAGAAGCCAAAATGCCTACTTCCTTCTCCCCGCCAGCAAAGCAGACGGTGACGCAGGTACCGCAGCCGAGTACCAGAACTTTTTCATAATCAGCCATCATTGCCTTGATCTCGTCAAGGGGCTTTTGTTCGCCTACAATCATGTTTAACCTCCATAATCGGGACGTTTGAAATAACGCTAAGAATCGCCTTCTTCGGCGGTAATCTCCTCTTCCAAAAAAGCCCGGCTGCCAAAGACCTTCACCGCCCTATGCCGCCCCAGCAGAACTCCCATCCCCCAACGGGTTCGGTCCCAACGCTCGTATGCGCTCCGTCATCTCGGTAGCGATTTCGGCAAAGCGGGCTCCCTCGGCTGACGAGAGAAAGTACATCTCCAATCGCTCGCCGCCCAAGCCAATCTCATCGAGCAATCTCTTGGCATAGCTCACCCGGCGCTCGGCGTTGACATTACCATCCAGGTAATGGCAGGTTCCCTTCAGTCAGCCGGCCACAAAGATGCCGTCGGCTCCCCGCTCAAAGGCTTTGAGCGCGTACAGGACATCGAACTTGCCAGTGCAAGGCAGCTTGACGATTTTGACATTGGCTGGGTACGAGAGGCGCATGGAGCCTGTCAGGTCAGCGGCAGCGTAGGCACAATAGTGACAGGCAAAGGCCAGGATTTGGGGTTCGAATTGGGTCATGGGTCACTCCCTTTCCAGAAACTAGGCTAACACCAATTCCTCAAACAACGCTTCTTCTTTGGCCATGATCTGCTCATCGCGATAGTGTTGCAATTGGATGGCTTTGGCCGGGCACTCGGCGGCACAGGAGCCACAACCCTGGCAGGCAGCCGCTGCAATCTCGGCTGCACCCAAAACGCCCCCCGCTCCTACCTTGGTGGGATTCATCCGGGGCACGTCGTAGGGACAAACGCGCACGCAGGTCAGGCAGCCAGTGCACTTTGCCTCATCCACTACGGCTACCACCCCACCTACCTGGAGCACATCTTTGGAGAGGATGGTCGTGGCCCGGGCGGCAGCGGCGTTGGCCTGGGCGATGGTCTCGTCAATGAACTTGGGATAGTGGGCTGCGCCGCAGAGGAAAATACCCTCCGCCGGAAAGTCCACCGGGCGCAGCTTGACGTGGGCTTCCAGGAAGAACCCCTCCAGGGTGCAGGAGAACTTGAGCAGTTCGGCCAACTCCCGGCTGCCCTCGGCCGGCACCATTGCTTCGGATAGGACCAGCAGGTCCGGCTTGAGCATGATAGGAGCTTGCAGGATGGGATCGTTGATGGTTACCTGCAACTGTCCATTGTCCCTTTGCACTTGGGGCTTGTTCCCGTCGTCGTAACGCAGGAAGATGACGCCCTGATCACGCGCCTGGGTGTAGAGGGCCTCATTGAAGCCATAGGTGCGCATGTCTTTGTAGAGGATGTAGACATTGGTCCCCGGGTTGCGCTTCTTGATGGACATCGCATTTTTGAGGGCTACCGTACAGCAGACACGGCTGCAATAAAAGTCAGGGGCATCGTCGCTGCCGTCATCCCAGGGACCGACGCATTGTACCATCACCGTATTGCGGCAGGCATCAAGAGTCATGGCAGCCTGTTCCGCTTCTGCTCCCTCTGACTGGTCTGCCTTCGCCAGAATCTGTTCCAAATCGTCTTGGGTGATGACCTTGCTGTCCTGTCCCAGCAGATAAGCGTCGCCCCGGTACTCCCGCCCACCGGTAGCCACGATGGTCACCCCATGCTCGATGAGGCGCTGGGTGGGATCATCCACGCTGGTCACCGTGGTCTTGAAATTGCCCACGAAACCGCTGGACTTGACCACTTCGTGGCCAGTCAGCACCTCGATGTTGGGATTGGCCTGGACCCTGCCCACCAATTCTCTAAGGTAGGCTTGCGGGTCGCCACCATCGGCAGTGTAATAAATCTGGCGTAACCGTCCGCCTAGCTCTCGCTCCCGCTCCACCAGGTAGACGCTAAAGCCTTGCTCGGCCAGGTTCAGGGCTGCTGCCATGCCAGCCACGCCACCGCCTATCACCAGCGCTTCATGGCTTAGGCTCTGGGGCTCGGTGTAGAGAGGCATCAGCAGGCGCGAACGTCCCACAGCCATGCGGGTCAGATCTTTGGACTTGACTGTGGCCGCCTCATGCTCACCAGAGTGCACCCAAGAGCACTGATCGCGGATGTTGGCCATCTCGAACAGATAGGGGTTCAGCCCAGCCTCGCGGATGGTATCCTGGAAAAGGGGCTCGTGGGTGCGCGGCGTGCATGATGAGACGATGACCCGGTTCAACTTGTATTCGGCGATGCGTTCCTGGATCAGCTTCAGCGAGTCGGCCGAACAGGTGTAAATGGTGTTCTCAGCAAAGACCACATCGGGCAGGGTCTTGGCGTACTCGACGACTTGGTTTACATCCACCACCCCGGCGATGTTGGAGCCGCAGGAGCAAATAAAGACCCCGATGCGTGGCTCTTCGTCCTCGGCCAGCTCGATCTCTGGCGGATAGACCTTCTCCTCAACTAGCGTTCCCCTGGCCGGGCCGATGACGCTCAGAGCGGCGGCGGCTGCGCCCGAGGCCTCGATGACGCTCTCGGGGATGTCCTTGGGCTCGGCGAAAGCTCCACAGGCGTAGACTCCAGGTCGGCTGGTCTCCACCGGTTTGAAGGGCTCTGTCTGGCAAAAGCCCCATCCGTTTAATTGGATGCCTACGGCTTCGGCCAGAGTTTGGGCGTCGGCCAATGCCTCCATGCCTACACTGAGGACCACCATGTCGAAGCGTTCCTCACCCAGTTGGCCGTCTTCGGTCTGGTACTGGAAGAGGATGTCCTTGGTCTGGGGGGCCTCCTTCAGCGACGAGAGGCGACAGCGGGTGTACTTGATGCCCAGTTCTTTGCCACGCTCAAAGTAGGCGTCAAAGCCCTTTCCGAAGGCTCGCATGTCCATCTGGAAGATGTGGCACTCCAGGCCCGGTATGTGCTCCAGGGCCAGCATGGCTTCTTTGGTGGCGTACATGCAGCATACAGAGCTACAATAGTCGTGTTCCTGGTCACGGGAGCCGACGCATTGTATCCAGGCGATGCGCCGGACTTCTTTGTGATCCGATGGACGGGTGATGTGTCCGCCTGTAGGTCCTGAAGCCGAGAGCAGCCGCTCGAACTGCATGGAGGTGACCACGTTGGGAAAGCGGCCGTAGCCCAGCTCGGGGGATAGCTCGGCACTGTACAACTGGTAGCCAGGAGCCAGGATGACGGCCCCTGCCTGCAAGTCCTCTTCGTAGGGAGCCTGTTGATGGTCAATGGCTTCGACCTTGCAGGCCAGCACGCATTGGTAACACTCGGAGCAAAGGCCGCAGCGCAGGCAACGCAAGGCTTCGGTGCGAGCTTGCTCTTCGGTCAAGCCCAGTTCCACCTCACGGAAGTCACCGATACGTTCCTCCGCCGGAGCGGTGGGCATGGCCTCTCGGGGACGCAGGTCCACCTCGCCCCGGGCCAGCATCTCGGCCACCTCCTCATCACTTAGCTCGGCCACCGGTAGGGGCGTGAGCTCGCGGGGGGTCAGCAAAGGCACATCTCTCAGATAACGGTCAATGGACAGAGCGCCCCGCCGACCTGCAGCAATAGCCTCGATGAGGGCCCCCGGTCCGGCAGCCGCATCGCCGCCAGCAAAAATACCCGGTCGGTTGGTGGCCAGGGTCTGCGGGTCTACTTTGAAAGTGCCCCAGCGGGTGATGTCCAGCCCGTGGTCGGGGTCCAGGAAACTGATCTCAGGAGCTTGGGCCACGGCGGCTACCATGGCATCACACTCGATGACAAACTCGGAACCTTCGATGGGGATGGGCCGACGACGACCGCTTTCGTCAGGCTCGCCCAACCTCATGCGGATGCAACGGACGCCGCTAATGTGGCCATTGTCCGAAAGGACCTCAATAGGCTGCGTGAGCAGCTCCAGTTTGACTCCCTCGTTCTCTGCTTCGTCAATTTCCCAATCGTTGGCTGGCATCTCGGCTCGGGAGCGACGATAGGCGATGGTCACTTCCCGGCTGCCTATTCGCAACGCCGTGCGGGCGGTGTCGATGGCTGTGTTGCCGCCGCCGACCACCACCACCCGCTCCCCTAGCTGTGCCTCTTCCCCCAAGCTGACGGAGCGCAGGAAAGGCACACCGTGAAAGACGCCCTCCACGTCCTCACCGGGGATGCCCAGCTTCTGGGGCTCGTGGGCGCCGATGGCCAGGAAGACGGACGCGTATCCTTCGTCAAATAGTTTGTTAATGTTCCGAACGGGGCTGTTGAGCTCAAGCTCCACTCCTAGATTTAGGATTTCATCTATCTCGCGGTTGAGGACCTCGCGCGGCAGCCGGTAGGCGGGTATGCCAACCCGCATCATCCCGCCAGCCACGGGCAGCGCCTCAAAGATCGTCACCTGGTAGTCCATGCGGGCCAGGAAGTGAGCGGCCGTGAGACCGGCCGGCCCGGCCCCGACTACGGCCACTCGCCGTTTGTTCTCTGGAGGAAGCTCTGGTGGAGCCCAGGCGAAAGGTGCAATTTCTCTTTCCTCTTCTTTATCCTCTCGACCCTCAGCGTCCCATTGGGCGTAGACTTTGTCGGCCACGAACCGCTTCAGGGCGCAGATGGCCACCGGCTCGTCAACCTTGCTCCGGTTGCATTCCTCCTCGCAAGGATGGTGGCAGACGCGGCCTACCGTGGCCGGGAAGGGGTTGTATTGTTTGATGACCTCCAGCGCCTCCTCGTAACGGCCAGCGGCGATAAGGGCAATGTAGCCCTGGGCGCTGGTGTCAGCCGGGCAGGTGTACTTGCAAGGAGAGGTGCCCTTCTTGGTGATAGCGTAGGCGTTGGGCACAGCTTGAGCGTAGGGGCGGGAAGTAGCTGCCTGCTCCGAGAGGCCCTCGTTGAACACGCTGGGCACCATGATGGGGCAGACTTTTTCACAGTCGCCGCAGGAAGTACACTTGTCCAGATCAATGTAGCGGGGGCGACGTCGCACTGTAGCTGTAAAGTTACCGGCCGCACCTTCCAGCTTGATCAGATCCGTCGTGGGCAGGATTTCAATGTTCAGATGTCGCCCAGCCTCCACCAGCTTGGGGGACACGATGCACATGGCACAATCGTTGGTGGGGAAGGTCTTGTCCAACTGGGCCATCTTGCCCCCGATGGCTGGGCTCTTTTCTACCAGGTAGACCTTAATACCCGATTCGGCCAAGTCCAAAGCAGCCTGCACACCAGCGATACCGCCGCCCACAACCAGGGCTGCACCGATTGTGTTTGTGTCTTCTGATATCATGGACGCCCATCCTTTCCGAGTTCCCGCCTCATTTCATTGGGGCCGGGGCGTCGTTGCCCATTGTAACTACGTTGTTGACAAATCCTCGCTTCTATCGGTAAAGATTATGTGGGTTACCTTAATGGGTTGGGGCCCAACTTTTTGACTTTCTCTGTCATCTCTGTGGCCGCATCAGCGAAGCCATGGCCTTGCCCACCAGACATATAGTAGATACCCAGCCGTCCGCTGTCCAGCCCAATCTCGTCAAGAAGCTTCTTGGTGTAAGCTACTCGTTTGGTAGCCCTCACGTTCCCTCCCACGTGATGGCAGTTACCGAGGGGACAGGCTACCACGCATACGCCGTCAGCACCTTGCTCAAAAGCCTCCAGGATATATTCGACGTCCACTTTGCCTGTGCAGGGCAACTTGACGATTTTTGTCCCGGCCGGGTAGGTGATACGGAGAGCACCCGCCGTGTCAGCGGCCATGTAAGCACAATAAATACACGTAAAAATGGTGATCTCAGGATTGAAACCGTTATCAGACATAAAGTTGAAACCTCCGAGAGGTAGTTGTCGGATAGTCAAGTGGCACTGTTGCACCACAGACGGTCAAGTTGCCAGCCACTGGCCTAATACTGCCTGATCCCTGACCATCACCTGGTCGTCGTAATAGTGGCGCAACTGGATGGCATCGGCTGGGCACTCGCTGGTGCAGGTGCCGCAACCGGTGCATCTGGCTGGCTCGATGTAGGCTGCTCCCACAATACCTCCCACCCCAGTGGCTTCTTTCTGAATAGCAGGAATTTGGAAAGGACAAGTGCGCACACAGGTCAGGCAGCCCACGCATTTACGCTGGTCTACCACGGCGATAACCCCGCCCACTTCCAGGATGTCCTTGCCGAGGATGGTCATAGCCCGGCCGGCCGTGGCCAGGGCATGGGCGATGGCTTCCTCGATGAATTTGGGGTAGTGCGCCAGGCCGCAGAGGAAAATTCCATCCTCAACAAAGTCCATTGGCCTCAACTTCAGGTGCGCTTCCATGAAAAAGCCCTCACGAGAAAGGGGCAGGTTCATAATACGCGCCAGTTCGGGGTTGGTCTCGGCCGGCGCAGTGGCCATACTCAAGGCCAGGAGGTTAGGGTGAAACACCAGCTTGTCTCCCAAAATGGGGTCCTCTACCGTTACCCGCAAACTCCCGTAGACGACCCGCACGTCGGGCTTACTCTCTTCAACGTAGCGCAAGAAGATAACCCCCCGCTGGCGGGCTTCGGTGTAATATTGCTCACGGAAGCCGTAGGTGATGAGGTCTTTGTAGAGGACGTAGACCCGACAGTTGGGGTTCAGTTTCTTGATGGCGATGGCATTCTTCATAGTGTTGGTGCAACAGGTGCGGCTGCAATAGTCGGCTTCTTCACCGTAGGGGCGCACGCACTGGATCATCACCACCTCGTCGAGGTTAGCGATCTCTTCGGGCTCCTCGACGATACGCTTCTCCAGCTCCAATTGAGTGAGCACACGTGGGTCCAGGCCATGCAAATACTGCGTGCCCCGATACTCCTGGGCACCGGTGGCCACGATGGCCACCCCGTGCTCAATTTCCCACTCCTGGAGTCCCTGGCCATTCCCGCTGCTGCGCAGGACCGATTTAAAGTTGCCCACGTGCCCGCCGAATTTCACCAGTTGGGTGTTTTTATAGATGTCTATGCGTTCGTGGCACTCCACTTGCTTGATCAAGGAGTGAAGGAGGCGCTGAGGGTCGGGTCCCTCAGGAGTATAGTATATGTGGCGCAGGTTACCGCCCAATTGGTCATCCCTCTCTATCAAGCAGACGTCGAAACCTTCATCGGCGATGGTCAGGGCGGCAGTCATCCCGGCCAGCCCCCCGCCGATGACCAGTGCCGTGTGGTTAAAGTCTCGCTTGTCCCTGTGTACCGGTTGTAAGAGGCGGGCCCGGGCTGCCCCTGCCCTTACCATTTCCTTGGCTTTGCGCGTGGCGCCCTTGGGGTCATCGTAGTGAACCCAGGCGCAGTGGTCGCGGATGCTGACGAATTCCAACAGGTAGGGATTGAGGCCTACCTGGCGCAAGAGGTGTTGGAAGAGGGCCTCGTGGGTGCGGGGAGTGCAGGCTGCTATCACAATCCTGTTAAGATTGTGTTCCTCGATGGCAGCTTTGATTTCATCCATCCCTTCGGGCAGGCAGGACCAGGTCACGTTCTGGGCATGAACTACGTCTGGCAGGCCCTTGGCGTATTCCACCACGGCTGGCACATCCACCACCTCGGTGATGTTGGTCCCGCAGTGGCAGGCAAAGACCCCCACCCGTGGCGGTTCGTAGCTGATGTCTCGCTGCGGCGGGTAGTCCAGTCCTGTCAGCCGGCCACCCCGGACCCCAGCTAGGCTTCGCACTTGCCGTTCCCCGGTCAGGCGGATGGCCGTTGACTCTGTGCCCTGGGCTCCTGAGAGGAGCCGCATGGCCCGCGCCGCGGCGCCACTGGCGTCAATCACTGTCTCAGCGATCTCTTTGGGTTGGGAGAAGGCGCCAGCCACAAATACCCCCGGCCGGCTGGTATCTACCGGCTCAAATTTGTCCGTCAGGCAAAAGCCGTACTCGTTGAGCTCGATACCCAAATCCTGGGCCAGGGTCACAGCCTTGGGTGGGGGCTCACTGCCCACAGCCAGCACAACCATATTGAAACGGTCCTCGTGCAGTTTGCCCTTTTCATCTTGATAGTGGATGAAAAGGTCACGGGTAAGTGGATCTTCCCTGATGCCTGAGATGCGGCAACGGGTATAATTTACACCCCACATGTCCCTGGCTTGCTCGTAGTAGGCGTTGTACTCCTTGCTAAAGGCACGCTCATCCATCATAAAGACCTGACAATGCACCCCAGGGACGCGCTGTTTGGCCAGTACTGCCTCTTTGGTGGCGTACATGCAGCAGATAGACGAACAGTAGGTATGTTCCTGATCACGCGAGCCGACGCATTGGATCCAAGCGATGCGGTGGGGTAGCGTCCCATCAGAGGGACGCTGCATGATGCCTTCAGTGGGCCCCGAGCGGCTGGCCAGACGTTCGTACTCCAGCCCGGTGACCACGTTAGGATAGCGTCCATAGCCCAATTCCTTGGCCGGCCGGGGGTCGTACAGCTTGTATCCCACGGTCAGGATGATAGCTCCCACCTGGATCTCCTCGTACCAGGGTTCCTCATTCAGGTTTATAGCTTTGGTAGGACAGACCTCCTCACATTTGCGGCAATCAAGGCAGTATTCACCCTTCTCCACCAGATAGGCATTGGGGACAGCCCGTGGCGCTACTTTGTAGACCGCTTTGTGGGTGGCAAAGCCCATCTGGAATCTGTCGGGCAGGTCTACCGGGCATACCTTGCTGCACTCGTCACAGGAGACGCAGGTGCGGACGTTCACGTAACGGGGGTTGTGGACGACAGTCACCTTGAAATCGCCCGGAATCCCTTCCACCCCTACTATTTCGGTAAGTGTCATCAACTCAATATTGGGATGGGGGCTAAAGTCCAGCAGCGCCGGGCTGATGGCAGGCCGCGTGCAACCGTAGCCATGATCGGGTGTGCCGGCACACAGCACACAGTCGTGGGTAGGGAACATGAAACCCAACTGGGCAACGATTCCCCCAATAGCAGGCAAAATCTCAACCAGATATACTTGATAGCCAGAGTCAGCCAAATCAACGGCGGCCCTCATACCGCCGACGCCGCCTCCGACTACCATCACTGCTCCAATTTTCTGTCTTTGGACCACAATGTCGCTCCTTATGCCAACATTCTGCAGTTCAGTCTCCAATTCGGGGATTATACATCCTTTTCCCTCAAAAGGCAAATAAAAGTTCAAGAAAGCACAAACGAGGGATACTGGCAAGCCCTTCTCACAATTGGGAAATCATTTCTTGATATGATTATTGCCAATTATATTATACACGTTTTCCTCTAAAACACAAGTCGAAGCGAGGTATTTGACTGGCGAGGTTGTCTTATAGAGATAAATATGGTACAATAGATTCAGCAACATGAGAAGCTGATAGATAACTCGTAAGGCAGGTGGGAGGGGGCTGTTTTTCCTCTCCACCTTGCCCGGCGAGATAGAAAAGGATAATTATGAAAAAAGGAAAACAATTGCAGTGGAGGCGTGTTGACCTCCACATCCACACTCCGGCCTCTGCCTGCTATGGAGAGCCAAACGCGACCTATCTGGACATCTTGCGCAAGGCAGAGGAAAAGGGAGTGGACATCATCGCCATCGCCGATCACAACACCGTGGTTGGCTGTACCGCTATGGCCAAAGAGATTGAGGAACTCATGCTCTTGGAACGCCTGAACCGTCTGCGTGCCGAGGAGAAGCGACGCCTTGAGGAATACCGCCGCCTGGGAGACAAAATCCTCGTTTTGCCGGGCTTCGAGTTCACGGCCACCCTGGGCTTTCACATTTTGGGCATCTTCCCAGAAAAGACCTCCATCCGTGAGCTGGAACACATTCTGCTCGACTTGAATATTCCCCCCGACAAATTGGATGCCGGCTCTACTGAAGTGGGAGCCACCACCGATGTCCTGACAGCTTACCGGATCATTGACGAAGCCGGGGGATTGGTTATTGCCGCCCATGCCAATTCCAGCCACGGGGTGGCCATGCAGGGCCTGGCCTTCGGCGGACAGACCAAGATTGCCTACACCCAGGACCCCCATCTCCATGCCTTGGAGGTCACTGATCTGGAGAAGAAAGGGCGGCGCACTACCGCTTCCTTCTACAGCGGATCCAAGCCTGAATACCCTCGCCGTATGCACTGTATCCAAAGCTCCGACGCCCACCGTTTGAACCGCGACCCCAATGACAAGAACGCCCTCGGCGTCGGCGATCGGGTCACTGAGGTGTTATTGCCCGAGGTGAGCTTTGAGGCTTTGAAGGAGGTTTTCCTGGGCGATGACTTTGCCCGCACCCGACCCTATAGACCAGCCAAGGCTCCCTTTGACCACGTGCGGGCGGCCCGGGAGCAGGGTCCCAGCATTGTGCAGTCGTTCCATGAAAGCCTGGCCAAGCAGGGAGGTCGCCTTCATGCCGTCGTCTGTGATGTGGTAGCCTTTGCCAACGCCAACGGCGGCGTCATCTACGTCGGAGCCCGCGCTGATTCCAAAGTTCCTCCGGTCGGCATCAATAATCCTGAGGAAGCCATTGGCATCCTCAGGGCTGAGATTCAACGCAAGGTCACCCCCCCCTTGGATGTAGCCATTGATTCTCTGGAGAGCGAGGGGAAAAGGGTCATCCGCCTGGTGGTCCCCAAAGGATCAGATGTACCCTATGCGGTGGATGGGACCAAAGTCTATGTCCGTTCGGAATCGGAGACCAGCCTGGCCCTGCGCGATGAGATCGTGCAACTAGTGCAACAGAGATCGACTCCGCCTCAGCCAGAGGCCGTAGAGATGGAACCCAGTGAGGAAGAGACCGCTTCCCGAACTGAACCGCCCAGAACAGGCGTCGAAATCATGGATACCGTGGAACGCAAGGGCACCCTCTACCATACTGTGAAAGACCTGCGCAACGGCAACGTGGTTCAAAATGTGACTCGCTCCTCAGCCCGTAAGCTGTGGCGCTATGCCATCACCCAACGGGAGGAAAGCCCTGTTGACAGTGAGAAAATCACCTGGTATGGTGACATCGGGTTCTGGAAGACCTACAAGCGGGGGGGCAAGGTGCGCTACAACCTGACCCAACGCGACCCCGAAGGCAAAATCCACATCTACTACGGCGTGACGGAAGAAGGGTTTCACGGGGAATGGAGGAGGTTCCTGGAAGGCGAATAGTCTAGCTGGGGTAAGTTAGCTGGATTGCCCTCGCCTCCTACGGCTGTCTTCTGTTACAAGGAGGATTGCAATGTATCTTATCCTGCTTGGCCCACCCGGTGCCGGCAAAGGCACCCAGGCGGAGCGATTGGAAGAAGAACTGAAACTGCCCCACGTAGCCAGCGGTGACCTGTTCCGCGAGAACCTGAAGAATGAGACCGAACTCGGTCTACTGGCCAAGGAATACATGGACAAGGGTGAACTGGTGCCCGACGATGTGACCATCGCCATGGTGCGGGATCGGCTGCAACAGCCCGATTGTCAGCGGGGTGCTATCTTCGACGGCTTCCCCCGCACCCAGGCTCAAGCCCAGAGCCTGGACAGGATGCTCGCTGAGATGGGTCAGAAGTTGGATGGGGTGCTTTACATCGCAGTCCCCGACGAGGAACTGGTACGCCGGCTGTCAGGCCGCTGGATTTGCCGCCAGTGCCAGACACCCTATCACACTGTCTTCAGCCCACCAGCCAGGGAAGGGGTGTGCGACGCTTGCGGTGGGACGCTGTACCAACGGGACGACGACAAACCAGAGACGGTGCGAGCCCGCCTCAAGGTCTATTACCAACAAACTTCACCCCTCATTGACTACTATCGCCAGGTGGGCCTATTGGTAGAGGTGGACGGGGCGGGGGACATCGAAACTGTCAGCGCGGACCTGCTGGAAGCAGCCCGCAATCTGGTGGCGTAGAAATCCAGGGACATCGGACAAAACACAATGCACGACGTTGAAATCATGATGATCGGCCATTTTGCCAAAGACAAGCTGGTAGTAGATGGCACCAGCGCGATCGCCTCTGGCGGCGCAGTCTACTATGGGGGCATCACTTTACGGCACATCGGTGTCGGCGTGGCCGTCGTCACTCTCCTGCATTCTGATGACTTTCCACGGCTGGACGAAATGAAGCGAAAGGGCATCCAAGTCTTTGCCACAGCCGCGCCAGAAACCTCTGGCATTGAGAACATCTACGATTCGGCTGACATGGAGCGCCGCATTTGCAAACTGAAGGGGTTTGCCGGCCCCTTTCGGCCTGAACAGATTCCCGATCTGTCCGCCCGAATTTACCTCGTCGCCCCGATCATCACGGGTGAAATTGATCTCCCTCTGCTGAAATTGCTGGCCCAGCGTGGCCCAGTGGCCCTGGACGTGCAGGGCTTTGTGCGCGTTTGTGAGGGAGACGAGCTAGTCTTCCGAGACTGGCCGGAAAAGGCCGAAGGATTGGCAGCAGTGACCTATCTCAAGTCGGACCAGGCCGAGGCGGAAGTACTGACCGGCCTCACCGACGTCCACGCCGCCGCTCGCCAGATCGCCACCTACGGCCCCCGCGAGATCATGATCACTCACAACGGGGGTGTGCTGGTCTATGCAGGCGGACAAGCCCACGAAGCGACCTTTGCGCCCCGCTCAATGGACGGTCGTACAGGGCGGGGTGACACTTGCTTTGCTACCTACCTGGGCCGGCGGCTGTCTGCACCACCTGAAGAGGCATGCCGTTTTGCCGCCGCCGTGACCACACTGAAGATGGAACGCCCAGGGCCATTCCGCAGCACCCTTGCTGAAGTAGAGGCAATGATGACGTGACAACCTCCTACCTCTCGAAACGACAACTGCTTTGGGGAGCACCAAGCCTGCCCGCAGCAAAACCTCGCAGCGAAGGCCTCAGGACCTGCTGAGATTCGGGAAGCTTTTGACAGTGAAAGAAAAGTGTGATATTATACGTGTATGTTCACATTTGCATAGCATACATTGAAACCTTGCCAAGAGACGTTGCTGTGCATTCTTCTAATACGAGCTGTTCATAATAGCATAGAGAAAGGATATACGCAACAAAGATGACCGAGAAAAAGAGAAGCGTTGACCCAACAGCCATCGAAATCCTGGACTGGCCCGTGTGTCAAGAAGTTTCAACCGCCTTCAGCCGGGCCGAGGAGATGAAGCCTTGTCCTATCGGAGCGGATGGGCGCTGCTGCAAGAACTGTGCCATGGGACCTTGCCGTTTGACCAAGGAAGGGCAGGTGGGCATTTGTGGCGCGACGCTGGAGGTAGTTGCGGCCCGCAACCTGGCTCGATCTATCGCTGCCGGTTCTGCCTCCCATTCTGACCACGGCCGCGGTGTGGCCATGACCTTGCTGGCCGCAGCCGAGGGCCACGCGCCCGACTACAAGATCCGCGACACAGGCAAGTTGGTCCGGGTGGCCGGATATCTGGACATCCCCACCGAGGGGAAAGAAGTGAACCAACTGGCCAAAGAGGTGGCCGAGAAAGCGTTGGCCGAGTTCGGCCAGCAGACCGGCGAGGTCGCCTACGTCAGTCGGGCTCCCGAGAAGCGCCAGGAGATCTGGCGCAACCTGGACGTCGCCCCTCGCGGCGTTGACCGTGAGGTGGTGGAAATGTTACACCGTACCCATATCGGCAACGACCAGGACCCGGAGCATATCTTGGACCATGCCGTGCGCACCGCCCTGGCCGACGGCTGGGGTGGCTCAATGCTGTCCACAGACCTGACGGACATCCTCTTCGGCACGCCCAGCCCGGGTCAGGCCCAGGCTAACCTGGGAGTGCTTAAAGGCGATGAGGTCAACATCATCGTACACGGCCACGAACCGACTCTCTCGGAGATGATCCTGGCCGCTGTTCAGGACCCGGAGATTATCGAATACGCCAAGTCGAAGGGGGCCAAAGGGATCAATGTGGCCGGTATCTGCTGCACGGCCAATGAACTCTTGATGCGACAGGGTGTCCCTCTGGCTGGCAATTTCCTCAACCAGGAACTGGCTGTCCTAACCGGTGCTACGGACGCCATGGTCGTTGACATCCAGTGCATCATGGAGGCCCTGGTCCCCCTGTCCCAGCAGTTCCAGACCAAGGTCATTACCACTTCGGACAAGGTCAAGATCCAGGGCGCTATTCACATGCCTTTCGTGGAGGAACGGGCTTTAGAGATTGCCAAAGAGATTGTACGTCAGGGCATTGATGCCTTCGCTGAGCGCGGCGAGGTCAATATCCCCAAAGCGGTAGACGGATTGGTCGCTGGTTTCTCCCACGAATACATCCGCTATATGCAGGGTGGCATCTACCGCGGCTCCTTCCGGCCTCTCAATGATGCTGTTATGGCTGGACGGGTGCGCGGCGCGGCTGGCGTGGTGGGTTGCAACAACGCCCGTGTCTGCCATGATGAAGCCCATAGCTACGTTGTGCGCAAGCTCATCGAGAACGATGTGCTGGTAGTCATGACCGGCTGTGGTGCTATCGCCAATGCCAAGTATGGCCTGCTGTCGCCGGATGCCATCAAGTACGCGGGCCACGGCCTGCGAGAGACCTGCGAAGCGGTCGGTATTCCGCCGGTGTTGCACATGGGAAGTTGCGTGGACAACACGCGCATCCTGACTCTCTTGACAGAGGTGGTGGCAGAAGGCGGCTTGGGTGACGACATCTCCGACCTGCCCGTTGTCGGTTTCGCCCCAGAGTGGATGAGCGAGAAAGCCCTCTCCATCGGCACCTACTTTGTGGCTTCTGGTGTCTACACCATCTTTGGGGTCAAGTCACCTGTGGCTGGCTCCGAAGAGGTCACACGTCTTATCACCGAGGGCTGGGAGGAAAAGTTCGGCGGTCAGTTAGTGTTCGAGCCCGATTTGGACAAGATGGTAGAGCTGGCGCTGGCCCACATTGATGCCAAGCGCGAGGCCCTGGGGTTG
>Ga0180438_10003206_pt1 | contig 25153 bp, 11 predicted proteins | sample SS_ome_12_FD_132455 | JGI IMG/M metagenome (GOLD analysis project Ga0180438, IMG submission 132455) | Hypersaline lake sediment archaeal communities from the Salton Sea, California, USA - SS_3_D_2 metaG | ecosystem: Environmental > Aquatic > Non-marine Saline and Alkaline > Hypersaline >... | reverse complement strand
ATACTCCGCGCTGGCCGACGGACACTGGAAGGACGCGAACATGCTGCACGACCCGAGCCACCACCAGCCCGCGCCGGTTGCGGAGGAGATCCGGCTGGGCGCGAAGGACACCGACCTGCTCCGCCGCCTGGCCGGCGAGCTGGCGGAGATCGCCGCGCTGCCCGTTCACCAAGAGAAGGCCCGGCTGTGGGGGCAGCTCAACGACCTCGACTCGCGGCGCCCGATGGTGTGGATCAACGAGATCTGCTGGCACGAGATGGACGTCGACGGCGAACTGACACTTCAGGCCGAGCACCCCTGGGCACGCGAGCAGGAGCAGGAGCTTCGGCGGACGCTGTACCAGTGGCGGCACCTGCGGGGCGACATGATCGTCAGCGACTACCTCCCCTGCCCGCTGGCGATCCACAGCACGAGCTTCGGGATCGTCGAGGACGTGGACGTCGTGCGGACCGACGAGGCCAGCGACGTCGTCTCGCGGCACTTCAACATCCAGATCCGGGACTTCGCCGACCTCGAGAAGATCCGCATGCCGCGGGTGACCCACAACGAGCAGGCCACCGAGCTTCGCTATGACGCGATGTGCCGGGTCTACGAGGGCATCCTCCCGGTCCGGAAGCTCGCCCAAACGCACATCTGGTTCACGCCCTGGGACTACCTGATCCGCTGGTGGGGCGTCCAGGAGGCGATGATCGACCTCTACGAGCGGCCGGACCTCGTGCACGCCGCCGTCGAGCGAATGGTCGACGCCTGGATGGCCGAGCTGGACCAGTTCGTCGAGATGAACCTGCTCGCGCTGGACTGCGACAACACGCGAATCGGCTCGGGAGGCTACGGCTACACCGGCGAGCTTCCGGGCGCCGACTACGACGCCGACGCCGTCAGGCCCCACAACATGTGGGGCTGCTCCAACGCCCAGATCTTCTCGGACGTCTCGCCGGAGATGCACTGGGACTTCGCCGTCCGCCACGACCTGCGGTGGCTGAATCGCTGGGGGCTGACCTACTACGGCTGCTGCGAGCCGCTCGACGGCAAGATGGAGGTCCTGCGGCGGATCCCCAACCTGCGGAAGGTCTCCGTCAGCCCGTGGTGCCACACCGACCGGGCCGTCGAGCGGATCGGCGCGGACTACGTCGTCAGCCGAAAGCCCAACCCGGCGATCCTCGCCGAGGACATCTGGCGGCCCGACCGCGCACGGGAGGAGATGCGCAGCTTCCTCGAGCAGGCGGCCGGCCGCTGCCACGTCGAGCTGATCATGAAGGACATCTCGACGGTGCGCTACCGGCCGCGGCGGCTGTGGGAGTGGGCGGCCATCGCGACAGAACTCGCCGAGCAGTTCGCGGCGCAATGAGGCGGACTGCGACAAAGGCACAGAGAAAACGGGGACTGGCTCCGCAGCGCAGCGGAGGTGCCTGTCCCCGTTTTCAGCCGATCGAAGAACGAGCGACACAGAGACGCAGAGAGACAAGGGCCGAGAACGCCGGAGACAGGGACCGTTTATGACACGACCCGCCCCCCCACCGACGCCGCTGGTCGAGATGAAGGGGATCGTGAAGCGCTTCCCCGGCGTGGTGGCGCTCGACGGGGTGGACTTCGAGCTGCTGCCGGGCGAGGTCCACGTCCTGCTGGGCGAGAACGGGGCGGGCAAGAGCACGCTGGTGAAGGTGCTCAGCGGCGCCTATCCCTGCGACGAGGGCGAGATCCGCATCCAGGGCCGCCCCGTCCGCGTCACCTCGCCGCAGGTCCCGCTGGCGCGCGGGCTGCGGTTCATCTACCAGGAACTCAACCTCGTCCGCCAGATCGACATCGCGCGGAACATGTTCCTCGGCATCGAGCCGACGCGGCCGGGAGGGCTGGGCCTGGTGGACAAGCCCGCCCTCTACCGCCGCTCGGCCGAGCTGCTCGAGCAGTTCCACATGGACCTGGACCCCCACCAGATCGTCGGCGAGCTGAGCGTGACGCAGCAGAAGATGGTGGAGATCGCCCGCGCCCTGGTCACGGAGGCGAAGGGGCTGATCCTCGACGAGCCGACCGACGTGCTCGAGGACCGCTCGCGGAGCGATCTGTTCGAGGTCATCCGGCGGCTGAAGGCCTCACACGGGGTCGGCTTCGTCTACATCTCGCACCGCTACGCCGAGGTCCACGAGCTGGGCGACCGGGTGACGATCCTCCGCGACGGGCGGAACGTCGGCACGTGCGACATCTCCGAACTGACCCTCGGGGAGATGATCGAGAGGATGATCGGCGGGCAGATCGACAAGCAGTATCCCGCCCTGCCCCCCCCCCGCCGGGAAGAGGCCCTGCGGGTCGAGCATCTATGGCGCGCGGGCGTACTGCACGACGTCAGCCTCAGCGTCCGGCGGAGCGAGATCGTGGGGATCACGGGGCTGATGGGCGCGGGGAAGACCGAGCTGGCCCGCGCTATCGCGGGCGTGGAGCCCGCCGATGGCGGCCGAATCCGCGTCCGCGGCCTCGAGGCGCGGTGCACCAGCCCCACCCGCGCGATCCGCAGCGGGATCGCCTACCTCACCGAGGACCGCAAGAGCGAGGGGCTGATCCTCGAACACACGCTGCGGGACAACTACGCCCTGCCGAGCGTCGGCCGGGCGTCCGTCGGGCCGTTCGTCCGCCACGGGCTGCTCGACCGCGAGGCGGAGGCATACATCGGCCGCCTGGCCATCAAGGCGCCGGGGCCCGACACGCCGGCCGGGCAGCTTTCCGGCGGCAACCAGCAGAAGCTGGTGGTCGCGAAGTGGCTGGGTGCCCGCTGCAAGGTGCTGCTGTTCGACGAGCCGACGCGCGGCATCGACATCCGCGGGCGGGCGGAGGTCTACGGAATCATGGAAGAGCTGCTCGAGCAGGGCGTGGGCATCCTGATGTTCACGTCGGACTACTCCGAGGCGCTGGCCATGAGCCACCGCGTCATCGTCCTGCACCGCGGATCGATCGCCCGCGAGTTCGGGCGCGGCGAGGCCACCGAGGAAGATATCCTCCGCGTGGCCATCGGGGCGGCGTGACTTGGGGGATCCACCACAGAGACACAGAGGGCTCAGAGGTTCGCGGGCTTCGCCCTCGGCCCATTGCGGATTGCTGAACGTCGAACGCCGAATGCTGAATGCCGAACGGAAGAGACAGCCGAGGACGACGACGAGGACGATCGACGGCAGGAGTTCCGCGCGGCGTGCCCTCGGCTCGCAGTTGCCGGCACGGCCCCGAAGGGGCGGCAGGCGATCGTCGGGGCGGGAGCCCCCGGTAGCCGGTTCTCTATGACCACGAGCCCCGAAGGGGCGACAGAAGCGATGATACAGCAGCTCAGGAAGGGCTTGCAGGCGGCGTTGGCGCTGGTGCTGATCACCGTGCTGTTCCTGATCCTCGCGCCGACGTACCGGCAGTGGGAGACGTTCAGCGGCATCCTGGAGCAGTCGACGGTGCTGGCGATCATGGCGGTCGGCACGACGGTCGTGCTCATCTCCGGCGGGCTGGACCTGTCGGTCGGGTCGATCCTGGCGCTCAGCACGTGCGTTGCCGGCGGGCTGCTGGCGAGCGGCGCGCCGGTATGGTCCGCCGTCGCGGCCGGCGTGGGCGTCGGACTGCTGGTCGGGCTGATCAACGGGCTGACCGTCGCGATGACCAACGTCCCGCCGTTCATCGTGACGCTGGGGATGATGATGGCCGCGAGGGGCGTGGCACTGATGGCGGGGGAGGGCAGGGACATGTCGGGCTTCCCGCCGGCGTTCGCGGCGATCGGCTCCGGTTGGGTCGTGCCCGTGGCCATCGCGGCGGCGGTGGCCGCGCTCGTCGCCGCCGTGCTCTCGACGACGCGGTTCGGCTTCCACGTCTACGCCGTCGGGGGCAACGCCGAGGTCGCGCGCCTCTCCGGCGTGCCCGTCAGGCGGTCGCGCGTGATCTGCTACGGGCTCGGCGGGCTGCTGGCGGGGCTGGCGGCGGTGGTGCAGACGGCCAAGTTCGACTTCGCCACGCCCAACCGCGGCGAGGGCTGGGAGCTTCAGGCCATCGCGGCGGCCGTCATCGGCGGGACGAGCCTCTTCGGCGGCATCGGCGGCGTCGGGCGGACCATCATCGGCGTGCTGATCATCAAGAGCCTCGAGACCGGGCTGATCCACTGCGGCGTGGGGTCTTATTGGCAGAAAGTGGCCATCGGCTGTGTTATCGTGGTCGCCGTCTGGATTGACCGGCTTCAGCGCCGGCAGAAAGCGTGAGCAGCGACGCGGGCGGGGCCTCCCGAGCCCCGTTTTCCTGCCCCACCAACCGAGCGCCGCCTCCGGAGCCCCAAAGGGCGGCGCGATAGCAGCACAGGCAAGGAGCTTGGGCGATGACGACCCGGAACACGTTGATGACACTGTCGGCCGCCGTGGCGATCGGGGCGATGGTCCTGGCCGGCTGCGGCGACAAGACCGACCCGCGGGGCGGCGGGGGGAGGGGCAGGAAGCTGACGATCGCCTATGTCGGCTACTCCTCCTCCACGCCGTTCTGGATCACGCTGAAAAACGGCGGCGCCGCCAAGGCGGGCGAGCTCGGCGTCGACTTCCTGGACCTGACCGCCGCGAAGCCGGAGATGGACCAGCAGCGGCTGGCGATCAGCAACGCGATCCTGAAGAAGGTCGACGGGCTGGTGATCGGCCCGGTGGACTCCCGCGGGCTGAAGGCGTCTTTCGACAAGGCGCAGCAGGCGGGCATCCCGGTGGTGACGGTGGACACGCGTGTCGATCACCCGGCCGTTCGCAGCCACGTGGCCACCGACAACGTGGCGGCCGCGAATCTCGCGGGCCAGTACATTGTCAAGCGGCTGGGGGGCAAGGGGAAGGTGCTGATTCTGGGCGGCATCACGGGCTCGCAGACGGCCGACGACCGCCGAGGCGGCGTGGAGAAGCTGTGCAAGGCCGCCGGCATGACGGTGATCTTCCGCCCGGCGGACTGGGACGAGGCGAAGGCCAACCAGATCACGCAGAACGAGCTGGGCGCGAATCCGGACCTCGCGGCGATCTTTGCCGCCTGCGATCCGATGATCATCACGGCCAAGCAGGCGGTCAAGGCGAAGGGGATGCTGGGCAAGGTGGTGCTGGTCGGTTTCGACGCGATCCCGGCGTGTCTGAGGGCCGTCCGGGCCGGCGAGGTCGACGCGACCATCCGCCAGGACCCCGCCCGCATGGGCCGAGAGGGCGTCGAGCTGATGGTCAAGCTGCTCGGCGGGGAGCAGATCCCCCCCGCCGTCCCCATCGCCGCCGTCGTCATCGACAAGAACAACGTCGAGGAGTATCTGGACAAGTAGCTGAAGGTCGTAGGCCAGAAACAGCCGAGGACGACGACGAGGACGAGTACGATAGACGGCAAGGACTCCGCGTCGCGCGGCGCGGTGGATAATCGCCCGCCCGGACATTGCCGGGTGCCGCGGCTGCGGAGTGTGCGGCCGTGTCTTCGAGGACGAGAAGCGCACGGCCGCTGAACGCCGCGGCCGTGGCACCCACCTTCGGCTTACGCGATGACCTGGTGGTACTCGGTCAGGCAGCCGTCGACGAAGAAGAAGGCGATCTTGACGCCCTCGGGCAGTTCCATCGGGCCGACGACGCAGTCCTTGCCGGCGACCTCCGCGTCGAGGTCGTCCACGCGGAAGGCCACGTGGGGCTGCGAGAGGACCGGCTCGGTGATGGGCGAGTCGGGCTCGAAGAAGAGGTACTCCACTCGCCCGGGCGTGGCGTCGGGGTCGGTCGCCCAGCACTTGATGGACTCGAAGTAGCCCATCTCGGGCTTCTTCTCGGTGACGGGCATGCCGAAGTGGTGGAACTGTCTCACGAGATGCTCCTTCCGCCCGTTCGGGCTGTCGGGGCCCCGGTCGGGTGCGGCCCGGGCCGGCTCGTGCCCGCCCCGGCGCGCCGCCGTCGCGGGCAGTGACGCCGATTCTAACGAATCCGCCGGGCCGGGCAAGGCTGTTCCCACCGGGCGACAGAGGCTTTGCCGGATCGGCGAGGCGCGGTAGAATCACCGGAACGACCCGCCGTAGGAGGGGATTCAGGTATGGCAATGCGCGGCGACGGTAGGTCCTCAGCGATCCGACCCGCCGCAGGACAGAGGAGACGGCATTGAGAGCTGTAGTGAGAAGATTCAGCGCCTGTCTTGCCCTATCGGCGGGCCTCGCGTCGGCGGGGCGGGCCGTGGCGGTCAATAACGGCGACGTGCCGGTCAACACGCCCGCCTCGGCCCGACGGATGATCGAGGATCTCAGCAGGACGTTCGGCGAGAAGTACAAGGGCGGGGAGCAGTTTCTGAAGCGGCTGGGCGGGATCGAGGCGAAGCTGAGGCGCAGCCCGCGGGACTCGGCGGCCGGGGCGGCGCTTCAGGCGCTGATCCGCGAGGCGTCGCTGGCCAATCCGCTGCTGGAGTTCGGCAGGCTGCTGGTGATCCGCCGCACGCGCGAGGCGAACCGCTCGCTGAACTCGCACACCTCCGACACGATCAAGCGGACCGGCTGGGACAACGAGATCTCCGAGCTGTCGAACCTCCGCGGCGAGGTGAAGGTCCGCACGGTCTACCGGCACGCCGATCAGTCGGTCATGAAGCACATGGACCTGCACTTCTCCGGCAGGCGGATCATGTTCTCGGGCGCGGGGGCCAACGGCAATTGGGCGATCCTCGAGGTCGACACCGACGGGAAGAGCCTCCGCGAGCTGACGCCGACCGACCAGAAGGACGTGCAGTGGTTCGACGGCTGCTACCTGCCGGAGGACGGTTACATCCTGAGCTGCTCGACGGCCGGCATGCAGGGGCTGCCCTGCGAGAACGGCAGCAAGCCGATGGTCAACCTCTACCGGATCGGCACGGCCACCAAGAAGGTCCGCCAGCTCACCTTCGAGCAGGACAGCGACTGGCACCCGCGGGTCCACCACAACGGGCGGGTGCTGTATCTCCGCTGGGAGTACGCCGACACGCCCCACTACTACTCTCGGTACCTGTTTCACATGAACCCCGACGGGACGGGGCAGATGGAGTACTGGGGCAGCGGGTCGTACTTCCCCACGGCGTTCGTGTGGGCGCGGCCCGTGCCGAACCACACGAGCATGGTCGTGGGCATCGCCAGCGGGCATCACGCCAAGAGCGAGACGGGCCGGCTGCTGCTGATCGACCCGGACCGCGGCCGGCGCTATCCGCTGCGCTACAGGCCCACCGACAAGGCGTGGGGCAAGCAGAAGGCGCCGATCAACATCCATCCGGAGGTCCTGCCGGCGAGTGTGACCGGCTGCGTGCAGGAGATTCCGGGCTGGGGGCGTGACGTGGTGGGCAACGTCTACGACGGGCAGGGGGGCGGGCAGAAGTACACGTTCGGCACGCCCTGGCCGCTGTCGGAGAAGTACTTCCTCGTCTCGGTGAAGGGCTTCCAGGAGGCGGCCGAGGCGGGCGGAAGGGGCAGGAGGAGGTCCAGGGGCGGCCAGTGGACGCTCTGCCTGGTCGACGTGTTCGACAACATGACAACGCTCTACGCGGACCCGAAGTACAGCCTCTTCGAGCCGATCCCGCTGGCAGCCCGTCCGAAGCCTCCCCTGCTGCCCGACCGGACGCTGGAAGACGCGCCGGCGGCGATCTTCTGTAGCGACATCTACGGCGGACGGGGGCTGGGGGGCGTCCCGCGAGGCAAGGTCAAGCGCCTCCGCGTGTTCTCCTACCACTTCGGCTACGTCCGAAGCGGAGGGCACGAGTCGTGCGGGCTCGAGGCCGGCTGGGACATCAAGCGGATCCTCGGCACGGTCCCCGTCGAGCCGGACGGCTCGTTCTACTTCCAGGCGCCGGCCAACACGCCCCTGGCGATCCAGCCCCTCGACGCCGACGGGGCCGCGTTGGCGCTGATGCGAAGCTGGATGGTCGCCATGCCCGGCGAGATCCTCTCGTGCAACGGCTGCCACGAGGACCACAGCGAGGTCATGCCGGTCAAGTACGCCTCGGCCTCCGGCCGTCGGCTGCGCAAGATCGAGCCGTGGCACGGCCCGGCGCGGCCGCTGGCCTTCGCGACGGAGATCCAGCCGATGCTCGAGAAGTACTGCGTCGGCTGCCACAACGAGAAGGCGCGGACGGACAAGGGCAGGCTGTCGTTCGAGAAGTCCGATCCGGGCAACTGGCGCCGGGACGCATCGTACCTGAACCTGGTGGCCTTTGTCCGTCACCCGGGCCCCGAGAGCGACCTGGACCTGTTCAACGCGATGGAGTGGCACGCCTCGACAAGCCCGCTGGTGCGGATGCTGAGGAAGGGCCATCACGGCGTCCGCCTGGACGCCGAGGCGTGGGACCGGCTGTACACGTGGATTGACCTGAACGCCCCGCACCGCGGCATGTGGAACAACACGCGTTACGAGAAGCGGCGGCTCAACCTGGCCCGGCTGTACGCGGGGACGACGTACAACCCGGAGCAGGAGCATCGCCAGGCCCTGGCGGCCGTCGGGGCGCGGGGGCGGACCCGCCCGGTCATCCCGCCGAAGCAGGCCCCGCCGGCCCCGGACGGGCTGAAGGCGGTCGGTTTTCCCTTCTCCGCCGCCCGCGCCAAGGCCATGCAGTCGGCCGCCGGCGGCGGGTCGCCCCGCGTGGTGGACCTCGGCAAGGGCGGGAAGATGTCGCTGGTTCGCATCCCGGCCGGGGCGTTCGTCATGGGCAGCCAGGCGGGCCGAGGCGACGAGGCCCCCCGGTCCGTCGTGCGGATCGCCCGGAGCTTCTGGATGGGCGTCTGCGAGGTCACCAACGCGCAGTACGCCGCGTTCGACCCGGACCACGACACGCGCTACCTCGACGAGAACGGCAAGGACCACTCCGTGCCCGGCTACATCGCCAACCACCCCGACCAGCCGGTCGCGCGGGTCAGTTGGCGGGAGGCGGTGGCGTTCTGCGAGTGGCTCAGTGGGCGAACGGGGCTGAAGGCCGCCCTGCCGACGGAGGCCCAGTGGGAGTGGGCCGCCCGGGCGGGCTCGCCAACGCAGTTCCACTACGGCGATGGCGATACCGACTTCAGCACCTACGCCAACCTCGCCGACAGCGACCGCCGCAACCTCGCCGCCCGTTGGGACGGCGGCAGCAGGATCCACGTCCGCCGGCCGTACCCGGACAACTGGCTGTTCCCCCTGCGCGACAAGCGGTTCAAGGACAACTGGTTCGTCGTCGACTACGTCGGCCAGTGCAAGCCCAACGCCTGGGGCCTGAAGGACATCGTGGGCAACGTCTGTGAATGGACGCGGTCCAGCTACCGGACGTACCCGTACAGAGACGACGACGGGCGCAACGACGGCAACCGCAAGGAGCCCAAGGTCGCCCGAGGCGGGTCTTGGTACGACCGCCCGAAGGACGCCGGCTCGTCCGTCCGCTTCCCCTACGAGCCCTACCAGAAGGTCTTCAACGTCGGCTTCCGGGTGATCGTGGAGTAGTTGGGCCCGGCGGCGCCGGACGGGTCGCCCGGGCGCCGGGTGCCATGGCCTCTCCCCGACAAAGTCGGGAGCCGGGCATATCGAACGGCCACGCCATCCGAGGCCGAGGCATGCTCGCCCCTCGGCTGCGCAGGCGAGGATGGCGCCGCGCCGTAGGCTACAACCGCCCCTGACGGGGCTGGTGTCGTCAGCCCTTCTTTGCCGCCCCGTGGGTGTTGACTTTCTGGCTTTGCCGCCCTGTAGAGGTTGGCGTTCTTGCCTTGCCGCCCCGTAGGGGCTGGCGTTTTCAGCCCAGGGCACCGGCGGCCCGCCGGAGGCGGGGCGACAAGCCCTGGGGCAGCGATCCTCTTGCCGTCAAGCCCCGGCAGGGGCGACCGTGATCGTCGGGCCGACAGCCGGGCGCGACGAAACATCAGCGCGCCTGCGGTGTTTCTTGCGCGCCCGGTACGTGTCTTACTGGAGAAAGGGCTCCGCAGAGGCAACAGAAACGCCCGAAACACCCATGGGCGCACCATGCCGATCCGCGCGAGGCGCCGGATCGGCCAACGACTTCGGATGGCAAGCATAGAGAGAACTGGGAACATGCACCGGACTCTCGCAAGGGCAACATGGATCGTGATCGGTGTCGTGCTGCTGTCGTGCGGCACGCTGCACGCCCAGTCAGCCGATGCCGTCCGCAGGCAGACCGCCATCGACACGGGCCTGGCCGTCGTGATCGCGGCGGACATCGACCTGGCGGCGGATCTCGCCGATGGCGGGCGGCTGCTCGTGCACCTGCTGTGCCCCCGGGCAGACCGGCTGGCCGCTCTGCGCCAGTCGGCCCACCGGCGCGGGCTGGGCGGGCGCCTCGTCGTCTGTGCCCTGCCGGCCGGCTACCTGCCCCATCCGGATCGGTTCGTCAATCTGGTCGTAGCCGACCTCGACGCACTGGCCGGTCGCGCGCCGAAGCGGGATGAGCTGATGCGCATTCTGGCCGTGCGGGGCGCGGCCTACATCGGCCAAGGGAGCAAGTGGCGGGTGATCCGCAAACCGCCAGACGAGGGGATTGACGGCTGGTTCTCGCGCTGGTACGACGCGTCGGGCGGTTGCGTGTCGAGCGACCGCGTGGCGGGTTTTCCCCGCGCGGTGCAGTGGCAGCACGGTCCGGCGATGGAAGACGGCACGGCCGACGGCAAGACGCCGCTGGTCGACCGGGGACGCATGGTCCACCTCGGCGCCCGCGACGGGGTCTTGTTCTGCCGAGACGCCGGCAACGGCATGCTGTTGTGGACGCGACGGGTCGGCATCCGCCAGAACGACGGGCTGGCCCTGGCCGCCGGGCGAGTGCACGTGTGGCACGACGCGAAGGCGCAGCCGGCCGCCGACCCGAAGGGCCTCGGCGAACGCGGGCCGATCGTGGCGCTGGACCTGGCCACCGGCGAGATCGCTCAGACCTACGACGAGGGCCTCATCGCGGGGACGGCGAAGCGGATCGAGTGGGAAGCCGGCGGCCGGCGGCGGCGGGAGTCGCCCGTGCCCTGGTTCGCCGTGACCGACGAGGTGATCGCCCAGGCCTACGGGCCGGACCTCGTTCTGCTCGACCGCGCCACGGGCAGGCGACGCTGGCGGAAGACGATCGAAGGGGCGACGTGGTTCTCCCCGACCGTCGGCGGGGGCATGGTGTTGGCGGCCGAGGCAGTCCGGCCGGCCCGGCGGGGCCGGCACGACGAAGCGTCCCACGCGCGGGCGATCGTCGCCTTCGACATGGCGAGCGGCCGGCGGCGCTGGCGGCTGACCGACTTCCATCGCGTTCACGAGATCAGGGACAAAGCCCGCACGTACCGCGCGCGCGCCGGCCTGAAGCCGCTGAGCATCGTCGGCCCCCGCGTGCTGGTGCAGACGGCCAGCTACCAGTTCCGCGAGGGCGGCGGGGTGGCCGTGCTCGACGCGGCCACGGGGGGGGAGATCTGGCGGCACCGCTTCGAGCCCAAGCAGCGGTACACGAGCGGCTCGTACCGGGCGGTGCTTCGCGGCGGGGAGGTGATCGTCATGTGCGGGATCACCACCACCCGATTCGACGCGGCGACGGGCAGGCTGCTGGGCCACACCGGTCCCGACCGGACGCTCCGCCGCGGCGTCCGCGCAAACGGCGCGTGCGCAGCCTCCCGCGCGACGGTCAACTGGCTGATCGCCAACTCCTACCTGTACGTCGGCCCGGGCGGCGAGGCGAGGACGTTCTTCGGCGCCCGCGCCCAGTGCGGCGGGTGCGTCGTGCCCGCCGGCGGGCTGCTGCTGGTCCCCCCGGCAGCCTGCGACTGCGGGGACTACACCCGCGGCTACCAGGGCCTGGCGCCCGCCGTGCCGGGCAGACCTGTCGCCGACGGCGCGCGGCTGACGCGGGGCGCGGCCGCGCCGGAAGGAGGGAAGCTCGAGGCCGGCTGGCCGATGTTCCTCGGCGGACCGCAGCGGCTTTCGGCGACCGACGAGGAGCTGCCGGCGAAGTTGGCCGAGCGGTGGCGGGTCAAGGCGGCGGGCGTGCGGGCCGACCGCCTCGACGCCGACCGCCGCCTCAGCGAACGCCACCTCGGCGCGTTGAGCGCGCCGGTCGCCACGGGCGACCTGGTCCTCGTCGCCGCGCCGGAGTCGCACGAGGTGTCGGCCTTCGCCGCGGCGGACGGGAAGCGGCGATGGACGTTCGCCGCCGGCGGGAAGGTCGACAGCCCACCGACCCTCGCGGGCGGGCTGGCGGTGTTCGGCTGCGACGACGGGAGCGTCTACGCCGTGCGTCTGGCGGACGGCCGGATGGCCTGGCGATTCGTCGCCGCACCGACCGACGGGGTGGCGATGCATCACGGGCATCTGGCGTCGGCCTTCCCGCTGGCCGGCAGCGTGCTGGTGCTGCCGGATCGCGTGGTGGCCGTCGCGGGCCAACACACCGACGTGGGGGGCCTGCACTGCTGGACGCTCGAGTTGGCCACGGGCCGGCCGAGGGCCCGACGCGTCATCCGGGCCGACCAGCCCGCCGTGGTGACCAACGCCCTGACCGCCGCCGACGCCGACGGGCGCGGGTTCTGGCTGGGCAGCGGGGCGGGCGGATCGATCCTCCATCTGTCGGGCGACCTGAAGGACCTTCCCGCGGGGCGGGAGGGCCCGGCCCCGACGATCGTCTTCGACCGCAACGGCACGCGGGTTCGCTTCCGCACGGCCGACGGGCGCGGCGGCTCGACGCATTCGTGGAAGCAGGCGATGCGAAGCGGCCCGGCCCGCGGGCACCGGATCGCCCGGGCCGGCGGGATCAGCTACGTCGTCCAGGACCCCACCAGCCGGGCGAGGCACAAGGTCAACGCGCCGAAGACGGCGACCCTCCAGGCGCTGGGCGGCACGTGGCGGCAGAAGGAGCTGCGCTGGCAGCGCACGCAGGAGGAGTTGGGCAACCCCGAGAGCTTCAGCGCGTTGATCAAGGCGGGCGGGCGGCTGGTCCTCGGCGGCGGCCGGCGCGACGGGTCGGCCGGGTTCGTGCAACTGCTCGAGGTCGCCACGGGCAAGTTGCTGAGCACGCACGCCCTGCCGGCCCGCGTCACCGAATGCGGCCTTGCCGCGGCGGGCGGATCGCTGTACGTCTGCTGCGAAGACGGCACGCTCGTCTGCCTTGCGGCGAGGCGGGGCCGGTGAACAACTCGGGCCGGGCGCCGCGGACTGCGGTATACTGCTGCGACCTACGAAAGGAGCATTGCAGATGACCTGCACACGACGAGATTTCCTGCGAATCGCCGGGACGGGCCTGGCCTGGACCGCACCGGGTCTGACCGCGCTGGGGGCCCGGGAGCGGCGGAAGCCCAACATCGTCTACATCATGGCCGACGAGCTGGGCTACTTCGAGCTGAGCTGCATGGGCAACCCGTACATCAAGACGCCCAACATCGACCGCCTGGCGGCCGAGGGGGTGCGGTTCACGCAGGGGCTGGCCGGGGCGCCGGTCTGCGCGCCGACCCGCTGCTGCCTGATGACCGGCAAGCACGCCGGCCACACGTCCGTGCGCAAGAACGACGGCGGCACGCCGTTGCGGGCGGGCGAGCAGACGGTCGCCTCCGTACTCAAGCGTGTCGGCTACGCCACGGGCGGGTTCGGCAAGTGGGGCTGCGGCGGGCGCGGGTCGACGGGCGTGCCGGAGAAGCACGGCTTCGACGTGTTCGTCGGCTACTACGACCAGGTCCACGCCCACTCGTACTACCCGCCCTACATCGTCCGCAACAGCGAGGAGCTGGCCCTTCCGGGCAACTCGGGCGGGCGCAGCGGCAAGACGTATTCGCACTACGTCATCATGGACGAGGCGAAGAAGTTCCTCCGCGCGAGCAAGGGCCGCCCGTTCTTCTGCTACCTGCCGGTGACCCCGCCTCACGGGATGTTCGATCTTCCGGAGGACGACCCGGCCTGGGCCGTGTTCAAGGACAAGCCCTGGCCCGAGGAGGCCAGGCGATACGCCGCGATGGTCCACATGCTCGACCGGCAGGTCGGCGAGGTGATGGATCTGCTGAAGGATCTGGGCGTCGCGGAGAACACGATCGTGTTCTTCTGCGGCGACAACGGGGGCAACGACTACTTCCGGGACAAGGATCACCCGCGGGGGTTCTTCGGCCCGAACGTGGACCCGAAGACGAGGAAGGCCTTCCGCGGGCACAAGGGCAACCTCTACGAGGGCGGGCTGCGCGTCGCGATGATCGCCCACTGGCCCGGGCGGATCAAACCCGGGCGCGTCAGCGATCATCTGTGGTACTTCCCCGACGTGCTGCCGACCCTGGCCGAGCTGGCCGGGGCCGAGGCGCCCAAGGACGTCGACGGCGTCTCCGTCGTGCCCGAGCTTCTCGGCGAGGCCGCCGCGGGGCGGAAGCAGGAGCAGCACGAGTACCTCTACTGGGAGTACGGCCGGCAGGTGGCGGTGCGGATGGGGCACTGGAAGGCGATCCGTCCGCAGCCGAACGCCGAGTGGGAGCTGTACGACCTGCGCAAGGACATCGAGGAGAAGCACAACGCTGCGGGGGCGAATGCCGCGGTGCTGGCGAAGATGACCGCCTACGCCGAGCAGGCCCACGAGCCGGCGCGCGAGGGCGTGTTCCATAACCGCGAGATTCACGAGAAGGACCGCCGCGCCAAGTGGGGCGGCCGGCCGCCCGCTAGAACGAGGGGCAAGGTCAACAAGATGCCGCGGAAAGGGCTGATCGCCACCAAGGACATGAAGATCGTCCGCGTCAGCAGCGAGTCTCGCTTCAACGGCAAGCTGGCCCGGCACGCCGTTGACGGCGACGAGCGGACGCTGTGGCATTCGCAGTGGCAGGGCGAGCTGAAGAAGCACCCGCACGAGCTGGTGATCGACCTGGGAGGCGAGCACGAGATCCGCGGCTTCCGTTACCTGGCCCGGCAGGACGTCGGGTGGAACGGCACGCTGAAGGAGTGCGAGTTCCACGTCTCGGCCGACGCGGCCGACTTCGGCACGCCGGCCGTCAGGGCCACGTTCAAGAAGCTCAAGACCGCCCAGGACGCCCCCTGCAAGCCGGTCCGCGGGCGGTACGTCCTGCTGCGAACGCTGTCGGCCCACGACGACGGGCCCTGGGCTGCCGTCGCGGAGCTGGGCATCATCGGGAAGTGAGACGTGATCGGGCGGCCGGCGGCAGCAGCGCGAGGACAACACGCCGAGGCGGCCCGGCCGCCACGGGGCTCGCGCCGGTAGTGGCCGGGCTCACTGTCAGCGAGATTCCTGACGGCGCATGAAAGGCAGAGCGATGGATATGCGAGGACGAAGGGCCGGCGACGGGATCCGGCGAGGGATGCGCGCGGCTGTGGTGTCGGTCTGTCTGTGCATCCGGGTGTGCGGCGCGTGGGCCGGGGCGGCCGATGCGCGGCGCGTGCTGGACGCCACGGGCGTGAAGGGCGGGCTGGTCGTGCATCTCGGCTGCGGCGAGGGGAGGCTGACGGCGGCGCTGCGGGCGGGCGACAGTTACGTGGTCCATGGGCTGGACGCCGACGCGAGCAACATCGCGGCGGCGCGGCGGCACGTCGATTCGCTCGAGCTGACCGGGGCCGTGTCGGCCGAGCGGTTCTCCGGCGCCCGGCTTCCTTACGCGGACAACCTGGTCAACCTGATCGTGGTCGAGGCCCCGGGCAAGGTGGGGATGGACGAGTGTCTCCGCGTGTTGGTGCCCGACGGCGTGGCGTACGTTCGTCAGGCCGGCGGGTCCGCCCGCCGCGGCGGAGACGAAGGCGGGTGGAAGAAGACGGTCAAGCCCCGCCCGGCGGACATCGACGAGTGGACGCACTTCCTACACGACGCGGGCGGCAACGCGGTGGCGAGGGACACGCGGGTGGGCCCGCCGCGGCACCTCCAGTGGTACGCGGGCCCCAAGCGGTCCAGGGACCACGACTCGCTGGCCAGCCTCAGCGCGATGACGTCCGCCGGCGGGCGGATCTTCTACATCTACGACGGGGGGCCGACCTCGCAGATCCACCGCCGCCCCGAGTGGCGCCTGATCGCCCGCGACGCGTTCAACGGCGCGCTGCTGTGGAAGCGCCACATCCCCTCGTGGATCACGCACGTGTACTACTTCCGCTCGGGCCCGGTCTGGCTGGGCAGGCGGCTGGTGTCGACCGGCGGGCGGGTCTACGCGACGCTCGACCTGGCCGGGTGCGTCTCCGCGCTCGACGCGGCCACGGGCAGGACGGTGCGGACCTACGAGGGCTCCGAGAAGGCCGAGGAGATCCTGCACCACGACGGCGTGCTCCTCGTGGCCGTCGGGGACCCGGAGCTGATGAACAGGCAGGCCCACACGGTCTGGGCCTACTGGGAGTACACCGTCGAAGGCCGGCCCCCGAACAACCGCCGCGTCCTCGCCTACGAGGCGGACACGGGCAAGCTGCTCTGGAAGAAGAGCGGCAAGGACATCCCCTACCTGCTGCCTCTGTCGCTCGCGGCGTTCGGCAAGCGGGTGTTTTACATGGACAGCAGGCACGTCCGCTGCGTCGACCTGGCCAGCGGCGCCGAGCGGTGGCGGGCGCCGTTCGAGACGACGGGGCTGTTCCGGCGGAACTACTCGCCCACCGTCGTCGCCGCCGACGGCGTGCTGCTGTGCCTGACGATGGACCGCCTGGCCGCCTTCGACGCCGAGGACGGCAGGAAGCTCTGGGAGACGAAGGGTTATAAGGGCTTCGCCTCGCCGGGCGACCTGTTCGTCGTCGACGGGCTGGCCTGGGCCGTGCCCGTGACGTCGGGGGTGAGAGTGCAGAAGGCCAGCGTCCTCGGCGACGGCGGGCAGCGGCTGGTCGGCCTGGACGTTCGCACGGGCGAGGCGAAGAAGTCCTTCGCCAAGAAGCAGGTCTGGCCGGGCGGGCATCACCACCGCTGCTACCGGAACAAGGCGACGACGCGCTACCTCGTCACGGGGCGTCGGGGCCTGGAGTTCGTCGACCTCCGGGCCGACCAGCACGTGACGAACTGGTGGATCCGCGGCGAGTGCCAGTACGGCATCATGCCGTGCAACGGCATGGTCTACGCCCCGCCCGACCCCTGCAAGTGCTTCAACCTCACGAAGGTCGACGGCTTCAACGCCCTGGTCGCCGACAACTCGCTCGACGGGCTGAAGACCACCGAGGACGACCGGCTGACAAAGGGCCCCGCCTATGCGCCGGGCGCGAAGCCTCCGGCGGCCCCGACGGGCGGCGGCAAGGCCGGGAAGATGATCTACCACCCTCCCGCTCGCCCGGCCGACTCGGACGACTGGCCCACCTACCGCCACGACGTCACGCGAAGCGGATCGACGCGATCGGCGGTGGCGGCGGACGTCCGCGAGAAGTGGGCCGCGAAGATCGGGGGCAGCCTGACCAGCCCCGTCGTCGCCGACGGCCGGCTGATGACCGCCTCGATCGACCGCCACACCGTCTACTGCCTCGACGCCGACAGCGGCAAGCGGATCTGGCAGTTCGTCGCCGGCGGGCGCGTCGACTCGCCCCCGACGATCACCGGGCCGCTGGCCGTCTTCGGGTGCCGGGACGGATACGTCTACGCCGTGGGCGCCTCCGACGGCGAGTTGGCGTGGCGGTTCCGGGCGGCGGACGTGGATCACCGCATCCTCGTCGACGGGCAGCTCGAGTCGGCCTGGCCGGTGCACGGCAGCGTGCTGGTGTTGGGCGAGGGCTCGTCGGAGGCGGGGCGGAGCGTGGCCTACTTCGCGGCGGGGCGAAGCTCGTACCTGGACGGAGGCATCCGCCTGTTCGGCCTGGACGTCGCGACGGGGCACAAGCTGTACGAGACGCTGGTCCACTCGTCCCCGGGGCCCGGCGTGCCGACCGAGGAGATGACCCCCGCCCTGCCGGACGTTCTGGTCTCCAACGGCACGTCGATCAACATGCGGCAGGTGCTGCTGGACCGCACGCTGACCCGCCAAGCGGCCCGGGGGATCGACACGCTGATCGCCACGACGGGCCTGCTCGAGCCGACCGGCGCGCACCGGCACAATTGGGCGCTGGGGCGGCAGGGGGCAATCCCCTACGCCCGCCACAACGGCAGCCTGGGCTACGGGCCGGGCAACCCGTTCGGCAAGCTGATCGTCTTCGATGCCGACTGCGCCTACGCCGTCCAGACGCCGTACACGTTCCTGAAGCACTCGCAGTCGATGTGGCCGGACGGGCACAGGGGGCACCTGCACCAGAAGTACGCCACGTACAGGCCGGAGCAGTTCCCCACGGGCGTCCGCCTCTACGCCCAGGACAACAAGCCCCTCCCCAGCGGGAAGGCGGCCGGCGCGAAGGGCAAGCGCCGCGGCAAGGCGTTCACCCGCACCGAGAGCCACAAGTGGACCGCCGACGTGCCGATCCAGGTCCGCGCGATGGTCCTCGCCGGGCGGACGCTCTTCCTCGCCGGCCGGCCGGACGAGGTCGAGCTGTTCGACCAGGCCCCCGCCGCCCCGGCCCGACGGCCCGACTCGCTGTGGGCCTTCGCCGCCGACGACGGCAGGAAACTCGCCGAGCACCCGCTCGCCGCGGCGCCGACGTTCGACGGCATGATCGCGGCGAGGGGCAGGCTCTACATCGCCACCGCCGACGGCAAGGTCATCTGCCTGGGCAGACCGTAGACAGCTTCGCGCGTGTGGCGCGCCAGCGAGAGACACAGGCCTGTTCACGGGCCCGACGGCCACGGCTTTCCCGGGCCGGGAAGGAGGGGCCCAGCCGTCAGGGCTGCGGATCGGCGCCGCAGAGCTTTGCCCCCGGGTCCTATCGGGCGCCGCGCCTTGCCGTCAGCCCGCCGCCGAGGTAGAGGGGGCCTCGTCGCCTGTGTGCTTCCCCTCGATTCCGTCGAGGCCATCCTCCCTTGTCGGCGGCGCCGGGGGTGATATGATCTACGGCGGCTGCGCGATCCGCGGATGACGCGTGGGGCAGCGGATGCGGAGACGGCGATGGTTTGCTCGGCGATCCGGGGATGGGAGATGCCCGACGATTCGCCCGCCTTCGGCGGACCCATCATCGGGCCTCGCAGAGCAGCGCGAGAATGACGCAGAGATGTTCCCACAAGACGGGACGAATGGGTGAGACGTTGTAGGACAGCTTGTTTGCGGCGTTCGTCGGCCGGCCTGGCCCGGCGGGGCCTCTGTTGCGCGTTGCTCGCCGCCTGCCTGTCGGGCGGGTGCAGCCTGTATCCGGTCAGGGAGCCGGTCCGGCCGGCCGTGGCGGGGGGCGAGGCGTTCAGCCTGTCGGTCGACGGCGTCGAGAGGGAGCATCGCTGGTGGCGGGCGCTGGGGGACGAGAGGCTGATCGAGACGATCGAGGCTGCCCTGTCGGAGAACCTGGACGTTCAGCAGGCGCGGCTTCGGATCGAGCAGTCGGCGGCGTTGGCGCGTCGAGCGGGCTCGCGGCTGCCGCCGGCGTTGGACTTCGGCGCGGGCGCGGAGCGCGAGTGGCCGGACAAGGGCGTCGATCACAACGACCGGCTGACGGGCGAGCTTCGGCTGTCGTGGGAGGTGGATCTCTGGGGTCGGCTGTCGTCGGCCCGCGAGGCGGCCCGGCAGGAGACGGTCGCGGCGCGGGAGGACTTGCAGGCGACGGCGCTGCTGCTGTCGGCGGCGGTGGCGGAGGCGTACTTCGGCATCATCGAGCAGCGGCTCCAGCTCGCTTTGCTGGACGAACAGATCGAGGTCGGGCAGACGCTGCTGGGCCTGATCGAGCTGCGGTTCGGTCAGGGGCAGGCGTCGGTGGTGGACGTCTATCAGCAGCGGCAGCAACTGGCCTCGACGCGCAGCCAGTTCCCGCTGATCCGCTCGCGGCTCGGCGTGCTGGAGAACCGGCTGAAGGTCCTGCTCGCCCGCGCGCCGACCGAGGGGGGCCCCCTCGTCGGGACGGACCTGCCCGTCCTGCCCGACCTGCCCGACATCGGCGTGCCCTCGGACCTGCTGGCCAACCGCCCGGACCTGCGGCGGATCCGCCACGAGCTGACCGCCGCCGACCATCGTGTCGCCGAGGCCGTCGCCGACCGGCTGCCGCGCCTCCAGATCGGACTGCACCGGTCGTACCGCGGCACGGAGTTCGACCGCCTGACGGCCGACGGGTTGGCCACGTCGCTGATGGCCGACCTGGCGGCCCCGCTGATCGACTGGGGCGACCGCAAGGCGGAGGTGGACCGCCGGCGGGCCGTCGCCGCCGAGCTGCTGCTTTCCCTCTCCCAGGCGTACCTGACGGCCGTCGAGGAGGTCGAGAACGCCCTCTGGCTGGAGCGCCGCCAGCGGGAGCTGATCGACGCGCTGCGGAAAGAGCTGCGAATCGCCCGGTCCAACCTGAAGGAAACACGCACGCGATACGGGCAGGGGCTGACGGACTACCTGCCCGTCCTGGCGGCCGTTCAGTCGCTCCAGGCGCTCGAGCGAAGCCTGCTGACCAGGCGGCGCGAGCTGGTGTCGATCCGCGTGCTGCTGTACCGGGCCCTCGGCGGCGCCCAACCGTGGGTGCCGCCGACCCGCCCGCAAAGCCAACCGGCAAGGAGTGTCCGCCGACCATGAGATACATCGTCTCCATGCTATTGATCTGCGCCGCCGTGGGCACGGCGGTGGTGATGTACCTGACCAGGCCGAAGGCGCAGAGGACGCGCCACCGCAAGCCGGCCCCGCTGGTGCAGACGGCCGAGCTGCGGCCCACGTCCAGGCCGGTGCGCATCGTGGCCTACGGGACGGTCATCGCGGCGAAGCGGCTGACCCTGCAGGCCCAGGTGGAGGGGCGGATCGTCTACCAGGAGGCGAACCTCGTCCTCGGCGGGTTGATCCCCGCCGGCAGCAAGCTGATCCAGATCGATCCGAACGACTACAAGCTCGCCGTCGAGCAGCAGGAGGCAGCCGTCGAGGAGGCGCAGTTCGAGGTCGACACCGAACAGGGCCGGCGCGTCATCGCCGAGCGGGAGTGGAAGCTGCTGGAGAAGGAGATCGCCACCTCCGAGGCCGGCCGGCGCCTCGCGCTGCGGCAGCCGCACCAAAAACGCGCCGCCGCCCGCCTCCAGGCCGCCCGAAGCCGCCTCGACCAGGCCCGCCTCGACCAGAAGCGCACCACGCTGCTGTGCCCCTTCAACGCGCTGGTGCTGGCCGAGTCGGCGGAGCTGACCCAGCTCGTCAGCCGCCAGGCCGACCTCGCCACGCTGGTCGGCACGGACCAGTTCTGGGTCCAGTTGTCCGTGCCGCTGGCCAAGCTGCCGCGGATCGCCTTCCCGCGCGGGGGCCGCCGCGGCGCGAAGGCGAAGGTCGTGCTGGCCACGGCGAACGGGTCGGCCGTCGTCCGCGAGGGCCGCGTCCTCCGGCTGCTGGGCGACCTGGAACCCAGCGGGCAGATGGCGCGCGTGCTGGTGGCGATCGACAACCCGCTGGACCTGCCGACCGCCCCGATCGGCGCCGGCGCGTCGCAGCCGCCGATGGACGTCGGTCCCCGCTGCCTCCTGCTGGGCTGCTACGTGAGGGTCGAGATCGACGCGGGGACGGCCGACGGCGTCTACGCGATCCCGCGCTCGGCGGTCCGTGAGGGCGACCGGCTGTGGCTGGTCGACGCAGACGGCAAGCTCGTCTTCCGCGACGCGAACGTGCTCTGGCGCCTGCGCGACGAGGTCCTGGTCCGCTGCGAGATCGCCGACGGCGAGCGGCTCGTCGTCAGCCGCCTCAGCTCCCCCCTGCCCGGCGTGACGGTCCGCGTGCACGACCCCGCCGCCTCCGCGCCGGCGACGGAGTCGGCGGGCCAGGCCGGCCCCGGCCGCGCGGAGGGGCGCTGACGTGACCGACGCGCCGTCTCAGAAGGGCCTGCTCGCGTGGATGGCGCGGAACCACGTGGCGGCGAACCTGCTGATGCTCTCGCTTCTCGGCGGGGGGCTGATGGTCGCGTGGGACATCAAACAGGAGGTCTTCCCGGAGTACGTCCTCGACTTCGTGGACGTCTCGGTCAGCTACCCGGGCTCGAGCCCGGAGGAGGTCGAGGAGGGGATCGTCCTGGCCGTCGAGGAGGAGATCCGCGCGCTGGACGGGATCAAGCAGGTCACCGCCACGGCGAGAGAGGGCTACGCGAGCATCGACATCGAGCTGGCCGAGGAGGCCAACCCGAACAAGATGCTCCAGGAGATCAAGGCGGCCGTTGATCGCATCCGGTCGTTCCCGGAGGACGCCGAGCGCCCCGTGATCAGCCTCTGGCGGCGCCGGCGCGAGGTGATGCAGCTCGTCCTCTACGGGCAGGCCTCCGAGCGCGACCTGTACTACGCCGCCCAGCGGATCCGCGAGGAGATCATCGCCCTGCCTTCGGTGACCGAGGTGGATCTGCGCGGCGTCCGGCGGCCGGAGATCATCGTCGAGATCCCCGAGGCCGAGCTGAGAAAGTACGCGCTGACCCTCGGCGACGTCGCCGGCGCGATCCGCCAGACCGCCCTGGACATGCCCGCCGGCGGGGTCAAGGCCCGCAGCGGCGAGGTCCTGCTGCGGACGGCCGAGCGAAGGGACTTCGCCAGCGAGTTCCGCAACATCGCCGCCATCAGCCGGCGCGACGGGACGGAGGTCCGCCTCGACGAGATCGCCAGCAGCGTCCGGGACGGCTTCGCCGACAGCTACCACGAGGCCTACTTCAACGGCGAGCGGGCCGTCATGCTGGTGGTCTACCGGACGGGCACGGAGACGCCGATAGAGATCTCCCGGGCGGTGCGGGAGTACGTCGAGACGGCCTCGGCGGCCCTGCCGGCCGGGGTGAAGCTCGAGGCGTACAACGACCGCTCCGACATCTACCGCGACCGCCGCGACCTGCTGCTCGGAAACGGCGGGATGGGCCTGCTGCTGGTGCTGCTGCTGCTGGGGCTGTTCCTCGACGCGCGGATGGCATTCTGGGTGGCGATGGGGATCCCGATCTCGATCCTCGGCTCCTTCGTGCTCCTTCCGGCCGCGGGGGGGAGCATCAACATCGTCTCGATGTTCGCCTTCATCATCACCCTCGGGATCGTTGTCGACGACGCGATGGTCATCGGCGAGAACATCTACCACAACCGCCAAGAGGGGAAGGGCTTCCTGGCGGCGTCGATCGCCGGCGTAAGGGAGATGGCCGCCCCGGTCACCATCGCGGTGGTCACCAACGTCGTGGCGTTCCTGCCGCTGCTGTTCGTGCCCGGCTCGACGGGGCGGTTCTTCTCTATCCTGCCCGCCGTCGTGATCGCCGTGTTCCTGATCTCCCTGCTGGAGTGCCTGTTCATCCTTCCGGCCCACCTGGCGTGGGGCCCGACGGCGCCCGACCACGGGCTGCTGGGTCAGTTCGAGCGCCTCCAGCGCCGCATCGCCGCCGGGCTGGAGTGGTTCATCCACCACGCCTTCGCGCCGGTGCTCAAGCAGGCGCTGCACCACCGCTATGTAACGGTCGCCGCCGCGGTGGCGACGCTGACGGTGATGTGGGCCTACTGGGACACCGGGCGGATCAACTTCTCCTTCCGCCCGCGGATCCAGGCCGATCGGCTCGACGCGGAGATCGTCCTGCCCTACGGCGCGCCGATCGACGACGTCCGTGGCGTCGCCAAGCGGGTCGAGCTGGCCGCTCTCCGCGCGGTCGAGAAGACCGACGGCAAGGACATGCTCGAGGCGGTGATGACCGACATCGGGCGGCGGGGCAGCAACACGGCGGAGGTCAACGTCTTCCTCGTCCCCCAGGACCAGCGAAAGACCACCGCCCAGCGGTTCAGCGGGGTCTGGCGGAAGGAGGTGGGCAACATCCCCGGGCTCGAGAGCCTCTTCTTCGACTTCCTCGTCGGGCCCGGCGGGTCGTCGGCGATCAACGTCGAGCTGACCCACCCGGACCCGAAGACCCTCGAGTCGGCCGCCTCCGAGCTGGCCCGACAACTGCGGAACTACACCGGCGTGACCGACGTGGACGACGGCTACGCGCAGGGCAAGCGGCAGTTCGACTTCACGCTGACGGCCCTCGGCCGCAGCCTCGGGCTGACCTCGCGGGACGTCGGGCGCCAGGTCCGCCACCGCTTCTACGGGGCCGAGGCGCTGCGCCAGCAGCGCGGGCGCAACGAGGTGAAGGTGATGGTCCGCCTGCCGGAGTCGCAGCGGCGGTCGCTGTACAACCTCGAGGAACTGCTGATCCGCACGCCGGGCGGGGGCGAGGTGCCGCTGTTCGAGGCGGTCGATTCGGCCAGCGGGCGGGCCTACACGGAGATCCGCCGCGTCGACGGCAAGCGAGTGCTGAACGTCACCGCCAGCGTCATCCCCGGCCTGGCCAACGAGAACAAGGTGCTCGCCGACCTGAATGCGACCTACCTGCCGGGCCTGCTCGGGCGATACCCGGGCCTGCGGTCGAGCTTCGAGGGCCGCGAGCGGTCCAGCCGGGAGGCGCTCGGCGCGCTGGGCTATGGGATGTGCTTCGCGATGGGGGGGATCTTCATCCTGCTGGCCGTGCTGTTCCGCAGCTACGTCCAGCCGGTGCTGGTGATGATCAGCATCCCGCTGGGGATCACCGGCTCGCTGCTGGGGCACATCATCATGGGCTACGACCTGAGCATCATCAGCGTTTTCGGGATCATCGCGCTGTGCGGCGTGGTCGTCAACGGCGGGCTCGTCCTCGTCGTGACGGCCAACCGCTACGTCGAGCCCGGCGGCGACGTTCGCGAGGCGGCCCTGCGAGCGGGCACGCGACGCTTCCGCCCGATCGTCCTGGCGGCGCTGACGACCTTCTTCGGGCTGGCCCCCATCATCTTCGAGACCTCCATCTCCGCCCGCTTCCTGATCCCCATGGCCATCTCGCTGGGCTTCGGTATCCTCTTCGCCACCCCGGTGATCCTGATCCTCACGCCGGCGCTCTACGTCATCCGCGCCGACATCGCGAGGATCCTCCGCCCGATCTTCCCGACACGAAGATAGCCCCGCCCCGCCGCGCGCCCCACGCCGAAGACTCGACTTCCTGCCGACGGCGTGGTCGCGGCCGATGCCGCAAGCCGCGGCACCGACAGTCTCGCCGTGGATAGACGGCTAGGGCTTCTCCGTGACCGTCGCCTTCGCCCGGTCGACTGTCGTGGCGAGCGACCGGAACCACCCGAACAGGTCGCGCCCGGCGGCGACGGAGAGGACGGCGACGCAGTCGTCGGCGGTGTAGCGTTTGAGCTTCTTCGGGTCGGCGAGCCGGCGCTTCGCGCGGAAGTAGCGGGCGAGGATGTCGGGGCGGTCCTTGCGGAGCTGCTCGAAGATCCACATCGGCTTGGCCATGCGGACGGCGTGGGGGATGTCCTT
>Ga0180438_10003205_pt1 | contig 25155 bp, 20 predicted proteins | sample SS_ome_12_FD_132455 | JGI IMG/M metagenome (GOLD analysis project Ga0180438, IMG submission 132455) | Hypersaline lake sediment archaeal communities from the Salton Sea, California, USA - SS_3_D_2 metaG | ecosystem: Environmental > Aquatic > Non-marine Saline and Alkaline > Hypersaline >... | reverse complement strand
ATGCCTTCCATCTTTGTTATATCATGCAGAAGCGCTCCTGCTTCAATTTTTTTTATGCTAAGATTTTCACCATTATTATTAAGTGCATTAGCTAAGAACACTGCAACCTTACAAACCATCTCACTGTGCTGGATAATATGATCAGGTACATGATATTTTTTTAACAATGTGTAGGATTCGTCAACAGAGGGTACTTTATCACTCAGTATTGAATTCATATGCTGCTCCCATCTTCGTCACCTAAGGACATTCACAGTATAATAAATTAGAGGAGTTTTACCAACAAATTATGTAAGAAAATATTCCTGGTATCTAGACATTTAAATAGTATGCTCTACCAAGTTCTGATACTGGGATTGTAACAAGGCAATGTGATTTCTCACCGACATGAATCTGAATTAATTGGCTTAATAGATGTATAATAGAACAATGTTTCCCATAGGCTTATTTACAGGCTAATTCATGCATATAGCGCCAGGCCATGCCCTGTTAAACTTCCCGAAGGGAATCCTATTCAACAGAGCAGACTTGACATATGTGCCTTGCTTCAGTTAAAGAAGTTTATTACACATTAAATGGTGACGCTATGCATAAATTTTTTAAACGGATACAGTCTAAAACTCGTTTGTTTAACCCGCTTAAGGACTATTCATTCGATGAAATTCCCTTTGAGATACGCTATGACCCCTTAACAGGAGAAACAGGCCGGGTCTTTGATACGCCCTATAGGCCTCCTGGTAGGCCTGACATAAATAAAATAGTTCAACACTCCAGAGAGATATTCTGCCCTTTTTGTCCTGATACATTAGAGAAATCAACTCCTCTGTTCCCGGAAGAGTTGATTCCAGGGGGAAGGATTAAGGAAGGACAGGCAACCCTTATACCAAACCTTCTTCCTTTTGATACCTATGCAGGGGTAGCAATCCTCTCCGAAGAACACTATATTGGGATAGAGGATTTAACTCCTGAAATAATGAAAGATGCCTTTTCTGCTGCATTGTTATTTATCAAACGAGTGGTTGAATTTGATCCCGAGGTACACTTTTTTTCTATCAACTGGAATTACATGCCTCAATCCGGGTCAAGCCTGGTGCATCCCCACATTCAGGTGAATTGCGGGTATGTTCCCACAAACTATCACAGGATGCAGATCGAGGGGTGCAAAAGATACCGTAAGGAAAATGGAACAAGCTTTTGGCAAGATTTTATCAATGTAGAAAAGGAGTACAAAGAGCGCTTTATTGCCGAGATAGGGCCTACTTTTTGGTCCCTGAGTTTTGTTCCCCAGAGTTCTTTGCTGGATGTATGGTGCATCTTTCCTGATTACTTCTCACCCCTCCAATTATCAATGGCCGAAATGACAAGCTTTCTTCAGGGCCTTGCAAGTGTGTTGCACTATTTTAGCAAGGAAAATATTCCTGCCTTTAATATGTCGATTTTTTCTGTAAGGGACGATGACGCTTTTCGAATGAATGCCAGGATCATCCCCCGACTTCTCACCCGTGCAATTGGCAATAGTGATCGGGCCTATCTGTATACCCTTCACAAAGAACCATACACCGTCATACCCCCGGAATCTCTCTGTCTAACGCTGAAAGAAATTTTCACATAGAAAAAGAAGTGGTATCAACCGATCCCTCTGTAACGATTTCAAAAGAAATATGAAAGGCAAGGTTTTTAGCAGTTACACACAGATCTATACATCAATTTGATCAAGGATATTTTTTTCCTTGGGCTCAACCCTGGATTCAATCTCCTTTACTTGACCCATCACATCCTTTACAAAAGAGAGATCTTTTATGGATTTCAAATTAATTTTTGCGTTTAAGAGTGCGCCAAGAATGGCTGTTCTGGCCATCATTGCCGCCACAGCAGCATCTGTGACTGCATTTTTATTGCCCCTGGCTACAGCCTTTTCTGCCATATCCAAAAGCTTGAAAGCATCTTTGGCAACGCCCAACGGGATCAGTGCAGCTTGTTTCAACCCATCCTGTATCGCTTGACTGCGCTCATTTTTCTTCTCCTCCGTGTCATTTGGAAGTCTATATGCTTTAAGCACTTGACTGTAAGCATCGGAGTCCCGATCTATGTCCTCACTCAATTTTGTTCTTAAACTTCGGGCGTTTTGAACAATCTCCAGCATTTCTTTTTCATAGGCCTCAAACCCTTTTTTTCCAATAGTGATGCTGGCCACCATTTCTGACAAAGCTGCTGCCATAGCAGCTCCAAGCGCAGATACGCTTCCACCGCCAGGGACAGGGTCACTGGATGCTGTCCTTGAGAGAAATTCTGTAATTTTTAGCTCAGATAACAATACCTTGTCTCCTTATTATTATTAGCAAATATACGGTCCCATTTTTAATTACCTACTTATCCGTACTATCGGTAATGGTGACCACCGGCTCTCTCTTTGTACTTCATAGAGAACCATATACCTTTTAATCTCAGGATTTTTTAAAGCTGAAAGAAATATTTTACACATGATCAGCTCAGCCTGTACCTCAAATAGGTATATCGTTTCTGTGTCTTATCATTCTTAACCCCAATTGCAAGTGCCTTCATAGTGCCAACCATCACCACCAAATTCCTGCCTCTGGTTACCGCTGTATAAACCAGATTCCGTTGCAAAAGTACGAAATGCTGGGTGAGAATGGGCATAATAACAGCTGGATATTCAGAGCCTTGAGATTTGTGAACTGATACTGCATAGGCCAGAACGATCTCGTCTAAATCTGTGTAATCATACGGAACATCTCGGTCATCGAAAGAGATGGTTACCTCCTGATTTTCAGGGTCAATACGTGTAATCCTTCCAATGTCGCCGTTAAAAACCTCTTTATCATAATTATTCTTGACCTGCATTACCTTGTCATAAACCCTGAAATTTCGGCCTCCTCTTATAACGCCGTCTTCAACCGGATTTAGCTCATTTTGCAATTCTCTGTTCAGGTTTCCAGCCCCCACTATGCCCTTATGCATAGGAGTAAGTACTTGAATGTCATTAACAGGGTCAAATCCGAAACGACGTGGTATGCGCTCCTTGACAAGTTCCAGTAAAATTCTCAGTACCTCTTCAGGATCTTCCTGCTCAATGAAATAAAAATCATCCAGTTTTTGTTCAAAAGATTTGAATGAGGGGAGCAGACCATTGTTGATTCTGTGAGCATTGACTATGATCAGGCTTTCCTTGGCCTGACGGAAAATCTCATTGAGCTTCACTGTCTGCATTTCACCGGATGCGATAATGTCTTTGAGCACATTTCCGGCCCCAACAGAGGGAAGTTGGTTTACATCCCCTACCAGAATAAAGGTTGCACCAGGAGGGATAGCCTTTAAGAGATGATGCATCAGGATTGTATCAATCATTGAGGCCTCATCTATAATCATAAGATCACAGTCCAGAGGACTGAGCTCATTTTTCTGAAATCCACCTTTCTTAATGCTGTACTCAAGCATTCGGTGAATAGTCTTTGCCTCATGGCCGGTGGCCTCGCTCATTCGCTTTGCAGCCCTTCCTGTGGGGGCAGCAAGCATGACTTTTACGCTGATCCCTGAAAAGATCTTAAGAATGGCATTAATGATTGTTGTTTTACCTGTACCAGGGCCACCAGTGATGATCATCACCTTGTTTTCAACAGCGCATTTTATAGCCTTGAGCTGTTTTTCTGCCAGGGTAATAGGAAGTTGCCGTTGCACCCATTCTATGGCTTTATTGAAATCAATATTCCGTATTGATTTAGGAGTATGTATCAGGGTTTTCATCCGAGTGACAATGCTTGTTTCAGAAAGGTAAAACTTGGCAAGATATACCGCCTTATTGTTTTCCCTGAAATCATCAACGCCCTTTTTTAGATCATCGATGACAATCATTCTGCTTTCTGCGATGGCACTCATTGCCTTGATAATGACCTCTTGCTCCACACCAAGGATTTCCTGGCACTTTTGAACGAGGGGTTCATAAGGGTAATAGACATGACCCTCATCAGCGAGTTGGTTGAGGACATAGAGTATGCCTGCTTCAGCCCGTAATTCTGAATCTCTGGAAAATCCCAGTTTTTCCGCAATGCGGTCAGCAGTCAAAAACCCAATACCAAAAATATCTGTTGCAAGGCGATACGGGTTTTCCTTTACAACCATTATCGATCGGTTTCCGTATTGTTTGAATATTTTTGTGGCATACCCTGAACCAACCCCATGCGTTTGAAGGAAGATCATCACTTCCCTGATCTCTTTCTGATCCTCCCAGGCCTGTTGTATCATTCCGATACGCTTCTCGCCAATACCATCCACCTCAGCCAGTTTCTCAATTTCTTTTTCGATAACGCCGAGGGTCTCTTTGCCAAATCTTTCAACAATCCTCTTGGCCATGATAGGGCCAATACCCTTGATGAGACCTGAGCCCAGATATTTTCGAATACCGTAAACCGATGCAGGAACCAAGGATTTGTAGCGATCAACTTTGAACTGTTCACCATATCTGGGGTGATTAACCCATTCGCCATACATTTGAATAATCTCCCCTGGGGTAGGTGCCATCAGGTTTCCAACCACGGTCACGAGACCCAGATGCCCCTGCATCTTTACCTTTGCAATAGTATACCCGTTTTCATCGTTGGTATAGGTTATTCTTTCAATCTGGCCCTGGAGATAAACAGGCATAGTTATTCCTCTATATTTTGATACTTGATACTGGTTGTGTAAAAAATTTAAAATTTAACAATGAATAAAGCTCATAATTTTTAACGCTTATTTAGCATTGTTTATTCGTTTCAAATTTACAGTTTACATTTTCCAGTTTCGTTAGAATGACCAAATTTTCCAATTAACTTAATTTACACCAAAATGATATGCAACATAAATCCGTAATCCAAGATACTATAGTTCTTGATATTACATCTATTATCAGCTAATTTAATTGGTCATCATGAATATATCGCCTAACAAAGTAACAATTGATCTTTCTGCACTACAGGATAATCTTATAAAAATAAGGGAGTTAGTGGATAAAAAGACCAAAATCATGGGAATTGTCAAATCTGATGCCTATGGCCATGGTCTCATCCCTGTAGCCAGAGAATTAGAGAAAATTCACATTGATACACTTGCTGTAGACTATCTTTCTGAAGCTATAAAACTGAGAAATGCAGGAGTGAAAATACCAGTTGTAATTTTACTTGGAATAAACACACCTCAAGAGGCAAAGAAAGTAGCTGGCTGCAACCTCATTCCTCTTATCTATGATATCGATTCTGCTCGAATACTATCAGAAGAGGGGAAGAGAAGCGGAAGAGCCGTCAAGGTGTATCTAAAAATTGATACAGGTATGGGCAGACTTGGTATCGACTTTCGTGAGACCGGTCTTTTCCTACAAAAGCTTAAAGAGATGAAGGGGATAACAATTGAAGGTCTCTTTTCCCATCTTTCTTCAGCAGATGAACAGGATACCTTGTTTACAGATACTCAGATCAAAAATTTTAAAGAAGCCATTTCTGTCAGCCGCAGACTCGGGGTTAAACTCACCATGAATAGCCTTGCAAATAGTGCAGGAATTATGAGATATAAAAAGGCTCATTTTGATATAGTAAGGCCAGGTATCATCCTGTATGGTGGGCTTCCCTGTACAAATTTTGTAAATCCCCCATCCTTACGGCATGTTATGGCATTTTGCTCCAGCGTTATACAGGTAAGGAAGGTTGAGCATGGGACTCCGATCAGCTATGGTCGAATCTTTTATACAGATGGCTTAAGAAAAATAGCTATAATATCAGCAGGGTATGCGAATGGCCTGAGCAGATCTCTTAGCAACAAGGGCGATGTACTCATCCGTGGTCAAAAGGCAAAAATTATAGGTCGGGTATGTATGAACCTGATCGTTGCAGATGTAACCGCAATTAAAGGTGTAAAAAAAGGCGATAGAGCATGCTTTTTGGGTAAAGAGAGAGGAAATGCAATCACATCTGACGATATTGCCCGCTGGTCTGACACAATCTCTTATGAGGTTCTTTGTTCTTTAGGAAGTAGAAACAACAGGGAATATATTTATGAAACACACAATAGCTAAGATACTTACCAACACCTTAGATCTCTGCTTTAGGAAGGGTTCTCTAAAAAAGGTGCCCTTACCAGAGTTTGTTATCGAGGTTCCTAACAATCAAGATCATGGACATTTTGCTACTAATCTGGCAATGATCCTTGCTGGAAATCAGAAAAACTCCCCGCAAAATATAGCGGAAATAATAATCCAGCATTTAATGGATCCTGATCACTTTATTCTGAAAGCCGAGATAGGTGGTGCTGGTTTTATAAATTTCTTTGTTACAATAGAGCGATGGCATGATCTCCTTTCACACATTATTACCCTAAAGGATGATTATGGCCGCAACAATCTTGGGAAAAAGAAAAAAATAATGATAGAGTTTGTTAGTGCTAATCCTACCGGCCCTCTCCATCTTGGCCATGGTCGCGGAGCAGCTTTAGGAGATACCCTCTGTCGAATTTTTGACTTTTGTGGGTATGATGTAAGCAGAGAATTTTACATAAATGATACAGGCCAGCAGATTAAAACCTTGGGAGAGTCCATTTATAGCAGGTGGAGACAATTGTCTGATCCATCCTATCCTTTTCCTTTGGATGGTTACCAGGGAGACTACATCCAGGAGTTGGCCACTGAACTCGCCCAGAAAACAACATTAGAGGGCCTTGATATTCATGATGCCATAGATTTGTTGTCTGAGCTGGGTAAAGATAAAATGTTAGAGGAGATAAAGGAAGACCTTGCCAATTTTAGGGTAAATTTCGATTATTGGTACAAGGAAAGTGATCTTTACTCATCAGGCAAAATCGAAGATACAATCAAATTAATTAAAAAAAAGGGCATGCTATTTGAAAAGGACGGTGCACTTTGGATCAAAACCTCCTCTTTTGGTGACGATAAAGACAGGGTCATACGGAAGAAAGATGGGAATCTTACTTATTTTGCCACAGATATTTCATACCATCTTGATAAATGGGAACGGGGTTTTAACAAGGTAATAAATATCTGGGGCGCGGATCATCACGGCTATATAACAAGGGTTAAGGCAGCTCTTATGGCGGAAGGAATCCCGAAAGACTGGCTGGATGTTCTCCTCATTCAACTGGTCAAGCTCTGGGAAGCAGGAGCTGAGGTGAAGATGTCCAAGAGATCAGGCAGATACGTCACTCTAAAAGAGCTTGTAGATGACGTTGGGGTAGATGCAGTACGGTTTGTTTTTCTTAGCAAGGACCATACCTCCCCTCTTGATTTTGATATAGACCTGGTCAAAAGAAAGGATAGTGAAAATCCAGTATACTATGTCCAATATGCCCACGCAAGGATTTGCAGTATATTTAGAAAGGCAGCTATTGAAAACATCTCACTTCCTGAAAATCCTGGCCCGATCTATGAAAAGTTGGTCTTAGACGAAGAAATTGCCTTGATTAGAAAAATGGCTGAATTTCCTTCCCTTATAGAGGAAATTGCCAGAGAGGTAACACCTCACAGGCTGACATACTACTTAGCAGAAATTGCTGGTAACTTTCACAGGTATTACAATAGGCATAGGATCATCGGGAAAAATATATACGTAAGCCAGGCGAGGCTTATATTATCCTTAGGTGTAAAAATTGTAATCAAAAACGGTCTCAGCCTTTTAGGCCTTAGTGCCCCAGAAATGATGTAGCGAACAAATAATGGTTAATAGAAAACCAACTCCAGAGAAAGAAAGAAAGAGGCATGCCTTTCAATTCTCTTTTAAGTCCCTCTTTTTATTATCTATCGGGGTCTTCTTTGTCCTGGGTTGGATATTCTTTTTGGGGATATTGGTTGGGAGAGGTTTGTTACCAAATTCAATAGAGAATTTTTCTTTTATTAAGAAGAAAATTGTGAAGGATGAGGCAGAGAAAAAAAATGAGCATGTAAGCCCTATAAAAATAGACGAACTTAGCTTTTATAATCACCTCATTGACAAAAAAGAAAAGGCCAAGAAAAAGGCACCGCCTCCCACTTTGTCGAAAAATCAAGAAAAAAAAACAGAGAAGACACAATTAGGGCAATTAAAAAAAGAAATCCGTAGTTATAGTATTCAGGTAGCCGCACTCAAGGATAAGGCAAAAACAAAAAAAATGGTGGAAAAATTAACAAGTTTGGGCTATCAGGCCTATTATTATCAAATTTTGATCAATGGTGAGATGTACTACAGGATTCGATGTGGCCCATTCTCTACCATAGAAAAGGCCAAACAATATGCCAAAAGGTTGGCCAATAAGGAAGGTTTTAAACCATTTATTGTATATCCTCATAATGAATAACAAATAACGAGTCATGCCCATGCTGAGGAAAGCAAAAATTCAAGATGTAAAATCTATACACGCAATCTTAACCCACTATGCAGATCAGTCTCTCTTGCTCCCTCGTTCATTAAGTGAACTCTACGACCATCTGCGGGATTTCTATGTTATAGAAAGCAGCGAGGTAAAGGGAAATCTCTTAGGGGTATGTACCCTTAGTATCTCCTGGGAAGATTTAGGAGAGATACGATCCTTAGCGGTTGTTGAAGAAAGTCAAAAAAGAGGTCTTGGTTCTAAACTTGTTGAGGCATGTCTTTCAGAGGTAGTCGAACTTGGCCTTAGAAAGGTATTTGTTTTGACCTTGATAAAGGATTTTTTTACCCGTTTTGGTTTCAAAGAGGTAGAAAAATCTTTGCTGCCGCATAAGATCTGGACCGATTGTATGAAATGCCCGAAGTTTCCTGACTGCGACGAGATCGCAATGATTCTTGAACTATAACTGGTCATTGACTATGAATGTCTGCTCAATGGCTTAAGGAAGGACACAGGGGATGGGGTTTGAAATCTTTTTTTTCAATCTCTACGCTGTTTTCTAATGTAGAAGAATTAGGAGATGATCTGAGATTTCTCGGCAGGATCGGGCCCTCATCGCTCCTTGTAAATAAAATAATAAGCGGACTTTAAAAGGAGACCTCACATATGTTTGGCATTGGTATGCCTGAATTGATCATTATCTTTGTGATTGCTTTAATTATTATCGGTCCAAAGAAGTTGCCTGACTTGGCCAGAGCTTTGGGCAAGGGGATGGCTGAGTTTAGAAAAGCAACGAATGAGATAAAATCAAATCTTAATATGGAAGACGAACTCAAAGGGATAGAAGAAGAATTGACTGACTCTGTAAGCGGTATGATACAGGAAGCGGAAATGGAAGCGGAAATGGAAGAAAAAGATGATACAACAGTAGAGCCTGATAAGGAAGAAGGCACAAATAATGGCACAGAGAAAAAAGAAAATAACAGATGACAAACAGCCATTCTTGGGCCACTTAGAAGAGTTAAGGAGAAGATTAGTTATATGCGCAATTGCCGTTGGAATCGGGTTTATTATCTCGTATGTCTTCGCGAAACAACTTTTCTCCTATCTCATTCTGCCTCTCACCAAAGTCCTCCCTGATGATAGCCGGCTTATCTTTACCAATCTCCCTGAGATGTTTATAGCCTATATTAAGGTAGCACTTGTTGCCGGCATTATCCTCGCTATCCCGATTATCTTTTATCAGTTATGGATGTTTTTAGCCCCTGCCCTTTACCAAAAGGAAAAAAGATATATTATCCCTTTTGTCTTGTTTTCCAGTATCCTCTTTGCTGCCGGCGCTTTATTCGGATACCTTGTTGTCTTTCCTTATGGTTTCAAGTTTTTTTTGAGCTTTGCAACCGAAGACATTCAGGCACTACCGTCTGTAAAGCAATATTTCTCATTTGCAATCAGGTTGCTTTTAGCATTTGGTCTGGTTTTCGAGATGCCTGTCGTAGTCCTCTTTCTAACCAAGATTGGACTGATAACGCCAGATTCAATGAAAAAATTCCGCAAGTTCGCTATTCTCTGCTCATTTATTTTGGCCGCAATCTTAACCCCTCCTGATGTCGCCACACAGCTCATGATGGCACTGCCCATTATCATTCTCTATGAAATCAGTATCTTCCTTAGTAAAACAATATATCGAAAAAAGGAGGGAGAGTCTGATGCTGAGGAATCTTAAATTTGTTTCAATATGGAACCACAATAAAAATATCTTTAAAAATATTGATTAAGGCACGCAACTTTACTGGGATGGCCCAACCAAACCCGATCTTGGAAACTGTAAGCCCCCCTCGTAAACCTCCCTGCATTTGATACCTTTCAGCTACTATATATTGTGTTTGTTTTTCTCTTGACATACAAGATAATTCGTTTCTATACTCTCTCATTAAAAGGAAAGGTAATGCATTATAAAAGCTAAGCACTACATTGGAGGGATCATGGATCACATTCTGGTTATCGATAACAGATATGACATTCGCAACTTTCTACACGAAGCTCTAGCGCCTATTGGCTATGAAGTCAAAGGCGCTCGTGATAGTGAAGAGGGAATCGAACTGCTTAATAATGGATACAACTTTAATTTGGTGATTACTGACATTAATATGCCGAGGATAAACGCGAATGCAGTTGCCAAACACATTAAAAGCTCAAATAAGGCGAATATACCAATAGTGGCAATCATTGACTCTGGTAATGATAGTATTAATCGGGAATTATTTAACTTTGTGTTAGTGAAGCCTTTTAAGCTTAAAACTTTAGTAAAGGTGATTAGATTATTTATACAACATGGTTGAATACTATGATAGAAGCCCGTCTATCAGATATGTTTAACATCTCTGCATTCTTCATCAGCCCACCGATATGTTGTATGAGAATGTCAACACTCCCATGCAGGAGATATAAACTGGATGGGGATCTACAAAAAGGAGGAGACACAGATGAGCCTCGACTTTTCCGAAAGACGGCGCTATGAACGTGTTCACCTTGAACTTCCGGTCACCGGTCAGTGTCTAGGTGTGGCGGGTGATATCTACCCCTTCCAGGGAGAGACCCGCGATGTGAGTTTTGAAGGATTCTGCCTCAAGGTTAACAGCACCAATGGTTTCAAAGTCGGTCAGGACGTAAACTTTAATACCAGGCTTTACAAGGGTAAACCACTGATTAAGGCCCGTGGCAGAGTATGCTGGGTTCATGCCCTACCCAGTCCTCCTCGGCCTATCAATATGGGCGTAATGTTGACCAGTATGCTCTCCTATAGATTCTGGTATAAAAAGGTTCATGATGAAATCCACCAACGTAATACAATTACATGATCTTCTTATTCTTACTAGTACCTTTTTCTATATCATCGAGTAAAAACTCACAAATCAGCGCAAAAAAAATGGTTCTCACTTTTCTATTGAATATATAGTGTGTATCAGCCTATCAGATTATGCGATATTGTCTCTGGATCCCTTAAAAATTCAAAGCCAAAAAAACCACGCATTATGTTTGCAATTTTTAATTAAATTAGATAGGATTTGTGTATATTTGCACAAATTCAGCCATGTATGCACTTTGTAAATGAACGAAAGAATATCTTAGCATAAATAACTGAATACGATGGAGGAGTTACAAACTTGATTGATACTATCGAAAGACGCGCACACACCAGAATCAAAGTCAGATGGCCCATTACTGTAGAAATTGATGACAGTATAATAGAAGGAGAAACAAGAGATATTACCACTGTTGGAATGTTCATCAATTGTAGGGAGCCACTTGGACTAAATGAAACGTATCGAATTTCAATTATACCTCCAAATCGCCAGAGTATAGATCTTACGTGTAAGGTGCTCTGGTCGAATCTTTATAGCACTGATGGCGAAAATACGTATGGTACGGGCTTTTGCTTTGTGAAAGTTTCTGATGAAGACACCCATTTCCTTAGCGAAGTGCTCTCAATGTATTATGAATAATGCAGGCACCACGTAGAAGTCTATTGCCCATCTTCTTTCTCCGTGATAAAGCACAATATTTTCAGTTGGATAAAAACCTTACGGTTTGATGGTATAATGAGTACTGTCTAATATTTTATGGTTTTGAAACGGTCGCAACATAATCTTTCGACAATCACGTTCAACCCAAAATAGAGTATTTCTCGCTAGAAAATGCGGGGTCCACCTGATTGACCTTTTCCACTATTATATTATTTTTTAAGAAAAAATAGTGTGATACCCAAAGAAAAAAAAGGAGGAGGGAAATGATAGAATATCCACAATACAAAAAGGTGCTTTTTTGTACAGATTTCTCTAAAAATGCAGATTATGCCTTTGACTTTGCCTATGGTATTGCCAAAAGAGATGAAGGGCTTCTTTATATTTTACATGTGATCCCTGAGAATTCCCAAGAGGCATTTTTAGAGATGCTTATACCGAGGGATACCGTAAACAAGCTACATACTTTTATTAAAGAAGATGTAGAAAATAACTATAAAGATCACTATTTAAAAAAGATAGGCGATAAGATTGCATATGAAATCGTTACCATATCTGGCAGGGAAGATGAGGAGATACTCACATTTGCAAAGCAGGAACACGTAGATATTATTGTTATGGGTACGCATGGTAGAACAGGAATAGAACATGTCTTTTTTGGAAGTGTTGCTGAAAAGGTGCTCCGGCATTCTCCATTTCCTGTATTTGTAATACCAGATAGGAAAAAGATCAAATGATTACAACACAGATAAAAATCTCTTGCAATTGACCAGAGGGTCAGGCGAAATTCTTAATTAGATTGCAATGCTATCAAAGGAAGAGGATTTTTTGTGGTTTATTGGAAATATCAAAAGATAGTTAGCATTTTACTATTGGAGGATAAGTGATATGTATCATGATTTAGAGCAAAGAACAATGGGAGGTGTTATAAGATACGCTGCAAAACGATGGCCAGATCGAACAGCCATATGCTGGAAGGATAAAGAGATTACCTTTAAAGAATTGGATGAACTATCAGAGGCATTTGCCAAAGGAATCGTGGCAAGAGGCATACAGAAAGGTGACCGAGTAGGTCTCTGGATGCACAACCATCCAGAGTGGATAGTAGCTTGGTTCGGAATATCCAAGGCTGGCGCGGTAATTGTGCCGCTTGATTACTGGTATAAGCCCGGTGAGGCCGAATATATACTTCACCACAGTGGCACAAGGGCTCTGGTTATATCAGAGGCTATGCTCAATGTAGACTTCCCTGCCATAGTAGAGAAAATAAAAAGAAAATTACGGGGCTTACAACTTGTGGTTATCCTTGGCAATGCGGATAGGGAATGGCTTACATCCTGGGAGGAGCTAGTTGAAGATGGCTTCGAGATAAGAGATGATGAAATGAATGAGATCGCTCAAGAGATCGGAGAACACGACATGGAGTTCATCCTTTACACTTCAGGGACCACAGGCAGGCCCAAGGGTGTGTGGTCCTGAGCCACTATAACATAATTCGAAATGCATGGGACGTTGGCTCTCAGCTGAACGCAATGGAAAAGGATAACATTCTTGTACCAATACCATATTCCCACTCCTTCGGTAATACATTGGTTCTTACCCTGTCTGTGTTACGTGGAGCTGCTCAGACACCAATGCTCGATTATGAGCCGAAGAAAGTCCTGAGGATGATCGACAAGTACAAGGTCACAATACACCCAGGAGTCCCGACAATGTTTATCCGCGAGCTCCAAGAATTCCGCAAGGGAAGTTATTCGTTGGATACCCTACGAACTGGTATCATGGCGGGAGCACCTTGCCCAATTGATACAGTTAAAGGTGTCCTTGAGGAGATGAAATGCAACATACTTATTGGCTATGGCCAGACTGAGGCCAGCCCGGTAATCACAATGACTTCCTTAAGCGACAGCCCGGAGACTATGGCCACCACTATAGGAAAACCACTGCCTGGTATAGATGTGCACATCCTTGATACAGACACCCATAAGCTACTCCCTGCAGGTCAACAAGGTGAAATTGTGTGCAAGGGCTACTGCGTTATGCGCTACGGATACTTCAAGCAACCGGAAGAAACTAAAATAACCGTAGTAGATGGCTGGCTGCACACCGGTGATTTAGGAAAGGTTGATGATTTTGGCTATTATAGCATTACCGGCAGGGCCAAGGATATGGTCATAGTAGGAGGTTTTAATGTCTTCCCTCGTATCATTGAAGAGCACATCATTACTCATCCTAAAGTAGAGGAAGTTTCTGTAATAGGCGTCAAGGACCAAGAACTTGGCGAGGTAGTGGCTGCGGTGGTCATCCCATTAGGGGGAAATGACATAAACCCCCAGGAAATTATTGACTACTGCTATGGTGTAATTTCGTCTGCCTCAGTCCCCAGGTGCGTTGCCATACTCGATACACTTCCGATCTCTGGACGTGGTAAGGTTAAGAAGTTTAAGCTAAAAGAACGACTCAGCGAAATGATAGAAGCTGGAGAAATAACCAAAATTGCTCCCACAAAAGTCAAGGAGAACCAATAAAACGGTATCTTATAACCTAAAACAAAATATATGATAACTTATGAGCAAGTTAGATTTTCCTTTTTTTAATCCTTTTCATTGGGAGACAGGAGGAATTTTCAATGTTTTGCTAATGTGTTAATATATTGGTTAAATACTCTGTATTGATATAGTAGGCTATTTTTTATTAAGGATTAACAAAGTTAACGTGGGATCAATAGACAACAGTTTCAATTATACAAAGTGGAAGAAAATTTATCCCGATAAATTTGTCTCTGAAGAAAAGGTATTTCATAATATTCATCGGGGAAATCATATATTTATAGGCACAGCTTGCGGAGAGCCGCAATATCTTGTTCAGTCCCTAATAAAATATGTGGAATCCCATCCTAAAGGTCTATTTGATGCGGAGATTCTCCACGTATGGACACTTGGCATTGCCCCGTATACCGATGAAAGATTTAAGAGTAATTTCAGACATAACTCCTTTTTTATTGGCAATAATACCAGAGATGCCATAAATAAGGGGTTTGCTGATTACTCACCGCTTTTTTTATCGCAGACTCCAGATTTATTCAACCGTAGGTTCGTGCCCATAGATGTGGCCCTTATCCAAACCTCACCACCGGACAATAATGGCTATATGAGCCTGGGGGTAAGTGTGGATATTACTAAGGCAGCGGTTGAGAATGCCTCTTTGGTAATAACCCAGGCAAACCCTAACATGCCACGGATACATGGGGATACCTTTTTGCATATAAAGGATATGGACTTCGTAGTTCCCTATGAGGAGCCATTACTAGAGTATGAAGATAAGGTATCCGATGAGATAGCACAGCTTATAGGGAAGTATGTTGCACGCATCGTTGAGGATGGAGACACGATCCAGGTAGGGTATGGAAGTGTCCCAAATGCGATCCTCTTAAATTTGTCTCACAAGAAAAATCTGGGGGTACACACCGAACTTTTATCAGACGGTATCGTAGATTTAATGAAAAAAGGTGTGATTGACAATACAAAAAAGACCATAGATCGGGGCAAGACGATTGCTACCTTCTGTATGGGCACAACAAAGACCTACCGGTATATCCACGACAACCCATCTGTGGAGTTTAGGCAGGTTGACTACACAAACAATCCCCTGATTATTGCACAAAACAGAAATATGACGGCCATAAATAGTGCCCTCCAGATAGATCTAACCGGACAAGCCACTGCCGAGTCAATCGGGAAGACGTTTTACAGCGGCATAGGAGGTCAGGCGGACTTCATGCGGGGAGCATTGCTAGCAACCAAAGGGAAAACCATCCTAACCCTTCAGTCCACAGCAGAAAATGAAACAATATCTCGGATCGTACCCTTCGTGTCCGAGGGTGCCGGCGTTACCTTGACCAGAGGAGATATCCATTATGTTGTTACTGAATATGGTATTGCCTATCTACATGGGAAAAATATAAGGGAGCGAGCAATGGAACTCATCTCCATTGCCCATCCGAAGTTCAGGCCATGGCTTATAGAAGAGGCAAAGGGATTCAATCTGATCTACAAGGACCAGGCATTTATACCTGAAAAGAGGGGAGAGTATCCAGAGGAGTTGGAGATATATAAGACCACCAAAAGTGGCCTTGAGCTCCTTCTGAGACCAGTAAAGATAAGCGATGAGCCACTACTCAAAGAATTCTTCTATTCTCTTTCAGACAAAAGCCTTTACCAACGATTCATATCAAGCCGAATTGACATGCCCCACGAACGTCTCCAAGAATACACAGTAATCGACTATACAAAGGAAATGGTTATCCTTGCAATCAATAAAAAATATAAGAAAGAGGAGGTATTGGGGGTGGGGCAGTATTTTATATACGAGCAATCTCTTACTGCAGAGGTCGCCTTTCTGGTAAGAGATAAATGGCAAAACATGGGCATAGGAATGGAGTTACTATCCTATCTCACCTATCTTGCTAAGAAAGATGGGTTATTAGGTTTTACTGCTGAGGTTTTGAGGGAAAACACCCCTATGCTTCATTTGTTCGAAAGTATGGGCTTTGACATAGAAAAACAAAGTGATAGCGGGATGTTCGAGCTCAAAATGACCTTTAAAGATAAAGAGGACAAACGGTAGAATGCCACAAGGTATATATTGTTAGTAAAGCAGGAATCTTGTGCATGTAAGCTTGACCCAATTTTTTCCCAGGCGGACTTATCGATTTGAATCGCCAGTATTAATTCCTTCGATTCGTCAGTTCGATTTCCAATTTTTGTAGATTTCGGTTGAGATCAGATAGTTAAAGACAATTTTAACGCCAGAATGATGTGAAAAAGATTTAAAAGAACTATAGAGGAATATCTGAATGATATCTATTCGAAGCACAATGTATAAAAGATAGAAAATGATGTTTCATTCCAAATCGGGCAGAGAAAATAAGGAAATACTCGCATTTGCAAAGCAGGAACACATAGATATTATTGCTATGGATACGCTCGGTAACCCAAGGATAGAGGATGTTTTCTTTGAAAGTGTTGCTGAAAAGGTACTCCGGCATAGCCCACTTCCTGTGTTTAAATATCTCATAAGAAAAAGTGTGAGGCTCTTTAAGAAGGTGGTGAAACTCGCCAGCTTATCTGCACACGCTTTCTGGACCACTTATCCCACCATCCGCAGAAGCGGGTTCAATGGTTAGCCAGTGTCGATTATAAAAATAACTCTGCTCTCTTCCTAAACTTTCATATAGTTCACATTAACAATAAACCGTTTTGTAATCCCCATGTAAGAAAAAATTGCCTACTTGTTAGTTGCCGTTACTCTAGGCACTGACAGTGCGATGAATAATCCATCCAGCTACACCATAGAGCAACAAACTAATCCCCATCAACATACGAAATCCCAAACAAACACTCAACAAACTCCCCAAGACAGGAGCAATTACTGAAGCTACGCCGTTTATCCCCCACACCCAGGGTATATAACTACTTACCTTATCCGAGACTAACTGCAAACCAATGGGAAAAGGCATCCCCATAAAAAGGGCTAACGGGGCCAATAATAAAACAACTGCTGTGCACTTCAAAAGAAAAGGGAAGGGAAGAAGAATCTTCAGTAATCCATCCAAGAAAATAAGGTAGATGCAGGAAAAGAATAGTATTCCCATAAATGGAATCCATCTGCTCTTCTCGCTTATCCTACTGCTTATGAGGCTACCTACCCCTGAGAAAAACATCACAGTGAACAATACGAGAGCCAGAGAAAAAATGGGATGAGTCAATAAAAAAATAAATTTTTGAATATAGCTCATCTCTATGAACATAAAAGCCAAACCAAGCAAGCTAAAATAGGATACAACTTTTGCTTTTTCTAAAGAAGATAGTCTCTCCTTATTTCTCATAAAAATAAGGGGTAAAACCATAAAGAGAGGTGCTACAATAAGGGCTTGTACTAAGGTGCCCCATAAAATTACATAGCCCCACTCTACAAAAGGAATCCATTCTCTCCCAAAAGTCTTAAGAAGATAAACAAGGGAGGATAACCTGAAGAAATGGAAAAAATAGGGTTTATCATCAGTAGGTGGTTTTATGTTAAATATGTGATTCTCGTAAAATGTATTCCGCGTATCCTTCCTTAACATATTACAGATGCCTTCATAATAAAATGGCCTCTCCAATACGCTATATAGATTAATTTCTCCCTGATCAATTCCCGGATAATAAACTACATCAAAAGCTCTTCTCTTACAAAAATCCTTTATCTTTATGAGCTCAGCAAAACTAAACTCCCCCTTCTTCATAAGCACAGTCCCGGTCGCCCAACTCCGTATAGCTATTATTGAGCGAGAAATATCTCCACTCACTTTTGTATCTAACGTCTCAACAGATAAAGCTATAAGTTTCAGAAAGCTGCGCGGAGGACTGCTTAACCAAGCAGAGACACTGAGTATGCCTTGAGGTTTCAGATGATCAAAATATTCCTGAAAGGCCTCTAGCGTATAAATATAATTCTCTCCAGTAGCATACATTCCTCCATCCACTCCTCCCCAACTACCAATCAATCCTAATTGGATAAGATCGTATGTATTGAGTTCTCTAGCTATAAACCCTCGCGGAGAGGCTATATCTACCGTAATATGAGAATGATGGTTATAGATATTCTGGGAAAAAGACCGTAAGGGGCCCCTAAGAATGTTTACAATACCAGGATGAGACTCAACACCCTGAATATGCGGTGAGGAGTGGTACAAAGCAGCTAAAATTTGAGTCCCGCTTCCCGGGTTCAAGATTAACTCCCGCTGAGGGGCCATTAAATGATAGGCAAGTGTAAAAGTGGTGTAGTCAAGATATTCTAATTTTCTCTTGTCGCCTTTGAAATTAGTGATTGCACCATACGAGTGTCCATCTACAAATACTTCCTTCTGAGGAGGTGGACCATCCTGGCTATAGCTAAGACTCAGCCCAGGTGCATACCGCAGGGAAGGTGCATCTACTACCTGTACTAATCCCAAAGGTGAGTATTCCTCATATTCAAGCCTTGCTCCCGGCAATTGCAGACATTTACTAATCCCTTTATAAGGAGAAATTTTTAAAGAAACCCCGCCCTTAATCACGAACGTGAACAGGAAGAGGATGCCTGCTATATGTAAGATCAGAAAGGATTTTGTTCGGATCTTTTTTCGTGCAGAAAAAAGGAAACCCAAAAATGCAAAAAAGATGGAGACTGTAAGCAACAGAGCCGGAGGAAGGAAATAAAAAGCAAGAAAGGCTATCAACACCCCTGCTCCGGAACCCAGCAAGTTAAAAAAATAAATCCGGGCTATTGTTTTCTTGAAGTACATGAAATTCAGACCAACAAAACATCCTGCGAGAAAAAAGGGGATAAACAATAACACATAATATCCTGCCAAATATAAATACTGACTTTTCTGCCAGACTAACTGAAAAGGTGAGAAAGGAATTGTTTGAGCGAGAGAGAAACTTGCAACCGTAAAAATGAAAAGTAAAAAAGAGATACAAGAAAACAGGAAAGCAAAATGTTGGTCAGTTAAAGGCCTCTTTCTTCTGTTCTGTATAAGGGCCAACAACGTGCCGCTAGCGGCAAATCCCAGAAGGGCTATACTTATCACCATATAGGCAAAATGATACCATTGGACAATACTGAAAAGTCGCATCAAGATTAGTTCATATGCAAGGGCGCTTGAAGAGATACAGAGAAGGGCAAGAAAATGAAACAAGATAATTTCGCTCACCTCGTTTCTAACATTATTTTCCTTTTAAGGAACGTTCATTAAAATGAGCCGTGCCAAAGGCTTTTTCCGGTTAGAATCTCTCTGGACCGACGTAAGACGTTTTATAACTCCATGCTCGTGGAATTATCTTTGAACCCTCAGTAAAGGCACAAATCGAACTGGCAAAATATTTTTTATCCGTATCTCGCCTTTCTCTGATTTCTCTACTAACATAAGCTTCTGTACCTGGAAAGGCATGCCTACGGGGATAGCCATTTTCCCTCCATTTTTCAGCTGTTTTATAAGGGGAGGAGGAATATGATCAGAGGCTGCCGTTACTATAATACAGTCAAAGGGAGCGTATTGTTCCCACCCAAAGTAGCCATCTCCAACCTTCACTGTAATGTTTTTATATCCCATTTCACTCAGTCGTTTTTCAGCAGCTTCACCCAAAGGAGTAATAATCTCCACAGTATAGATCTTTTTAACTATCTTGCTCAGTACTGCTGCCTGATACCCAGAACCAGTTCCTACTTCCAATGCACTATCATCTTTTTCTGGCTTAAGCAACTCGGTCATTAAAGCTACAATATACGGTTGAGAGATGGTCTGCCCATATCCAATAGGCAAAGGGAAGTCTCCATAGGCAGATTTTTGTCTTCTTTCTGGCACAAACAAGTGGCGGGGAACATCTCTCATCGATTGCAACACTTTCTGGTTATAAATATCTCTGGCAGCAATCTGTTGGTCTACCATCTTGTATCTGAGCTTCTTGTAATGTTGATTATCTTCATGAAGAGAAAGGCAATAGGATGGGCGGCAAAAGATGAGAGATATAGAAGAGAAAAGAAAGAAAACAAAAAGGATCTTATGAATGGCTCTTATTAATTTAAAAGCGAGGTATCTTGAATTCAGCATATTTTTTTATTATAAATTATAGAATAGAGGTATTAATTTTTCCTTGCTGATATTCTTCAGGGACTCATAATTTTTTATTGGAAGCGTCCTTTCTCATGTGAACGAGCTAAATGATGATGGTAATGCACTGTCAATTTAGGAAAGGGTTTAGTTGTATCTTCTAAGAGTATATGATAATGGATCTTGATGGTCAAGTTCGAGTGTTGTGAGGGTGTTTTTCGTATGTGCTAATAAAAAAATACTTCGGATCATTTGATAGTATGCCGGATGTGCAATAGTTAAAGGAATTAATAAATGATTGATCTTGTAAAAAAGTTTTTTAGTAAAAGAAGCCATGATGATTCTTCTCATCAGAGGAGGCAAATGACTCACGATATTCGTATAGCGACCTGCGCCCTTTTGCTTGAGATGTCTAATATAGACGGTGAGTTCAGTGCATTGGAAAGAGAAAGTATTATCTCTATCCTGAAAAGAAATTTTGATTTATCTGATGAACATGCAATTACACTCCTTAAAGTATCGAACGGAGAACTGAAAGGAAGTATCGACTTATGGCAATTTACGAATCTTATTAATCACAATTATTCGATAGAGGAAAAAATTCGGATCGTTGAAATGGTGTGGGACGTTGTGTATGCGGACGGAAAGCTTGACAAACATGAAGATTATCTGGTCCACAAACTTGCTACATTACTCCGTCTTACGCATAAACAACTCATTGAGGCCAAGCTGAAGGTGAAAAAATTGGGCTCGGATAATTAAGCAATATCACAGACATCCCGTAGTAATAATGGATTATAAAACTCAAGTATTGTGATCAGCTTGAGATTATGACTACCAAACGAAACCTTGAATAAAGTGTAATTTGGCTTTACAATCGATTATGGCACGAAGTCTATTATTTTAGACACAAGAGGGTAGTCGCAATATGTTGTCGGTCTATTAACCGGCTTTGTATACTTTCATCTCCACAATTATCCCTTCCTTGGCAAAAATAAATGAAGACTCTGATTGGTCCCTGAACGTATCCTCGCAACAAATTTTATTAGAACTCCATTATTGCAACATTATGGATGCAATGTATACTTGACACACACCGATAGTTTCCCTATGCTTCTTGTCATAAAAAGGGAGGTCTTATCAATGATATAGCCCGAATTCACCAGTGGATGCTTGGCTATGTTATAAACTTTGATAGAAGAGAAGTTGTAGGAGTAGTCTTATACTTCACTGCCCCCAAAGTATTCTGCTCTGGATAGAGTTCACTAGAAAGGTTAAAGAATGGTCAAGCAACCACGCTTCTTTTATGGTTGGGTTATTGTTGGTATCGTAATTGTTAATATGGTTCTAATTTATGGGATAAGACACTCCTTTTCGGTCTTTTTACCACCTATTCTGGACGAGTTTGGTTGGAGCCGAGGTAGCACGGCTGTAATGCTATCCATGAACATATTCGTCTATGGCTTGCTGGCACCGGTAGCTGGCGGTCTGGGTGACCGCTGGAAGCCGAGAAGGGTCATGCCGACAGGTATCGCCATTCTCGGCCTGACTACTGTCGGTTGTGCCTTCGCCCACGAGTTATGGCACTTTTATCTCCTATTCGGTGTTCTGGTACCTGTGGGGATGGCCTTTTGTGGTTGGCCTTTGCTTGGCCCGACGCTGATAAATTGGTTTGCCAGGAGGCGTGGGCTCGTGACTGGCCTGGGTCAGATGGGCGGTGGCCTTAGTTTCGCCTACGGTATGCTCGTCGCATTCATCATATCCCAGTTAGGCTGGCGTTATACCTATTTTGTCCTGGCCGGTATAATATTTGCCCTACTGTTACCTATTCATTTCCTCTTTTTTCATTACCGACAGGAAAATAAAGGACTGCAGGCTTATGGAGTCACTGAAGAACCATCAGCCGCCAAGGATTCAGTAGCCGAGATAGACGACATTGCTAATCCAATGTCTGACGGCTGGACTCTGGGCCAGGCCATGAAGACCTACCAGCTTTGGCTCTTGCTGCTGTCTAATTTCCTCTATTGGGGTATAGCAGTCTATCTGGTATTGGCCCATCAGGTCCAATTTGCCGAGGACATGGGGTACAGCAGCCTGTTTGCTGCCTCTGTCTTTGCCCTCTTCGGTGTCTCTATGGCCGCAGGACAACTTTCTGGATTCATATCTGATTGGATTGGTCGGGAGATGACTATTACGTTTGCTACAATTCTGGCTATTGGTGCACTCGTTGCTCTAATTTCAGTCGGGGATACCTCGCAGCCCTTGCTATTGTATGTCTACGCCGTCTGTTTTGGCTTTGGAGCTGGGCTTCAATCACCCACAATCTTTGCCAGTATGGCTGATATCTTCCACGGCAGGTACTTCGGTACAATAGCTGGCCTGTTGCTCACCGGGATGGGAATAGGTTCTGCTATTGGCCCTTGGCTAGGCGGTTACATATATGACGTTTCAGGAAGCTATATTGGTGCCTACATTCTCTGTATGCTATGCCTTGGGATAGCCTGTATAGCCATATGGATTGCTGCTCCTAGAAATGCAGGCAGAATACGTAACAGGTGGATGAAAATACCAATAATTTGAAGGTGAAGGTACTGGACAAGCTTTGCCGCTTATTGTTTCTTCAGCAAGCTTATCATGACTTGCTATGATACTGACGCAATATTTTTTGAGGGGTAAAGTATAAAGGATATTGGTTTATTCGATAGGTGGAAATTACAGATATCGGATAGAAGCGAAGGAACTTTGACGCTTCGCCTTCCAAGGAGTGCCAGACTACAGAGATTCGAGTGGCAATACTCAGTTAGTTGAGCAATCGGTGCATCTATTTTTGTAGGGTAGGCTTGACCACGTAAAATTTGACCTGCTGTGTATCCGTGCATCTTTCTCCCAAGAGAGGATGATATACATCAAGGAGGAGAATAAGGCCACCTAACCTATTAATCTATTTAGAAAAACAGGATTTGTTACGTATAGCTGCTATTTAGTTATAAGTCAGGTCGCTAAAAGAGAACTTTACAATACTGTGTGTAATCTACAATCCGAATGCCTACCTTCGATCACTATCATGCAACCTGGAATGCAGTGGGTATAAAATTGAAGTAAAACTCCAGGTAATAAGTTAATCCCATTTTTAGTCGAGATTTTATATTGATTCAATTTGTCCTAGGTTCTAATTTGTCTTTTTTTAGGGTGACCAGAATATGATGACAAATGCTCAATAATAGCAATGGTGAGAATAGCACCAAGAAAAGAAGGATATGTTATGGCATAGGAAGAAAATGTCTGCCGCTAATGGTCAAAAGAAGAGGATCTCTTTTTGCCCTTCTTTCATCATCAAAAAACATTGGTCCGGTTACGCTATCAAAATATTTATTTCCTGCTAATGCAGAGCGAAAATTCTCTCTTGTCTTTATGTCTTTGCCTTTTTCCTTCAAAATTTCTTTGACTACTCGAATAGTATCGTAGCCTATTGCAGCAAGAAATTGCGGTTCTTGGCCAAAACTTGTTCTGTACTGGTCAACAAAACTATCTACACCTCTATAACCACTACCAGAAAAGAATCCAGAAGGAAATATTGCTCCATGAACATATCTTCCGGCTATGTCTATTAATTTCGGAGAGTTCCAAAGATCTGTTCCTAAAAGGGTTACACCCAAAACATCATGATAGGCCAATTGAGATGCTATAAGGCCTGCCCTTTCATAACTGTCCGGGATAAAGACAGCATCAAAATCAACGATAGGTTCCAGTTCCTCTTCTAAATCTTGTTCTTCCACTTTCACTTCCGGTCCTTCCATTTTCTGTTCTAATTGTTTCTTATCCTCTTCTTTCTCCTCGTCTTCTTCCTCAATAGTTGGTTTCGGCCTGGGATAAAAAAGACCAACCATTTTTTTTATCTCTCCTGCAAAATCCGTACTCTTCGGATCATACGACTCTACTGCACTTATCACCCCTCCATTTGATTCAACCTTGTCCCATAATTTATTCATAAAGTATTTGCCGTAAGAATTGGCAGGATAGAGAATAGCAAATCTCTTTAAACCCATCTCTCCCATAACCTTATTTACTAAACTTCTGAGCTGGTCCTCTGGATTAAGGCAATTCTGAAAAACCATCTCTCCCTTTTTTGTAATGGCGTCACTCTGGCTTAAGGTGATTATGGGCATACCTAATTCTTGAGCCTTTTCCACAACCCCTTCAGCTACCTTGCTAATAAGAGGCCCTATAGTAATAAGCGCCCTCTCTTTGACTGCCAGCTCTTTTATAGCCTCAATTGCTGTTTCAGGATCACCTCCTGTGTCCCTGATAACAAGCTCCATAGATGAAAGGCTTTCTTCGTTCTCCTGAAAGATATCAAAACCGAGCTCGAGACCGTTGAGTACCTCCCGTCCATAGAGAGCAAATGGACCACTCAGAGGCAAGAGGCAGCCAACAACATTAGGACGTACTTCCAATCTCTCATCAATCATCTGGAGCATTTCCTGAGGCTTTATAGCCCAGTCTTCTTCCGGTGCAATACTCACCACATTTAATACTGCCTCGCGTGCCTTCTCTAATCTACCCGAGGTAAGATAAAATAATGTAAGCTGGTAGTATATAGGATAAATAAGATCAGACTCTTCAGCATAGGAAGTCATTTGCATCAGTTCACCTTCT
>Ga0180438_10003203_pt1 | contig 25156 bp, 23 predicted proteins | sample SS_ome_12_FD_132455 | JGI IMG/M metagenome (GOLD analysis project Ga0180438, IMG submission 132455) | Hypersaline lake sediment archaeal communities from the Salton Sea, California, USA - SS_3_D_2 metaG | ecosystem: Environmental > Aquatic > Non-marine Saline and Alkaline > Hypersaline >... | reverse complement strand
TTATCATTAGAATCAAGATAATTTTTCAGTTCATCTCTAATATCGGAGCAGTCTTCTCCCTCTACTGTAATCAACCATAGAGATTCAAGTGGTTTGCACCAATGATATGATTTAATTTTATCGATTAGAGCACGATAGTCAGATGAACTTTCAGGGCCACCCAGATCATACGAAACTAGAAATGATTTTATATTCATATTTAAAATGTTATTAATTATTTTGCTAAGAACAGAAAAACCTGATAAGGTTAAATTGACGGTGTAACCTTGCGTTGCACAGGAAAGACGCCCTGATCCTAATCGATTTGGCGTCTTTTTTAGTGAAGGAATTTTAATTTCATAAATTTTTATTTTTATAATTTTTATACACAGGCATGACTTGACGAGAAATTTTAATTTGCTATGCTGATATTGTAATCGAAAATAAATCGAAAGTCAATAGCTATAAATTTATGCCTACAAAAAGACAAAAACAAATACTGGATTTTATTACTTCTTTCAAAAAAAAGAATAGTTATGCGCCTTCCTTGGAAGAAATAAAGAAGCACCTAAAACTCTCTTCTGTTTCCACAATCCACTTTCACATAAAAAAAATGCAAGAAGAAGGTTTTTTGAATAAAGGTGAAAATAGCCCAAGATCAATTTCTATATACGAAAGCCAACAAATGGTAAAAATTCCACTCATGGGAACTATCTCCGCAGGCCAACCAATCGAGGCTATACAAGAAAAGGAAACGATCGCGGTCCCAAAAAATAAAGTAATGCGGGGTGGAAATTTTTTTGCTTTGCGCGTAGCCGGAAACAGTATGATTGACGAGAACATCAATGATGGCGATGTTATTTTGGTAAAAGAACAACATATAGCTGAAAATGGACAAAAAGTTGTAGCCTTAATTGATAATTATGAAGCGACTCTAAAGACTTTTTATAAAGAAAAAAATCAGATTCGTTTACAACCCGCAAATAAAGAATATGAACCGATAATTATAAAAAAAGGAGGACAAGAAGTCACAATTCGGGGACTGGTTATTGATGTAATAAAAAACGAAGTTCCAGAGGAAGAAAAAATCAAGGAGAAACAAATAAAAAAATACAGTTCGCTTCCTTTAAATAAAATAATTTGCGGAGATGCTGTTGATATTATGCAATCAATACCTGCAGAATCTATAGATTTAGTAGTTACCTCGCCTCCATATGACAATTTGAGAAGCTATAATGGATACTCATTCAATTTTGAAGGTATGGCAAGGGGATTATTCAGGGTAATGAAAAAGGGGGGGGTTGTTGTCTGGGTTGTTGGAGATCAAACGATTAAAGGTGATGAAACAGGAACATCTTTTAGACAGGCACTGTATTTTAAACAAGTAGGTTTTAATCTTTTTGATACCATGATATATCTTAAAACTCCACGAGGTGCGGTTGGCAATAATAAGACATACTGGCAGGCTTTTGAGTATATGTTTATACTTAGTAAAGGCTCGCCAAAAACAATAAATCTTATAAAAGATAGGAGAAACAAAGATGAGCGTAGTGGTGATAATGGCACAAAACGACTACATGACGGTACACTTCTAAAACTAAAAAGGGCTGGGTATTCAAGCTATGGTAGAAGAACGAATGTTTGGGAATATCTTATAGGGAGGGGGCATTCTGCAAGTGATGATATAGCTTATAAACATCCTGCTATATTTCCAGAAAAGTTGGTGCAAGATCATATCAAAAGTTGGTCAAAACCTGGTGATGTGGTATTTGACCCGATGTGTGGTAGTGGAACTACGTGCAAAATGGCCAAACACAATAAAAGAGATTTCATTGGAATTGATATCTCTTCTAAATATTGTGATATAGCTAAAGATAGATTAAAACAAAAATCTCTATTTTAAATATTTTATAAAACTAGGATCTATGCAAAGTGCCCTCTATCCATTTAATTGCTCTTTTTAATATCCTTACATCATCCTCCATCATTCCCATACTATTATTACACATTCTACAAATCCAACCTCTTATCTCACCAGTATCGTGGAAATGATCTAATACAACATCGTTTTTATATTGTCTAATTATTGTTCTATCACAAATTGGACAATGAAAAGGTTTACCTATAGGGGGCTGGGGGTTTGTTTTTTCAAATTCCTCTCTTGCCTTCTTGGGTATAGGTCGTTTCCACTTTCGACACTCTCTACATTCACCTCTTCTTGATACTTTACCAGCAATGCTTTTTTGATTTTTTTCAAATTCAAAAATACTTTTACGTTGTTGACACCTACGGCATATTTTTGTTTCATTGTAACATGAATCACAATAATTCTCATGAGTTGCCTTATTACGACCACATTCTATGCAGTATTTCATATTTATTTTAAAAAGTAATTAATATCTTTTTTATATAATTTCACGAATTTATTAAGTTCCGTAATATCAAGCCTTCTTTCGCCAGATTCACATTTAGATACAAACGATTGAGGCTTATTCATTTTTTCTGCAACCTCAAGCTGAGTCAAGCCGGATTCTTTTCTGGCTTTTTTTAATTTTTCTATAACAGATCTATAATCTTTTGTGTAAATTGATTTTGACATATATTTCATCCATTATTAATATTGTATATCCTAAAATAGGATATCCCAAAATAGGATATTTTACTATCTCAATATTCATTTAAAGCCGTTTGACAAAATTTAAATAATCCTGTATAATGTTTGTAGTTTTTTTGAAAAATGTTTGTTATTTCAAATTTCGAATTTAATCACATTCGGAGGTCGTCTAATGGTAGGACTCCAGGTTTTGGTCCTGGCTATCCTGGTTCGAATCCAGGCCTCCGAGCCAGCCTTCACTCCTTTGGAGTTTCGGCTGACAGGCCATAAAAACTTCTCAATTTAATGAGGAGTTTTTATGTTATAAAAAAAGATACAGTATTACTGTACCTTATAAGCTTTGAATATTCTTAGCGCTTTTCTCACATATTCTTTGGCCATTGACCAATCAATCGGATCCAGCGCGCTGCCAGAAGGCCTTAGCCTGCCCTGAGCATCAATGCTTAAGTCTGGAAATTCCTTAATCAATGGTCCTGCTAAATAAATAGTTTCAGGACCAAGTCCACCAGCAATGGCAATATTCAAATCGGGCATCTCTCTTTTTAAATATTCGATCACTGGCCGAAGCCTGTCTGATTCCATACCAATACCACGGCCCATGCTTCTGTCCAGCAAAACATGACTTAAACAATTTTCATATTTCTTTAATTTCTCAAGCATCTTGTGCAAATCATTTTCCACTTGTTCAAACGATCTGGTATTAATTTGTAAAATAATTAATAATTCAGGATGATTAGATTTAATGTTAATTATTGTCTGTGGATCAGGCCAGATCATATCTAGCTGAATAGCATGAAGATGTGGGCTACCCAATGATATCACTCTGCTTAGATTTTCAAAAAAATCAATTCCATCATAATCAGCATAATGAACAGTATTTAATGCTGACTTATGTTCAATAAAAATATCTTTTATAGTATTAGCATTAGGAAAAGCTTTTGCCCATTTAGTAGGTACTCCATTTAACATTTTATAACTGGTCATTATTCCAACCATTAACTTAATAGCTAACTCACCTTTTTTTCTCTCAAAAAAATCAAGCATTATTTGCGATTGCGCAGCATTCACAAAATCAGTGATTCCAATATATTGGATGGTCATTTCCCCTCTCCTTCTATAATGAACTAATACTAAATATTAAAAGAAAAACTGATTTTTGTCAATTATTTTCATTGACAATTTATTTTTTTTGTCATACGCTTAAAAAACATTTCTTTTTTTTAAAAAATTTGATAAAATAAAATTACGTATATGTCAATATTCAAGAAAAAAAGTTTTTGGATAATTTTAGTAATTATTGTAATAATTATTGTTATTGTTTTTGCAGCCAAATCCAGAAAACAGGAAGAAGAAGAATACAATACAATCACAGTTGAAGGGCAGGATTTACTTCAAACTGTTGCAGAAACAGGGAAAGTAATTTCAGATCCTGATCTTGATTTGAGTTTTCAGTCTGGCGGCGTAATTGGAAATATATACTATGGTATTAATGATCAGGGCAGAAAAGATAATCTCTTAGCCAGTCTGGAAGCAAATGATCAAAGCGCTGCTGTCTCCCGGGCTCAGGCAACGTTAGCTGCAGCTCAAGCTGCTCTTAATCTAAAACTTGCCGGACCAATGCAGGAAGAAATCAATATTTCAAAAGCCAATGTTGAAATCGCTCAAGTATCTTTAGAAACATCACAAAATAATTTAATAACTTTAGAAACTACTATTGAACAGAATATAAAAAACGCAGAAGTGGCATTAGAAAAAGCAAAAGTGAATTTAAATCTAATAGAAAATCAGACAGATATAAATCAACAGGTTGAAGATGCTTATGATAATGTTTTCATTAGCTTAGGCACAAATCTTATAAGTATTTACAACGCTATTCAGGCAGCTGATTATGTTTTAGGCATAGATAATGTTACTGCCAACGATACTTTTGAACAATATTTATCAATTAAAAATCCTCAAGATTTAATCGATGCTGAATTTAAGTACTTGGAAGCAAAAGAAAGATATCAAGAAGTAAATAGTTTTTACAATACATTAGATATCAGCTCAGATCATTATTTAATTGATCAGGCAATCGAAGACATTGACAATGCTTTCCAATCTGCAGAAGAATGTTTAACTTCTACTCGTGGTGCTTTAGAAAACGCTCTTATCACCTTTACTTTCCCACAAGCTACTTTAGATGGATTGATTTTAAACATTGATACTGCCAGAACAAATCTACGTGCAGCGATTTTATCATTTGAAAATTATAAACAAGCTCTGACAACTGCGCAAAATGCCTATGACATTGCTAATCAGGATTATGAAGCAGCTTTGCAAAACCTAGAAACTGTGCAAGTTGAATCTGATAATCAGCGAAAGGCTGCTGAGCTTGATGTAAAAGCAAAACAAAGTGCATTAAATGCAGCCCAGGCAGAACTAAGCCTTAAAGAAGCTGATCCTAGGGCAGTTGATTTAGCTGGCCTTTATGCAAACGTTGACGAAGCAAGAGCAAATCTAGCAGCCAATCAATATTCTTATCAAAAAACCCAAATTATTGCACCAGTTGATGGTATTGTATCAAAGGTTGAATATGATGTTGGTGAAAATATTGCTGCTTTTACTCAAATGATGTCAATTATAACTCCTTTGCCAAAAATTGAGGTCGATATTTCTGAATCAGACATTGCCAAAGTTGAATTAAATGACGAGGCTGAAATAACATTGGATGCATATGGCGATGATATTGTTTTCCCTGGTAAAGTCACTTTTATTGAACCAGCAGAAACTGAAATTGCCGGTGTTGTGTATTATAAAATTAAAATTGTTCTTGAAGACATGCTGGACAAAGACATCAAGCCTGGTATGACAGCAAACGTAACGATTACAACTGATAAAAAAGAAAATGTAATTGCTGTACCGCAAAGGGCAATTATTACAAAAAACGGCAAAAAAATTGTCAGAGTATTAAAGCGCGGTGAAATCGAAGAAGTTGAAGTTGAAACAGGATTAAAAGGAGATGCAAATACTGAAATTATTTCAGGCTTAAAAGAAGGTGATGAAGTCATAACCTTCATCAAATCCCAATAGTATGGCAGCTAAAGAAAAAAAAGCGCTAATTGAATTAACTGATATAAAAAAAGATTATGTAACTGAAGAAGTAGTGACCAAGGTTTTGCATGGAATTAATCTGACCATAAAACAAGGTGAATTTGTTGGTATCATGGGTCCCTCAGGATCTGGCAAATCTACTTTAATGAACATAATCGGTTTTTTAGACCGGCCGACTTCTGGGAAATATAAATTTAAAGGAAAAGATGCTAGCAAACTGGATGATGATGAACTTGCTGAAATGAGAAACTCAGAAATCGGTTTTATTTTTCAAACTTTTAATTTACTTCCTCGAACAAACGTGCTTGATAATGTAAAACTTCCATTAATATACAGTAAAAAGAAAAATAAAATAGAGCTGGCAAAAAAGGCAGTTGAAGCAGTTGGTTTAACAAAACGAATAGGTAATCTTTCTAATCAGCTTTCAGGTGGTGAAAAACAAAGAGTAGCCATTGCCCGGGCTCTAGTAAATGAACCTTCTTTAATTTTAGCTGATGAGCCAACTGGAAATTTAGATAGCAAAACCGGACAAAAAATCATGGAACTGGTAGAAGATTTAAATGATAAAGGCCATACCGTAATTTTAGTTACCCATGAACGATACACTGCAGAACATGCAGACAGAATAATTAAAATAAAAGATGGACTAATTGTGGAAGATTATAAAAATCATGTACGACGAAAAGCCAGAGATGGTGAACTTATAAAATAATTATTGGCTTCTCTGCCTCTTCAAGCCTCCTTAAGTTTGCCAGCCGTAGCTTTATGTGAAGGCTGGCCCCCTAAAATCTTATTACACCTAAACCTTATAAAAAATTCAAATCTTGTACTATCTTGTAAATAAATCTTGTATATCTCGTAACAAAATTTTATGGAATTTCGTGATGCAATTAAAATATCCATTATAAACTTAAGAGCGAATAAGGTTCGTTCTTTTTTAACAATGCTCGGACTAGTCATTGGAATAACGTCTATTATAATCATCATGTCTGTCGGTGCAGGCGCCCAAAGCCTGATCATTAACCAAATAAAAGGTTTTGGTACAAATTTAATAAGTGTTCTGCCAGGATCAAGCGATGAAGAAGGCCCTCCGGCCTCTGTTTTTGGAATAACAATTACCACCTTAAAATACGAAGACGCTTTAGCGCTTGAAAAAAAACAAAATGTTGAAAATGCTGTTGCTGCTGGCGCATATATTACTGGCCAAGGCACAGTAAGCTACAGGGGTGTTAGCCTGGAAGCAACCTATACGGGAACAACAGCAAATCATCTATCAATTGAAGAAACAAAAGTAACCCAAGGAAGATTTTTTGATGAGAGCGAGGAAAAGAGTCTGTCTAGAGTAGTTGTTTTAGCTCCAGCTATTGCTGAAGAAATTTTTGGACAACAAGATCCTATAGGTGAAACAATTAAAATAAAAAAACATGCATTTAAAGTAATTGGCGTGATGGAAGAAAGAGGAGTCGTCGGATTAGAAAATCAAGATAACAAAATTTTTATTCCAATATCAACTGCGCAAAAAACAATGCTTGGCGTAGATCATGTTGCTTTAATAAGAGTAAAAATTGATCAAACTGAAAACATTGACCAAAGTATTGAGGAAATAAAACAGACACTAAGGGAACGTCATGATATTGATGATCCTTCTGATGATGATTTTTCAGTTAGAGCTGCAGCCCAGGCTTTAGAAATTGTAACTACTATAACAGATGCTTTAAAATTCTTTTTAGCTGCGGTTGGTGGAATTGCACTGGTAGTTGGCGGAATTGGAATTATGAATATTATGCTTATTGCAGTTAATGAAAGAATTAGAGAAATTGGTTTGAGAAAAGCCGTGGGTGCAAGAAATATAAATTTAATTTCACAATTTTTAGCAGAAACTGTTGTCATCACATTAATTGCCGGAGCAATTGGTATTATTATTGGTGCAGTAATTTCAGGCTTAGTCGCTTTGGTTGCTAATTATTTAGAATATGACTGGGACTTTATTGTTTCAGTGCAGTCAATTCTGCTCGGCCTTGGCATATCATCTTTAATCGGTTTGGTTTTCGGATTGTATCCAGCAATAAAAACCTCAAAAATAGAACCAATCGCTGCTTTACGATACGAATAAAAAACCCCTAAATTATTTATTCAGAGGTTTTAATTTGTACTACTATGCCAAGATATCTATGTATTAATACTGCAACCTTTTTTCCAAAAGATGTCAGGCAGTAACATTTACGTCTATTGCATCTGCCCACTTCTTCCAATACTTTTGCTACTTTCATTTTATTTATAAAATATCTGGCTGCGCTTTCACTTCTGAAAAGACTGGGTTGGCACAAATCTTCTATTGTTACATAACGATCACTCCCACATTCTTTCATATAAAGTAATGCTACTGCCCACTTCTGACGTCTTTTATGACACAGCTCCAGAGCCACTCCATGCCTTCTTGCAGGATTATCACTACGCAAGAACTCATGAATAACATTGATCAATACTTGCCAGTTCATCAAATGCAAATCCTTTAATGACATACTACCCTTTAAAAAATCTCTTGTTTTACCTTTAAGAACTGTATTTAAAAGAACCTGAATTAATTGATTGATTTTTTCAACCTTGCCTTGAGCCATCCACTGTACAGCTGTTTCATTTAATTTTTTATAAAATCTTAATTGAGCTCTATCTAAAACTTCTGTATCTTCAGAAGATGGATTAACAAAAAGCAATTCTGCAACATCTTTAATTGAATCAGGATCTCTTGTCATTTTTTCAACTGTTTGCATTAAAGTTTGTACTGGCATCTTACCCTCCTTGTCTTTTACCACTTGATTCAATCACATATTTTTATCAAAAATTTATTAATTTGTCAAATGTTTAGTAATTAACATGATCAGATCAAATCTACAAATAGCCATTAAAAACCTAAAAGTTAACAAATCCAGAACAGTGTTAACTGTTTTAGGTATTATAATCGGAATTGCTGCTGTAATAACAGTCTTATCAGCTGGACAGGGTATTAAAGAATTAGTATCTGGCGAATTAGCAGCTTTTGGCGATGACTGGATTCAAATAGAAGTAAAGTTCCAACCTCAAGCAGATCAGAAACAGAACAGGCAACTGCTTTAGCCACTGGAGTAGTAATTACAACCTTAACAATTGATGATATGAAGGAAATGAAAGAAATTCCTAATATTAAAGAAGCTTATGCAGCAAACATCAGCCAGCAAATTGTGAAAAAAGGAAATGAACGCGGCCAACAAATGATTTATGGTGTGTCAGCCAGTTATATTGATATTGATAAAAGTACAATTGCTGAAGGAAGATTTTTTGATGAAAGCGAAGATAGAGGCGCGCAAAAAGTTGTCGTTTTAGGTTCAAAAGTAAAAACAAAATTTTTTGGTGAAGATGAGGCAATAGGCAAAACATTAAAAATTGGAAAAGATAATTATACTGTAGTGGGTATTATGGCAGAACGCGGTGGTGTTATGTTTTTTGATTTTGATGACTTAATGTACGTCCCTGTAAAAACAATGCAAAAAAAGATGTTAGGCATTGATTATATATCAGCAATTATTACTGAGGTGGAAGATCCTTCAAGGATAGATGAAACAGCTGAAGAAATTAAATATATTCTACGCGACAGGCATGATGCGCCTACACCGGACAAAGAAGATTTTCGAGTTACCACTATGGCTGAAGCGCAAGAAATGATTGATATTATTTTAAATGGTGTAACCTTACTACTGATTGCCATTGCCGCTATTTCATTGCTTGTCGGCGGAGTAGGTATAATGAATGTAATGTATGTAGCTGTAGTTGAAAGAACATTTGAAATCGGCTTAAGAAAAGCTATTGGCGCAAAAAATGCCGATATTATGTCTCAATTTTTATTTGAAGCAGTAATTATAACTATACTCGGTGGCTCTTTTGGATTTTTATTAGGTGCTGGGCTGTCATTTTTGGTAAGTGTAGGTGCACAACAGGCTGGATACACTTGGGGCTTTCATTTATCAATTGTTTCAATAATTTTAGCTATTGGATTTTCAATTTTTATCGGTATTATCTTTGGTCTGTACCCTGCAAAAAAAGCTGCTAATCTCGATCCGATCAAAGCTTTAAGATATAAGCAATAAAAAGACCCGCCTACTTTTAGGGAGTCTTTGCTTCAGCTCTTTTAACTAAACCTGGATCAATAGTACGAGTGGTCCTGCCTACAACTCTTTTTTTCCTTTTTTCCTGATGAGCAGCTACTTCATCTATTATAGCCTGCATTTTAAAACGAGGATCATCAGCATCATTTACAGGATTTCCTACAATCAATTTTGCTGCGCCACCTGTAATTGCTTCCTCAACAGTAATTACATTTTGATCATCTTTATTATTTGTATTTGCTGGTACAACATTTCTTACATAAAAAGAAAGCGGCAGCAGTTCATCATGAGATTTTAAAACCCTAAATTCTCTTGGAGAACATACCAAACTGGTAATACCAATTCCCTTTACCAGCTGTGCTAATCTAACAACGATTTCATCAGAGGACATCTGATACAAAAATTGATACTCGTCTTCTGTAATAGAATCTATACTCAAAACTGCTGCAATCTCAGTTTTTGGAAAAAGCCCTTGCAAACTTCCCATGCTTGCCGCACCGCAATGAACCATTATTGCAACCATATCCACATCCAGATGTTTCAGATATTTGTATTCTGATTTCAGTAAATCTGGCTCAGCCATACAACGCAGGTCAACACAAACCTTAAATCCTTTATATTTCAAATCCAAAATACCTTGGTAACTGGCTCTTCCTAAAAGACATAATTGTACAGAACTAACTAAATCTTTAACTTGATCAGCAACCCAGACTGCTCTTCCAATATTTGGATCTAATGATAAAATTACTCGTTCTTTTGCATGCATTTTATCCTCCTTTGCAAGAAAGTGTGTAATTCCACTACTAGTTTATCAAAATAGTAAAAAAAATCAATCAATCACGCATATTTGGCTTTTAGCCGGTTTTTTATTACTATATTAGTATATGCCAACCTTATCAGTAATTATTCCTGTTTATAATGAAGAAAAACAAATAGGCTCTACTCTGCCTCAGGTTCTTGGTTTTTTAAATTCAAGAAATATTGAGCATGAAATTATTGCAGTAGATGACGGCAGTACTGATAATTCAATTGAGATGATAAAAAAATTTCCAAATGTACAAATTATTCAACATGAAAAAAATAGAGGAAAAGGAGCTGCTGTAAAGACTGGGATTCAAGCTGCCCAATCTGATTTTATTTTATTTACTGATGCTGATAATTCTACACCTATTGAGGAATTAGATAAATTTTGGAATAAAAAAAATGGTTCTGACATTTTAATCGGCTCAAGATATCTGCAAGAAAGCAATATTAAAATAAAACAACCATGGTATAGAAATATCATTACCTTTGCTGGTAATAAATTAATAAGAATCATTTTAGATATAAAACATAAGGACACCCAATGCGGATTTAAACTTTTTAAAAAACAGGTAATAAAAGATTTAATTCATCATCAAACCATAGATCGATGGGGATTTGACATTGAGTTATTATATTTAGCAAAAAAGAAAAAATATTCAGCTAAAGAAATACCTGTAACCTGGATTGATAATCCTGACAGTAAAGTTAAACCTTTGGATTTTTTTAAAACATTTGCTGAATTATTAAAAATTAGATTTACAAAATACAAAATATGACTCCTGTAATAGTATTGCACTTTGGTGAATTAATGCTTAAAGGCAAAAATCAATCTTTTTTTATAAAAATTTTAATGCAAAACATTAAAAATTTTTTAGATAAAAAAGATTATAATAAAATTATTAGAAAAGAAGGAAAAATTGTGGTAGAAATTAAAGAAGCACTATTCCACCCCACTTTCTTGTCAGCCGAAGCTTCAGCGAAGGCTGAAGTCGGCTTATTAAAAAAACTGCCTGGAATATCAAATATCGCCTTTGGTTATCAATTAAAACCTGATATAGATAAAATAAAAAAAATTGCACTTCAAATTGCAAAAGAAAACCCAGCAGAATCATTCAAAATCCAAACCAGCCGCTCATATAAAAAATTCAATCTGAATTCAATGGAAATTTCCAAGCAGGTAGGCGGGTTTGTCAAAGATCAAACCAAAATGGAAGTAAATGTTACAAAACCTGAACTTTTAATCAGCATTGAAATTGCAAAAAATCAGGCTTATGTGCTAGGTCCAAAGATTAATGGTCCTGGAGGCCTGCCAACCGGATCTTCTGGTAAAGTTATTTGCATGATGTCTGGTGGAATTGACAGTCCGGTTGCTGCTTATATGATGATGAAGCGCGGCGCCAATGTAATTTTGTTTCATGCGCAGAATAAAACTATTACTCAAAAACAAACTCAAGATAAAATAGAAAAATTGGCAGCAACGTTGTCAGAATTTCAAAAACCAATTAAACTACATACAGCGCCTTTTACTGATATTCAAAAACAAATCATTGCCAACACTGAAAGTTCTTACCGAATGATTGTTTATCGAAGATTTATGCATCGGCTGGCAGAAGAAATCAGAAAAAAAGAAAAAGCAAAAGCTTTAGTCACTGGAGACAATTTAGCGCAAGTTGCTTCACAAACAATGGAAAACCTGACTTTAATCAGCTCAGCAACTAATTCATTGATTTTCAGGCCAATAATTGGATTTAACAAACAGGAAACAATTGATCTAGCAGAAAAGATTGGCACTTATAAAATTTCCATCCAGCCTTATGCAGACTGCTGCTCATATTTAGTGGCCAAACATCCTCAGACCAAAGGCAAATTAGCTGATGTTAAAAAGTTTGAGAAAAAGATGGATATTGATAAACTGGTCAAAGAAGCCATTGATAAAATCGAAATTAAATATTTTAAATAGTTTTACGTTATACGGCGTGGCAGCCGGTTTGGGTATAGTTTTATGGAGTAGTTAACCGTACAACAATGCCGTAAAACCCTACTGGCAGCTATGCCTTACAACCAATAACCAAAAACATATGTTAAACATCGCAATCCTCGGAGGCGGCACTTCTTCAGAGCGAGAGGTCAGCCTTAAATCATCTAAAAAAGTATTTGAAAACCTTGATCAATCAAAATACAACAAGGAATATTTTGATTTTCCTTCTGACTTAGAAAAATTTTTAAAAGATTATAAAAAATTCGATGTTGTTATGCCGGTTTTTCATGGTCCTGGCGGCGAGGACGGCACTATTCAAGGTTTTTTAAACACACTCGGCTTAAAATTCACATTTTCTGACGTAGAAGCGCATGCAATTGCCATGAATAAAAATATTACAAAAATAATAATGAATGGCATTGGATTATTAAATCCCAAATACAAAATGTTGGATTATAAAAATATTAAAAAACATGACATTGAAAAAGACTTTGGATATCCTTTTGTTGCTAAAGTTAACCGAGGCGGTTCAAGCATTGGCGTAGAAATTATAAATAACAAAGATGAATTTGATGAAAAAATGCAAAACGTAATAAAACACAAGCAAGATGTCATGATTGAAGAATATATATCGGGCAAGGAAGAAACCGTTGCCGTTTTGGGAAATGGTAATGATTCTGTTGCTATGCCGGTTACAGAAATACGTCCAAAAACAGAATTCTTCGATTACAAGGCAAAATACGATCCAGAATTTTGTGATGAAATTTGCCCTGCGCCAATTGAAGACGACTTGGCAAAAGAATTACAAAAACAGGCATTATTAGTACATCAAACTTTGGGCTGCCGTGGAATTTCAAGATCTGATTTTATTGTTACCGAAAATAATAAAATTTACTTTTTAGAAATAAATACCATTCCAGGAATGACCGATGCTTCACTCTTCCCTCAGGCAGCAGCAGTCAGTGGCTATGACTATCCAAAATTCTTAGATAAACTTATTGAACTGGCATTAGAGTAATAAAAATGTTTAGTAAAATTGCCACTGCACTTCTCGTCATTCCTGCGCAGGCAGGAATCTACCGAACAGTTGCAGTGGCATAAATAAAAAAACCGCAAACATGCTTTGCGGATTTTATTTTCTAAAATATTTATCGTAAATCTTAATCGAATAATATAATACAAATCCTCCCAAAACTGGCCCGATCAAAATTCCCCAAGGACCAATTAAAAACAATGATGTAAAACAGATCAAAACGCATAAAAGACAGGCAATTAATACAATCCAAAAGTCTTTGACTCCCCTGTCCATGATTCTCCCCCTCTTTTAAACTCACTTTACTTTAATACAAATAAAAAAAGAGGTCAAGCTGCCCCGTTTTTGTTGTAAGGCGTAGCGGCCCGTATAGGCATAGTTTTAAGTTGTAGTTATTCCAACAACAACGCCTTAAAACCATACTGGCTGCCATGCCTTAAAACATACAACCAATCACAGCATCCCCTTCTCCGCATTCTCCATACTGGCCTTTATAAAAGCATTAAACAACGGATGGCCTTTAAACGGCCTGGATTTAAATTCTGGATGAAATTGAGTGCCAACAAAAAATGGATGGTCTGGCACTTCTATTATCTCAACCAGTTTGCGGTCAGGTGATTCGCCAGCAAGCAACAAACCATTTTGTTCAAGCACTCCCCGGTAATCATTATTTAATTCATAACGATGCCGATGGCGCTCTGAAATATCTTCCACGCCATAAGCTTTATAACTTTTTGAATTTTTATTCAATACGCAAGGATAAGCTCCCAAACGCATGGTTGACCCGTAATTTTGCTCTTTAATATTTTCAATCTGCTCTGGCATTATGTCAATTACTTTTGTTTCAGCATTTTCATCCATCTCGCAAGTAGTAGCATTAGTTAAACCGCAAACATTTCTGGCAAATTCAATGGTTGCCAACTGCATGCCATAGCATAATCCAAAATATGGAATTTTATTTTCTCTTACATATTGAATAGCTTTTATTTTCCCTTCAATTCCGCGAGTTCCAAAACCACCTGGCACAATCACTCCAGCATATTTTTTCAGTTCTTCAAGACGGTTAGAATTTTCCTCATAATCTTCTGAACATAACCAATCAATATCTGGCTTTACCCCGTGAATCCAGCAGGCATGTTTAATAGCTTCAATCACACTAATATATGAATCTGATAAAACAAAATTCCCAACATTAAAATATTTTCCCACAATCCCGATTTTAAGCGGCTTTTCTGAAGCCTTAATCCTTTTCATTAAATCCTCCCAGTTTCCAAGACCTGGCGCATTTTCTTTTGATTCCAGGCCGAACTTTTTCAAAATTTTATTGCTCAAATGTTCTTTTTCAAAGTTTATCGGAATTTCATAAATATATTCAATATCTGGGGCGCTGATTACATTATCAAAAGGAATGCTGCCATTGGTAGCAATTTTTCTTTTTCTCACTTCATCGAGTGGCACTTCTGATCTGCATAAAATAAAATCCGGCTGTATGCCAGCAGAATTTAATGTACGGATCGCATATTGAGTCGGTTTGGTTTTCATCTCTCCTACTTTACTCGGAATCGGAAGATAGCTAACTAAAATGAAAGCAACGTCATTTGTGTTTTTCAATTTCATCATTCTAGCAGCTTCTAAAAATAATAAATTTTGATATTCACCCACTGTACCACCAATTTCAATAATCATTATCTCGCTTTCTGTCTTTTTTACTGCCTGCTGCACCCGGTCAATAATTTCATGCGGAATATGCGGCACTACCTCTACGCATTTACCGCCGTACTGCAAATTTCTCTCTTTATTAATAACAGACTGGTACACTCGTCCAGTCGTCATATAGTTTGTTGAATAAATATTGGTATCCAAAAATCTCTCATAGTTACCGCTATCCTGATCAGTTTCATCGCCATCATCAGTTACAAAAACCTCTCCATGCTCTGTTGGATTCATTGTTCCAGCATCAACATTAATGTATGGATCCATTTTTATTGCTGAGACTTCATAACCTTTGGCTTTTAAAATCGCGCCAATAGACGCTGTTGCCACGCCTTTACCCACTCCTGACATTACCCCCCCTACTACGAATATATACTTTGCCATATTTTTCCTGTATCCTATATCCTGAAACATGTATCCTGGATTTAGGATTCAAGATTCAGGATTCAGGATTTACTCTGCTTTTGCTTCTAAATCAATTTGTACTACTTTATCACCAGACTGAATATTTATATTATAATTTCCAGCCTTTTTAATAGACTCTGTTAATTTTATTTGTTTTGTTTTTAGAGGTAAATTTTTCTTATTTAATTCTGCTGCGATTTTATCAGCAGTTATACCAGCAAAAAAAGTACCATTCTCATCTGCTTTTGAACTCATCTGCAATTTCAATCCCTGTAGCTGATCTGCTAGGCTTTGCATATCAACTTTTACCTTCTTTTTCACTGAATCATGTCTCTTTTTCATTGCCTGAGCTTTAGCTATTTCTGCTTCAGTCGCTATTTTTGCTAATTCATTTGGAATTAAAAAATTTCTAGCATACCCGTCTGCTACCTCTTTAATATCTCCAATTTGACCCAATTTTGGATCATTTTTTATTAGTACTACTTTCATATTATAATAGTTCTTAGTTCTGTAGTTCTATGATTCTTAATTTAAAATGCTTTGTCTTTTTCTTGTTCTAACGAAATAACTACATAACTATAGAACAATAGAACTATGTAACTCCAAATCAGCTTAACATGAAATTATTTTTTATGCAAAAATTCTTTGTAATACAGACTTGCAGCTACAACACAAGCAGGTAAAAATATCAAGTTAAACACTGGAATCAAGGAACCAATCAATGCTCCCAGGCCAAAACCAAACATTGACCATCGATGTTTTTTCCAGACTGCCAGCTTATGGTCAAAAGTATATTCGCGTCTATCAAACTCAAAGTCTAAAAATTCCATTGCCAAAAACCATGAGGTAATTAAAATATTTATAATTGTAATGATGGTCGCTCCGATTAATGGAAATAAACTTATTAAAAGCAGCATTATTTGAGAAGCAATAAAAATTAAAATTCTTTTCACTCCACCGCCTAAAGATTCCCATAAAATGATAATATTTTCTTTAGTGGTGTGTTTTATTTCATCTTCATCTATTTTTAATATCTTTGACGTCTTTCTGGATAAAAACTCATAAAATGGAGAGCCAAAAATATTGGTCAGGGCCACAAAAGTAAAAAGCATTAGAAACAAAACTAATATTACGCCTACTCCAATTATTAAATAATATAATAGTTTTTCAAACCAGACATCAAGTGATAAAAAATCTAGCGAACTACTGGTAAACCTAATAAAAAAATATATAATAATTGCATAAACAATAAAATTTATTAAAACTGGTAATCCAACATATGCCAGTAATTTTTTATTGCTGAATAAAAAGCGCAACCCTTTAAATGGCAGTACAAATCCTTTTGATATCTGATCAAACATAAATTAAAAAATCTAAACTCTAAACCCTAAATTCTAAACAAATATAAATGTTCAAAATTCAAATTTATTAAACATTTGAACATTATAATTTAGAAAATTGTTTAGAATTTCGATATTAGGATTTAGGATTTAGGATTTATACTATTCTTCTTTTAGTATTTCGAGAGCTCTATCCAATTGCGGATCCAGATCATTTTCAAAGTCTTCCCTGGTATATTCAACTTCTTCATCAGGCGAAACCCCTTCTTCACTAATAGAAACACCGTTCGGTGTCAGCCATTTGGCTATTGTTATCTTTAAAGATGAACCATCTGACAAGGTTTGCAAGTTTTGTACAGAACCTTTTCCAAAAGTTTGTTCACCAACCAATGTAGCCTTTTCATAATCTTTTAACGCACCAGCTACAATCTCTGATCCAGAAGCGCTTCCTCTGTCAATTAAAACTACAGTTGGAATATTTATAAAATCCGATGTTCCTTTTGCATTATAATCAATAACAGTACCATCGCCGAATTTCTCACTTACCACTACATTACTGTTTTCAACCCAAGCTGATGCTACAAATATTGCACTATCTAACAAACCTCCTGGATTGTTTCTCATGTCTAATACTATACCTTTAATATTTTTTGCTTTCATCTCGTCAACAGCTTTATTAAATAATGAATTTGTATCTGTATTAAAATTTGAAATTTCAATATAAGCAATATTTCCCTCTTTAATTTCAGTTTTTACGCTTTTTATATAAATGACATCTCTAGTAACTTCAACATCAAAAGGATCAGTATCTTCTCTGACAATTGACAACTTAACAACTGTGCCTTTTTCTCCGCGAATACGTTGAACTGCTTCAGAAACAGTCAAACCAGTAGCGTCTTCATCGTCTATGGCGAAAATTTTATCTCCAGCCTTTAATCCTGCTCTTTCAGCTGGTGAATCTGCCAATGGTGCAACAATTACAATAAACCCTCCTTTTTGGGCAATCTCCGCGCCAATACCTTGAAATTTTCCATCAATATCTTCATTAAATTCTTTTGTTCGCTTTGGAGTCATAAAAACCGTATATGGATCTTCTAAACCAGCCACTAATCCAGCCATCATTGCGTGAAACATTTTTTGGTTATCAATTTTTTCCTTATCAACATAATCACGGTCTATAATTTTTAGTATTTCATCCATTATTGAAAAATTAAATTCTTCAGGATATTTATTATTTTTAAATTTGGTTTTTGGTAAAACTGAGTTGTCTGGCTGACTTAATCTTCCAATAAAAAAACCTCCTATGCCAGAACATATTACTGAAATCAATACAATTAATACTATTAACTTTATATTTGTTTTTTTTCTTGGCAATTTCATATTTAAATATGCGTTTAATCCTTTATTCTCGTGATCTTTGCTCCCAACTTTCGCAGCCTTTGTTCCACCTTTGAATAACCGCGGTCGATTTGATAGATATTATCAACTTCTGTTTTTCCTTCAGCAATTAAAGCAGCGATTATTAAGGCAAACCCTGCTCTTAAGTCAGGGCTGGCCAATTTTCTACCATATAAACTAACTGGGCCGCTTACGATCACTCTATATGGATCGCACATGATAATATTGGCGCCCATTTGGTTTAGTAAATCAGTATAAAATAATCTGCCTTCAAAAACTGTTTCATGAACCAGACTTAATCCCTTTGCCTGAGTTAGTAAAACAGTAAAGGGCGGCTGAATGTCTGTGGCAAATCCTGGATATTCATGAGTTTGAATATTTGTTGCTTTTAAATTATTGTCTCCCCAGACTGTAACTGACTCAGCTCCCAGTTTATATTTAACTCCCATTTTATCAAATAAAACCCAAAGCGATTCCAAATGCTCAGGCATGCAGTTTGATACCTTTACTTTACCGCCTGCTAACGCTCCTAATATGGCAAAACTACCAGCTTCAATTCTGTCAGGAATTACTTTATATATGCCTCCACCTAAACATTCAACTCCTTCAATCACAATGGTCGGCGTTCCTGCTCCGCAAATTTTTGCACCACAGCCATTTAAAAATTCTGCTAAAGCATATATTTCAGGCTCACAAGCTGCATTTTTAATCACAGTCGTCCCTTCTGCTAAAGTAGCGGTCATCATCATTGCCTCAGTAACTGTAACAGAAATCTTTGGTAAAACAATTTTTGCTCCGCGTAATCTTCCTTTTGTTTTAAATTCATAATAACCTTTAGTTTCTGAAAACTGAGCTCCTAATTTTTTAAAACCATCAATAAATAAATCTATTGGCCGCTTGCCAATAGCGCAACCACCAGGATGAGGCATTTTCACATGGCCTCTGCGAACAAGCATTGGTCCGATTAATAAAACTGACACTCTGATTTTTCGAACTAACTCAGGATCCAAACGATATTTGCTAATTTCCTTTGTCTGAAGAGAAATATTTGATCCCTTTTTCTTAACCCGAGTGCCTGCAGAATCGACCAATTCTAAAAGACGAGAAATTTCTTCAATTTCTGGTGCATTTTCAATGATAACCTCTTCATCACTAAGCAAAGATGCAGCAATTGCTTTTAGAGCTGCATTTTTAGCGCCATTGACTTTAATTTCACCATTTAATTTGTATCCACCTTGTATAACAAATTTAGACATATTTATATGGGTAACATGTAAATATTATGGCATAATTTTTCAAAAAAATAAAGAGGGCTAAAATAGCCCTCTTATATAACAACATAAATCTTATAATTCTGCAAAATAATCCTCACCTCTTTCTATTGTGCTTCCAATACCAAACTTTTTCGCATATATTGAAGTTATTCCATCAGCTTTATTATCTGCATATTCTTTTAATGTCATATCTGTTCTGACAATGCCAACTTTTACGGTTTTTGATGGATCATCTAAATAATCAACTTTTGCACGAAGCATGCCTTGCATATTGGCCACCCGCCTGTTCATTGCATCTTCAAACTTTGACCAACCAGCTGTGCCTTTATATCTCGATCTATATTCTGTTAAATTTTCTTTTAACTCTGCAATCGCTCCTCTCTCAGCCTTCATGTCTCGTAAAAATGCTGCCCGCTGCTCAGGCGTATATTTATCTAAAAATTTAACTCCACCCTGTTCTATTATTTTACTACTTGGGACTTCCGCAGCTTCAGCCACTTCTTCAGCTGGTGCTTCTGCTGGCGCTTTAGGCTCTACGCCCTCAGCAGCAGCTGCTGCTGGCGCTTTTGGTTCTACACCTTCAGCTGCTGCTGCTTCAGCAGCCTCTCTGGCCGCTTTAGCTGCAGCAATTTTTTCATCCAGACCAGGTGGCGGTACTGTTGTTGACTCAGTTCCAGTAAACCATCTAGTAAGCTGTCCTTGCATCTCTTCATCAAAAGTCTTTGGTCCTTTTTCTGAAAATGCCCATTCTAATTGCTTTAGCATTTCTTCATCAAAAGTCTTTGGTCCCTTTTCTGAAAATGCCCATTCAAGTTGTTTTAAAACTTCTTCATCAAAAGTCTTTGGCCCTTTTTCTGAAAATGCCCACTCAAGCTGCTTATACATTGTTGCCCGAAGTCTTTCTTCTGGGGTCATTGGTAAATGGCGAGGAACAATTTCTTTTGGACCAAATTTTTCCTGATAATCTTCTAAAGACAAAGCCACACCCTTTGGCGTTAACCTTTGTACTTCAACATGTAATGCGCCATCATCTGCTCTGACAATATTTAATTGATCTCCAGGTTTTACTGTATAGTCCCCTTCCCAAACATCCTTGCCTGTGTCATAGCCCAGCTCTTTTAATTTTTCTAATCTCCAAGCTCGGACAGCTTTAGCATCTCCGATTTCTGATTTCAAGCTTGGATTTTCTTCTAATATTCTATTAAGTCCCTTAATAACGCCTTCACCTTTTTGTAAGGTTGTAAATCCTGCTGCAGGCAATTCCATAGGTGGCAAAGTCTCGCCAAATTCAGCAGGAGCTTCAGGAACTTCTGGTGCAAGTTCTGCTGATTCAGCAGTCATTGGTGGCATTTTAGCTTCTGCACCTGCAATCCTAGCCATAGATTCTTCTTTTATTCCAAGCTGATCTAATTTTTTACCAGTAATGCCTGCATCAGCTGGCTCGCCAATAAATCCAGTTTCCTTTAAAAGCCATCTTACTCCGCCACTGCCCACAAAGGCTCCAATTCCTGCAGCAACTACTTTCATTACTCGATCATTTTTCTTAGCTTTTTTTCTTCTTTTTTCAATTTCATCTAAATCACCTCTAGCCATTTCTAACAATTTAGCATTAATGGCTAAAGCTTTATCTGCCAATTCTTTTTGTTCCATTTGTTCCTCAGATTCTCTCATTATTGCTTCAGCTTTATTATTAACTAAATTTTGTATATTTTCATTTTCTTTAATTAAAGCAATAAGCTTTTTCTCAAATTCTGGTTTAAGTCCAAAACCTTGCTTAGTTTTTGAAAGCGCTGACATTGGATTGTCAAACAAATTGTTCTCTTCTTGAAATTGCAATATGATGTCTTCAACATCTGTCTGATCTCCTATTTCCTTGATTAAATTGTCACCTTCCAAAGAGAGCCTTTCTGCATATTTTTTTATTTGGTCTTTTTCTTTTTTTGTTTTTGCTTTTTTAAATCTTCCTTTTTCTCCCTCAAATGCAGTTAATAATTTTAATTGCCTAATTAACAGTTCTTGAATATATTCCTGATGTTCTCGAAGCACCTCTTGCTTAGCATTTTCATACATTTCATTCTTTGGCTCTTCATCTTCTCTTTTTGCCTGATCAACAACATTTAAATTTTCATTCAATCGTCGGCCATATTCTCTTTTAATCATTTTATAAGCTGGAATTTCAGATGGCTTTTTTCCATTCATTGGACCGACTGCTTCAAAATATTCCAGCCGTTTTCTTAGATCTTCATCTGACATTTCCCGCGCTTCACTTGGTTTAACTTCCTTGCCCAGTTTTCGATTGGCAACCATTTTCATTAAATCATATGAACCAATTCCAGCACCTAAACCACCCATTGCTCTTCGAGCAACAAACATGCCGGCTGCGGTTCCAGCTGCGCCCACTGCAGCCAAAGCAGAACCTCCAGCTACCAGTCCAGCGCCAATTAATGTACGCACACTGGCTGCTCTGGCCAGCATTTTGCCAAACCGTCCCTTTGGTTTAATTCCAAGTTTAGTTAAGTTCCAATCGCCAAGCTTTTTATAAGCATCATATATTTTTCTTCCAAATCCGCGTTCTTTTTGAAAAGCATCTGCCTGAGCATCTGCTAATTCCATATTTTCTTGCAAATGTCTTTCTACTTTTCCAGCCACAAACTCAGCCCTGGCTTCTAAATATTTATCTTTTGATTCTTCAAACTCTGCTTCTGCATCTGCAGCAGCCACTTTATTTTTCAGTCGCTTCAAAGCGCCCCGAATACCTTCAAACTTTTTTAATTTAGATCTAGCTTTTGAAAGTTTTTCACGTGTTTTGTCTAATAATGATTTTTTTTCTAAATCCTCTGTGCTTAGAATTTCATCAACTTCTTCTTTAAATTCTTCTTCTGCTCTTTCTGCTTTGCCAACCAATTCTCTTTCTTCCTCTTCTAATTCTTCTGCTACTTTTTCCCATCCTTTTTTCCCTCGAAGACTGGCAAAGCCTTTTTTCATTGAGGATAAAAATCCTTTCTTTTTCTTAGTTACCTCCCGCTCCATTTCTTCTGCCACCTCTTCTGCTGCTTTTTTTTCCAAAGCTGCTTCTTTTTCTCTTTGCTCTTCATCTTCAAGTTTTTGCACTATCTTTTCAAATTTTTTTGATCCTGGCATATTTTTCATTTATTTTTTAATAAAAATTTATCGAAATTTAATCTTCGATTTGTTCAATTTTATCCAGCAGTCCTTTTATTTCTCTTTTTTCAAACTCTTCAATAATTTCATTTATAAATTCATGTTCTTCCTCTTTCAATTCATCAAGCTTTTTTTCAAATTCTGAATATGCTTTTTTGAGTTTTTGAACTTTTTCTCTTGTTTGATCTGTCATATCATTATTCCTTAGGAACAGCCTCAAATAATTCTTTTTTTACTTCTAAAACAACTTCCTTAGTAATATTTTCTAAATTGGGCACTTTTTCAGCCATAAAGTTTGCCAAAGCTTCTGGATCTTTTTCTATTTCAAGCATTTTGTCTTTATCTTCGTCTTTTAGCTGATCCATCACCCGAAGCATAATGCGTCTTTGGATCAAATCGCTTGTCTGGTCTAAAATGGCTGCCTTTCTGTCATCAGGCAAAGCCTCCAAACCTAATAATTGAATGATGTTTGCATTTAATAGTTCTTTTTTTGTCATAATTGATTTTTTTAAGTATAAAGTATATGATAGTAATCTATATAAAATTTACCATATTTATCATATCTGAGCAATTTATATGTGGATTTTTGTAAAAAAATCAGCTAAAATATAAAATGTTAATATATATTAATATGACGCTTAAAACCAGAAGAATAATTGCCCTAATATTTATAATCGCTTTTCTTATAACAGCGCCGATTTTAATTTTATATACAGCAGGCTACCGTTATAATTTCAAAAAAAATGAACTCAAAAAAACCGGTGCTTTGTTTTTAGAAACCGAGCCAAAGGGAGCAGATGTTTACCTTAATAACATCAGACGAAAAGAAACTACACCAGCCCACATAACTGATGTTTTTCCAAATTCTTATAAAATAAGACTGGAAAAAGAAGGCTATTTTAATTGGGAAAAAGAGCTGGAAATAAAAGCGTCACAGACAACTTTTTCAGAAGACATTGTCCTTTTTAAAAATTCTTTACCAGCGCTTATTGAGATTGAAGGACAAATATCTGAAATTTATCAAACAGATAATTGTATTATGACAGTAACTACTGATATAATATCTTCGCCTAGCAATATAAAATTTACCTGTCTGGATGAGGATAATAATTTTAAAAATATTTCAACTATCCAGCCTGGGATATCCATTTTATCCTGGAGTCCTTCAAAAAATAAATTTCTAATAGGCCGCAACAACCAATTTGATTACCAAATTTTTTCTTCAGATAATAACTACGAACAAAAACTGAATTTACCATCCAGAATAAATAAAATTAAATGGGATATGGAAAACGAACATCTTATTTATTATGAGATTAGCAATCAAATTTGGCAGATTAATCTGTTAGGAAGCCAACCGGTATATTCTATGATTTATGACTTTGGCAATCAACAAATTAAGGATTTTAGAACAGCTGGAGATAAATTATATTATATTACCTCTGGAGTAAATGGCAATTTTCTAAATTTGTCTGACATTAAAAATCCAAAAAAGAACATCCAATCAATAGAATTGCCATCTGCAAACTTTATTATTGACTCCCTAATTGATGGGCATTTACTGTTATTAGATAATAAAAAATCAAATATTTATGTTTTAACTGAAAATTTAAACCAGACAAAAATTAAGCTTGATGGTGGAAATAAATATTCATATCTAGCAGAAAAAGAATTATTAATCATATATAATGATTATGAAATATTTCTTTACGACTTAAAGGCAGAGGTCCCCCAGTCGAACTTAATTATTCGTTATAGTACAAAAATAAATAAAGTTGATTGGTTTAACGATAATTATTTAGTTGCTCTTCATGATAATGAAATAAAAATCATTGAGCTTGATGACAGGGAAAATCATAATATTTGGGAATTAAAAAGCGATGATGAAATTGTCAATAACTTCTTATTAGATGAATCAAAAGAAAATGTTTATTATTTATCAAATAACAAACTTTGGGAATTAAATATACAATAAGTAGAAAAACAAAAAAGAGCTGCTATTCAGCCCTTTTTTTATTTAACTTATTTTTATGATAGAACTCTTTTACCTTTTAGCTCCAGAAAAGTAAAAACACCAATTGAATATAAAAATGTATTTAATAAACCTCGGTAAAAAAGCATAAAGATAAATACTACTACTGCGCCCAAAATTGCTGTGATTAATGCGCCAATTGCACCCAGCCACATAGAAAATAAAAGTCCGATCAGTACAAACGGCAGCATT
>Ga0180438_10003200_pt1 | contig 25170 bp, 19 predicted proteins | sample SS_ome_12_FD_132455 | JGI IMG/M metagenome (GOLD analysis project Ga0180438, IMG submission 132455) | Hypersaline lake sediment archaeal communities from the Salton Sea, California, USA - SS_3_D_2 metaG | ecosystem: Environmental > Aquatic > Non-marine Saline and Alkaline > Hypersaline >... | reverse complement strand
GGAACCTGCTTGGTAAACGGGTCGATTATTCCGGACGATCCGTCATCGTGGTTGGCCCGACCTTAAAGCTTTACCAGTGCGGGCTGCCAAAAGCGATGGCACTGGAACTCTTCCGGCCCTTCGTCATTTCCCGCCTTGTTTCGCATAACTATGCCGCCAATGTAAAAGGCGCTAAGAGGTTCATTGAACGAAACCGGCCCGAGGTCTGGGAGGTACTGGAAGAAGTAATAACAGAACGGCCGGTTCTTCTTAACCGCGCTCCCACCCTTCACCGCCTTGGTATTCAGGCTTTCGAGCCTGTTCTGATTGAAGGCAGCGCGATTCAACTGCACCCGCTTGTAACCACTGCTTTTAACGCAGATTTTGATGGAGACCAGATGGCTGTCCATGTCCCTCTTTCTGAAAAGGCGGTCGAGGAAGCAAGGAAGTATATGCTGTCATCGAAAAACCTGCTCAAACCTGCCGATGGCGAGCCTATTATCAGCCCTTCCAAAGACATGGTCCTGGGAGTATATTACCTCACCAAAACCGATAATAAAGATCACAAGGGCGATGGTCGCGCGTTTTCAAACCTGAGTGAGGTCGAACTGGTGTATGACCTCCAACTGGCTGACATCCATGCCTGGATCAAGGTCAATGTCCCCACCTGGTACGGTGAGGACGGAGAACGCCTGGCGGAAGCTGAAATGAGGCTTGTTGAAACAACTGTCGGCCGGGTTCTGTTCAATCTGGTGCTCCCAGAAGAAATCCGGTTTGTGAATAAGACCCTGGATAAGAACGGTATAAAAGAACTGATTTCCGACCTGTATGAAATTTGCGGCGAGGACTGCACACCAGAAGTCGCCGACCTGATAAAAGATATCGGTTTTAAGTATGCAACAATCTCCGGATATTCACTTGCTGTTTCGGATATTACCATCCCTGAAGCCAAAAAGGAGATTATTGACAATGCCCTCCAAGATGCTGAAGCTGTTATGCGGGATTTCCGGCGGGGTTTGTTAACCGAACAGGAGCAGAATGAGCGTGTGATCGAAATCTGGCAGGAGACCACAACCCGGGTCGCCCAGGAGGTAAGGAGTTCCATGGATCCGGACGGAAACCTTTCCGCCCAGGCCATCTCTGGAGCAACAAAAGGTGGATTCGGGCCGATCTCCCAGCTTGCTGGAATGCGAGGTCTGATGGCTGACCCCTCAGGAAGGATTATCCCGCTGCCCATCCGGTCTAACTTCCGCGAAGGCTTGACGGCTCTTGAATACTTTATATCCACCCATGGTGCTCGAAAAGGCCTTGCGGATACAGCCCTGCGGACTGCTGACGCAGGTTATCTGACGAGAAGACTGGTTGATGTCGCTCAGGATATCATCATTAATGAACTTGATTGTGGAACCATTGAAGGTATTCTCATCGACCGTACGGAAGATATTGCCGGTCAACCATTCAGCAGCCGTTTATTTGGCCGCTCTATAGCGGAAAAGGTTATTGATCCCGTAACCGGAGAAGTGCTCGCTGGTGAAAACGACCTGCTTGAGCACAAACTTGTAAGAAAAATTGTGAATTCCAATGTGGATATAGTGAAAGTCAGGTCACCCCTGACCTGTGAGTTGAACCATGGAATATGCGCTTTCTGCTATGGCTTGGATTTGGGCAGAGGCGATCTTGTCGGTATCGGTGCTGCTGTAGGAATTGTCGCTGCCCAGTCCATCGGTGAGCCCGGAACGCAATTGACGCTGCGGACTTTCCATACCGGCGGTGTCGCTGCAGGCGGAGACATCACAACTGGTCTCCCGCGCGTAGAGGAATTGTTTGAAGCCCGCAGAATTCCAAAAGGTGAAGCTGTGGTATCGGAGATCGGCGGTGTCGTTTATGTGACCCAGTCCGACCGGTACAGCGATTTACGCATTGCTAAAGTCGAACACAGCGAATTAATCAGCGACGAATACGACCTGGCGGAAGGCTGGACGATCGCGGTTGAAGATGGAACCGAAGTTGAAAATGGAGACACACTGGCATACCTGGAAGAAGACGCCAAAATCACCGCTCAGAATGCAGGCAGGGTTCGTGTAGAAGCTGCCGACTTGAAGAGCCAAAAGAGTAAACCAGGCGATAAGATAATCGTTTCCTACGAGGATCATGAGGAAATTGAATACGACATTCCATCCACTGCACGGCTGCTCATTAATGATGGCGAACACATTGAAGCCGGCCAGGCAATTACCGAAGGCTCATTGAACCCCCACCTTATTTTGCGCATTCAAGGCCGGCACGCCTGCCAGCTATACCTGCTTATTGAGGTACAGAAAGTCTACCGCTCGCAGGGTCAGAATATAAATGACAAGCATTTTGAGGTCATCATTCGCAAGATGCTCTCAAAGGTTCAGGTAACCCGTCCAGGAGATGCTAATTTCCTGCCCGGAGACATGGTTGATTATCTTAAACTGCGCAAGGAAAACGATCAACTGCTTGTTGAAGGAAAACAACCAGCAAAATTTATTGAGATACTCCTGGGAATTACCAAAGCATCCCTCGAGACAGAATCCTTCTTATCTGCTTCATCGTTCCAGCACACCATCAAAGTGCTAGCAAATGCAGCAATCGCTGGATCGGAAGATTTGCTTTATGGGTTAAAAGAAAATGTGATCATCGGTAAACTTATTCCTGCCGGGACAGGTTTTGAAAAAGGCCGCATCGCGCTGGAACAGAGTTCCGGCGAATTGGATGAGTTATCTCTCGCAGACAGTCCCGACCAGGAGCAGGTCGAGCAGGATATCAGCGACCTGGAGTTGAGTGTAGCTGACTGATCAGAAGTATAAAAATCATTAAGGGCTGTCGGGCGAATCTTAATATTGACCTGGGCAGCCCTTTTCCCTGCAAGGGGATGATATGATCCGTAATTCTGCCCTGCCGACATGAAAAATCCAAATACCGGGGATACACAACCCTCTGATATAACTGCAAGTGACACGTCACCTGTAGCTGTAAAAACTGGAGAACGCTCAAAGTTCCCATTGGGGAGAATCCCAATCTGGATCTGGGGGGTTTCAGCAATGCTGGTCCTGGCTTTTACTGTCAGTGTTGGGGCAGTCGCCGGGTATTATTCGGGCAGCAGTTACAACGAAGGTAATTCTGCCGTCCAATCCAGACAGGCCCTCGAAGAACAATACACGCTCGGCGTCCAGAATTTCGAGGCTGGAGAATTTGAACTCGCCCTCCAGAGATTTGAATTTGTTCTTTCCCAGGACCCGAATTTCCCGGGTATCACCGATAAATTCTCTCAAACAATGGCGATCGTTTATGCAACTGGAACACCACAACCGGAATCTGTTGAAATAACTCCCACGCCGACCTTCGATCCACGCCCGGTTGAAGAACTTTTCAATCATGCCATCTCATTAATTACCAACCTGGATTGGACCGGCACCATCGACACTCTGCTTGCATTGAGAAAAGCGGATATAAACTATCAGGTCGCAAAAGTGGACGGCATGCTTTATGTCTCACTGAGAAACCGTGGGGTTTCAAAAATTATTAACCAGGGTGACCTGGAAGGCGGTATTTACGATTTGGGGATCGCTGAAAAATTCGGTCCGCTTGATTCGGAAGCCAGCTCTTCCGTGGAATTGGCTCGTTTATATCTGGTCGGTCTGAGTTTTTGGGAAGTCCACCCTGAACAGGCTGTCTTCTATTTCAGCCAGGTGGCAGCATCAGCGCCCTTTCTTTCGGATAGTTCCGGGTGGACGGCCACAGAACGCTATCGGGTGGCATTGATCCAGTTCGGTAATTTTCTCTCCGATCGCGGAGACTGGTGCGCAGCTCAGGCACAATTTGAGCTCTCACTCAATATCCGCCCGGATGAAACCGTCCAGAGTTTGGCTGAACAGGCGGCTCTAAAATGTTCGCCGCCCACACCAACCAGCATCGGTACTGGAACTGTCACCGCTACGCCTACCCCTACCGGTTCGGCGCCGGGGATAACCCAAACGCCCACCAGCACCCAGCCAGTACCGCCAACCGCGACCCCAACCCAGGGGCAACCTCCAACCACTGCGCCGCCTCCCACCACGGAGGTACCACAAACACCAGAACCTCCCGCGACCACCGAACCAGCACCGCCAACAGACGGCAACCCTCCTCCATAAGAATCATAATCGGCGCATTATACAACTATGAATCCAAACTCCGCATATACAGTAAAAAACACAAACTGACTACTGCATGCCAGCAACAAACGATCTGAACCAGACTTCAAAGAACAAACCGATCAGCAATGCGCTGTTTATCGCCATCCCCTTTGCGATATTATCGGTCGCCTGTGTGGCAGGCTTGATCTCTTTTATCTTTGTCCGTGAGCTTGTAATTATATTTTCAGGACAAAATCCGGCTAATGCGCCCAGCATCCAGGAGCTATCAGGGGAAATTGTGCTGGATGAGCAGGGCAATCCCGTATTACCGGAGGGATACTCCCCTGATAACCAGGTTGATATCGAACCGTCGCTCAATCCCTGGGATGGCGCTGGCCGGGTGACAATCCTTCTGCTCGGTCTGGATTACCGTGATTGGGCTGCAGACGAAGGACCATCCCGCAGCGATACCATGATCTTGTTGACGCTTGACCCCCTCACCAATTCAGCCGGAATGCTCTCAATCCCACGCGATCTGTGGGTATCCATACCAGGGTTCCAGCATGGTAAGATCAACACTGCTCATTACCTTGGAGAAGCGTACAAACTTCCCGGAGGCGGCCCCGGGCTTGCAGTGAAAACCGTTGAGCAGCTGCTTGGAGTGCCGGTGAACTATTACGCCCAGGTCGACTTTGACGCTTTTGTCCGCTTTATCGATGAAATCGGCGGGGTAAAAGTTGATGTCCCTGAAAAGATAACTATTGACCTTCTTGGCGGCGGCTTCAAAACCAAAAAGACGCTCCAACCCGGGAATCAGCGTCTTCCGGGTGAATGGGCTCTTGCATACGCCCGCGCCCGCTACACTGAAGGCGGGGATTTCGACCGTGCCTTTCGCCAGCAGCAGGTTATTCTGGCGATCCGCGATCAGATCCTGAGCTGGGAACTTCTGCCCACATTAATAAAGAGTGCTCCCTCTCTTTATAATGAGATTATCTCCGGTGTAAACACAAACCTCTCCCTGGATGAGGTGATAAAACTTGCCCTGCTCGCCCAGAATGTCCCCCAGGATCATATCCAGAAAGGGATTATCGATAAAAACTACGTTCTATTCGGTACTTCCCCTGATAATTTAAGTATCCTGATCCCGCTAAAGGATAAGATCCAGCTGCTGCGGGATAAGATCTTCACAACCTTTGGGCTTGGCCCGGAGACCCCTGGCAGCACCCAGGAAAGAATGCAGGCGGAAAATGCCAGAGTCCTGCTGTATGACGGAAGCGGAAACCCGCAGATTTTAACCCGGACCGAGTCATTTTTACGGAACCAGGGCATGAACATCATCCAGAGTTCGCCTGCCGGAGAACCTTATGGGACTAGTTTAATAATTGATCACACAGGCAACCCGCATACCCTCCAGTATTTTGTCGAATTAATGGGGGTTAGAAGCGGGAATATCCGCAGCCAATTCGACCCCAACAGCCAGGTAGATGTAGAAGTGTTTCTGGGCTCGGATTGGGCTGCCGGAAACTCTCTGCCCTGATTGGTTCTTCCCGGTTCAGAAATCAATCACCCGGGACGCCCCCTGATTAATTTTTACCCCTATCTATTAACCTGGACGCTTCAGTCGCAGGTGCATTCGATGTAGCTGATCTCATCTTTTGCTGCCTGGGGTAGATATACGCATTAAAATAATAACCTGCCCTCCAGGTTATCGAGATGTGGTAATTCTGTTAGAATTTAACCTCAGAACTGCCAGCCCAGCCAATTATCCTAAGAGGTTAAAAACGATGTGCGGTCGATTTTCACTTAATGCAGATCCAACCCAGTTGAAAAAAATGTTCCCCTGGCTGAATGTGCCTGATAATTTAGAGCCCCGCTACAATGTCGCCCCCAGCCAGCCGGTCGCGGTGGTTCCCAATGATGGCGAGAACCAGCTTGATTTTTTCGTCTGGGGACTGATCCCTTCCTGGGCAAAAGACCCTAAAATCGGATACCGGATGATAAACGCCAGAGCGGAGACGGTTGACCAGAAACCTTCCTTTAAAGCCGCCTTCCGTAGAAGGCGCTGTCTGGTTCTTGCAGACGGTTTTTTTGAATGGAAGCGTGATCCAGGCTCAAAATCGAAAACTCCCATGTATATCAAACTTAAATCCGGTGATCCTTTCGGCATGGCGGGTTTGTGGGAGATCTGGCATAACGGCGACGGTTCCGAAGTGCGTTCCTGCACCATTATCACCACCGAACCAAACGAATTGCTGAGTGAAATCCACGATAGAATGCCGGTTATACTTCCTGAGGAACGATACCAGCTATGGTTAACCCCGGATGAATGTGATCCTGCTGAGCTGAAACCGTTATTAATTCCCTTCGCATCAGACCAGATGATGGTTTATCCGGTTTCCAGGTTGGTGAACAACCCCGCAAATGATGTCGCTGCCTGCCTGGAACCAGCCTGAAAACGCGCTCTCACCGCCTCTATGCAATAATTTTCAAAAGTAGTCATCCCATGCTGAAATCCATCGGTTCAAATTTATCTTCAGCCTACCGCTGGTTTGACCGGACAAGCGGGGGCGTTGGAGAGATACTGGCAACAGCCTTTAAACGCTTTTACCAGGAGCACGGCCCGGAAGGGGCAGCCAGTATATCCTATTATGGAATTTTTTCATTCTTCCCGCTGTTGATCTTTCTGGTCTCGGTACTCGGGTACTTCCTGGATCGCTTTGGCACACCGCTTGAAATCGCTGAATTTTTAACCCAGGCGATTCCAATCGCCAACGATCTTGTCTATGAAAACCTGGTCCATATCCTGAGGGCACGCAGCCTTGGGGGGATCATAGGCATGCTTGGTTTAATCTGGGCAGCCTCAAGCGTATTCACCACATTATCTCGCAATATCAACCGGGCCTGGAGGCCTCATGCCCAAACCCGCAATATCTTCCAGCATAGACTGTTTGCGGTGATCATGATATTCACGATACTGGTGCTTGTGGCTGGCTGGTTATTCAGCAATATCTTCCTGGGCTTGCTTCAAAATGTAATTTTCCCAATTTTCGGAGGAATTTTCATCTTCGACAGGTCTATCTGGAATTTTGTATCAACCTGGATACCCTGGCTGCTGGCGTTTCTGATCCTGCTGGCAGTTTATATCTGGCTGCCCAACACAAGGGTTAGATGGAGAGAGGCTATTTGGGGGGCCGCCTTGGCAAGCGTTTTACTGAACATATCCACGCACATATTCACCCGGTTTCTCAGCAGGGGGATCGCCACTTTTGAAATGATATATGGTTCGCTTGGTGCAGGTTTCGCACTGGTAGCCTGGGTTTACCTGTCCGCTTTAATCATATTGATGGGCGCCCATCTCAGCGCAGCGATTGCCAACGTAAAAAGGATCGACAATACCAAAAAGAATCCGGAGTTATCCCAAAAAGACAACAAAAATGAATAACTTTAACTTCCCCCCCTCCCGGTTTGAAACCTTCTCCATCCGCAACGCTTCCTGGGGCTCAAGTTTATCCAGAATTATGTCGGCTTCCATCCAGGCGGTCGAACCCGGAACAGCGCTTAGCCGCAAGATGCGCCGAGACGGAGATCAATTATTTATTGAAGATAAAAGTTACGACCTGTCAAAAATAAACCGGGTCAAAGTGATTGGCGCAGGCAAAGCAGCCTACCCGATGGCTGCGGCAGCAGTTAAGATCCTCCACCCTCACCTGGAGCAGGTCCGTGTGATCGTTAAAGAAGGCCATACGCTGCCGGAAATACCCCAAATGCTTGCCCTTGCGGGAGGGGAGACGGATGATCCCGGTCAACAAACAATCAAGGTTGAGGTCTTTGAAGCAGGCCATCCAATCCCGGATGAAAATGGTATCAACGCCACCACTCGGCTGATCGATCTGATCTCGGATTCCCAACCGGATGACATGGTGATCTGCCTGATTTCAGGAGGCGGTTCTGCCCTCCTGGTTTCACCGGTTGAGGGAGTCACACTGAAAGACATCCAGGAACTTACCGCACAGCTGCTTGCCAGCGGAGCGACCATCAACGAAATAAACACCCTTCGCAAACATCTTTCCCTTGTGAAAGGCGGCGGTTTAGCCCGCTGTGCCTCACCTGCCCGGGTAGCCACCCTCATCCTTTCAGATGTGGTCGGCGATCCGCTGGATGTTATCGCCTCTGGTCCGACAGTCCCGGACAACTCAACCTACGGTGATGCCCGGGCGGTTCTCGAAAAATATAACTTACATGGAATTATCCCCGGCGCCATCGCCCGGCACGTTGAAAGGGGATTATCCCGAAAAATACCAGAAACCCCCAAGCCTGGAGATGCGGTTTTCGACAGGGTCCAGAATGTTATTATCGGAAGCAACCTGCTCGCCTGCCAGGCTGCCCTGAGGCAGGCGGTCAGGGAGGGATTTAACAGCCTTTTGCTGACAACCTGGTTGGAGGGTGAAGCAGTCCAGGCAGGCAGGTTCCTGTCCGGAATTCTGCGGCAGATAGCCTCAAGCAGCCATCCAGTAGCGCGACCTGCCTGCATTATCCTGGGAGGCGAGACAACTGTGACCCTGCATGGAGATGGCCTGGGAGGCCGCAATCAGGAGATGGCTTTAAGCGCGGTGTATGACCTTGATGGTCTCCAGGATTCGGCATTGATCACCCTGGCGACGGACGGCGGCGACGGTCCAACAGAGGCGGCCGGGGCTGTAGTTACAGGGAACACTCTCCAGCGCGCCCGCTCGATTGGTCTGGAACCAGGCGATTTCCTGAAGCGAAATGACGCTTATCACTTTTTCGACCAGTTAGGCGACCTGATAAAGACCGGGCCGACACTAACAAACGTGAATGATATCGCTTTTCTGGTCGCCGGTAACACTGACGGGGTAATTCCCGCTTAGAAGAAATACTGCTGACAAAGGTTCTGAGGATGCCGCTGAAATACTCCCGGGATTTTCGAATTCGCTATTATGAATGCGATCCAAACGGCCACCTGAATAATGCCAATTACCTGCGTTTAATGCAGGAAACCGCCGTGGATGCCTCAGCTATGGCTGGCTTTGACTCCAAGCGCTACCTGGAAATGGGCCAGGGCTGGTTGATCAGGTCTTCCCAGGTTGATTTCTTCAGACCGGTTGTAGATAGCGATCGCATCCGGATCACCACCTGGGTCTCGGATTTCCGCAGGATCACCAGCCGGCGGGTATACGAATTCCGCGATCAAATCACAGGTGAGTTAAAAGCGCTCGGTTACACGGATTGGGTTTTTGTGGACTCAAATTCTTTTACCCCCATCCGGATTCCGGAGGTTTTAATTCAGGCTTTCTTTCCGGAAGGCGCACCTGCTGAATACCCGGACAGGTCGCCTCCGCTCCATCAGCCAGATCCTCCGGAAAGCGTTTTTAAATTCAGGCGTGATGTCGAGTGGCTGGATATCGACCAGATGGGGCACGTAAATAATGCTGTTTACTTGAACTATTCGACAGAATGCGGCGTGCAGGTGCTGCAAGCGTGCGGATGGCCCTCGGTGCGCATGAAGGAGTACGGGTTTGGTATTTATATCCGCAGGATGCAGGTCCAGTACCTCTTGCCCGCATTTATGGGAGACCGTCTCGAAGTTGCTGCCTGGACTTCAGGGATCCGCCGGTCAACCGCCACCCGCCATTACACCATTTCCCGCTCAGACAGTGGGGAAATTCTCGCAAAAATCAATAAATACAGCGTATGGGTAGATATTTCCACCAGACGTCCAATTAGAATCCCGGACGATTTTCTGAGGGATTTTTCAGGGAATCTCGCCAGGTGAATCCCGCCTGGGCACAGATCCGGCCGCACTCCATCCAGGGAATCCGTCGAAGGGAGTTTTTCCAGTGGATCCCCCCGGCTGCACTTTATCTGTATATCGCTGTCTAAAAAAGCTGGTTAAAAATTCCGCTGGCGGTGGATAGTGTAAAGGCAAACACGATAGTAACTACACACAGGAACACCAGGATCAAGAAAAGGCATCCCAGTGCAACCCATAAACAGGTATTGCTGCTTTTTCCTTTCTCCACGGCAGGCACGGGAGGCGGGTAGTCCTCAAAAGGAACCGGATCCGAACCGGGAGACGCTTCCGGTTCTATCACCTCAACAACATCCACTACTTCTTCCGCCTGTTCTCCCTGTTCAGCGGTAAGATCGGATTTTATGTCATCCGGGCGAGGCGCGCCGCATTGACCACAAAAGGCAGATTCATCAGGTATGCCGGCTCCGCAATTACTGCAAGTAACCATTTAATCCTCCTCGAAAATTGCATCTCCAGATTCTGGTATGGTATCTATATTATATAAGGAAATCGGTTCGATGATAAATGTAAATATCCTCCAACCTTTCTCAATAAATTTAGCGGTTGAAATGCGGAATGCAGGACTGGAATAAATTTCTATTAACAATCACTAACGCACCGAAGATTACGGATTCTGGCAATCATTTATAATTCCTGTTGAGAAGCCGCTTTCAGATCTCAGACCTGTAAATAAAAGGAGCGAAAATGGTAGAAACCCCATCTGTTATGATCCCGCTGGGCACTCAGGCACCTGATTTTTACCTCCCCGATACGATCAGCGGAAAGACTTCAAGCCTGGATGAACTAAAATCTGACCGGGTCACTGTTATTATGTTTATATGCAACCACTGTCCCTATGTGAAACATATCCTGACAGAGCTGGTTGAGCTGGCAAATGATTACATCCAGAAAGGCACCGCTTTTATCGCAATAAGTTCCAATGATGTTAATAATTATCCGGATGACTCGCCGGAAAAAATGAAAGAATTGGCTGAACGGCTGGAATTTCCCTTTCCGTACCTATACGATGAGACCCAGGAAGTAGCTAGGGCATACAATGCTGCCTGCACCCCTGATTTTTATATATTCGATGGATGGATGAAACTGGCTTACCGGGGTCAATTTGATGATTCCCGGCCCAACAGCGGCATCCCGGTGACTGGCCAAGATATCAGATCTGCCCTGGAGCGGGTGCTGGCAGGAGAGCCGGTTGACCAGCATCAAAAACCAAGTATGGGCTGTAATATAAAATGGAAAAACGGGTGATCAGCTCAAGCTGTATCCATGTAATGCCTGGGATAAGAACCAAGCATCCGCAAAAATGGCGCCAGTTCCGACAGGTGTTCCAGGGCACGTTTGCAGTTTAATTCCTGTTCATACCCGGCAAAATCGACATAAAACATGTATTCCCATGGTTGGCCCTGGATCGGACGCGATTCGATCTTGGTCAGATCAATATCGCGTAAAGCGAATACACTGAGCGCTTTGAACAGGGCTCCCGGTTTATTTGCCAGACTGAACACAATCGATGTTTTAAATTCCACGTTTTCCGCATTTTTTACACTTAGCGGATTCTTTGACATTACCAGAAAGCGGGTGAAATTTGCAGGGTTGTCCTCCATATGCTCGACAAGAATATCCAGCCCGTATACATCAGCTGCCCGCCTGGATGCCAGGGCTCCGGTGGTCTTATCGCTTCTTTCACGGATCAAACGGGCGCTCCCGGCAGTATCGGTTTTGGCTTCCTGTTGAAAACCCATCCGCGCCAGGTTTCCTTCGCACTGGGCCAGGGCCTGTGGGTGTGAAAACACCCTCTGGATATCGCTCAAGCCTGTTCCGGGTAACGCCATCAAACAATGGATAACCCGTAAATGGTACTCGCCGACAATATGCAGGTCATGGCGCAGCATCAGGTCGTAGTTGCGATGGATGCTGCCTGCCAGGGAGTTCTCCACCGGCACCAGACCGTGGCTTGACTCTCCGGAAACGACCGATTGAAATACGTCCTCAAAGGTCTGGCAGGGAAGCGTATCCACCCCATCTCCGAAAAATTCGCAGGCTGCCAGTTCGCTGTGCGCGCCTGCTTCGCCTTGAAAGGCGATCAGCCAGTTGTTTTGTGCTTCCCTATTCCCTCCCATATCCTTACCCTGCATTCAGGAATTGGATAACAATTCCGCTAAATTCGGTCGTTGAAAGGGCTTTCTCCCCGCCAGCGCCCAAATCTGCGGTCCTCGCTCCCGAATTAAGCGCACCCTCAACGGCTCTCTCAATATCCTTTGCTCCCTTTTCCAAACCCAGAGAATGGCGCAGCAGCATCGCCAGCGAAAGAATTGTCCCAACCGGGTTGGCGATGTCTCTTCCGGCAATATCCGGCGCGGATCCATGGATCGGTTCATACAATCCAAGAGGAAAACCCAGGCGGTTTCTGGTCTCCCCCAGCGAAGCTGACGGCAGCAGGCCCATCGATCCAGCCAGCACGGAGGCTTCATCGGTCAGGATGTCGCCGAACATATTACCGGTGAGGATCACATCATATTTTGCCGGTTGGTTTATCAAATACATTGCGGCTGCATCGACCAGGTTGTGTTCCAGTTCAACCTGTGGATACTCACTCGCCACCTCAGATACCACTTCGCGCCATAAACGTGAGCACTCTAGTACATTGGCCTTATCGATCGAGGTCAGCTTCTTCTTACGCTGACTGGCCAGCCTGAATCCAAGATGCGCAACCCGCCGGATTTCATAATCGTTGTATACCATGGTGTCGACCGCCTGAAGGTGATTGCCCACAACCTGCCGAAGGCGAGGCTCTCCGAAATAAATGCCGCCGGTCAGCTCGCGCACAACTACCAGGTCAACTCCAACAATCCTCTCAGGGCGAACAGGGGAGAAATCCAGTGAACCTGGAAAACACCTGACCGGCCGCAAATTTGCATACAAATCCAGCGCTTTGCGCAGGCCCAACAACCCCTGTTCCGGCCGTACCGGCGCAGTTGGGTCATCCCACTTTGGACCGCCGACCGCGCCTAGCAGGACCGCATCCGCAGACCGGCAGGCGTTCAGGGTCTCATCCGGCAGGGGGGTCCCGGTTTCGTCGATTGCAATTCCGCCAATCAGGCCCTCGACCGTTGATATCTTATGCCCGTATTTCGTTGAGACTGCCTCCAGCACTCGCAAACCCGCGCCCACAACCTCCGGGCCGATCCCGTCGCCCGCCAAAACCGCCAGGTTTATTTCCATTTTCTAATCCCGGGTCTAATCCCCCGCCTCCCCGTTAAGCAATGCGTATTCAAAACTGTCTTCAAGCGCATTCCAGCTTGCTTCAATAATATTGGTACTCGCTCCGACAGTGCTCCAGCGTTGCTTACCGTTTTTGGTATCAATCAGCACCCTGACACTTGCGCTGGTGCCGCTCTCGCTGTCCAAGATCCGGACTTTATAGTCCGCCAGCTTTACTGTCCCAAGCTGGGGGTAGTCGTTAATCAAAGCCTTCCGCAGGGCTGCATCCAGCGCATTAACCGGGCCGTTCCCTTCAGCCGCAGTGTGCACAATCCGGTCGCCGATTTTAACCTTAACAGTCGCTTCAGTGATAATCCCGCGCCCCTGGCGGTTCTCCACCACCACCATAAAATCAACAAGTTCAAACGGCGAGCGGTATTCAGGCTGCAGCCGCTGGAGCATAACTTTTACAGAACCTTCGGCGCTTTCAAAAGTAAAACCGCGCGCTTCCAGGTCCTTTATCTGTTCAACTGCCTCACGAGCCTGTTCGTGGTTCACATCCAGCCCATATTGGCGGGATTTGTCGATCACATTCCCGCGTCCCGAGAGCTCTGAGACGATCGTCCGGCGCTGGTTCCCCACCAGGCTGGGATCAATATGCTGGTATGAACTTTCATTCTTCAGCATGGCGGCTACGTGGATACCACCCTTATGGGCAAAGGCGCTCTCACCTACAAATGGCAGGTGCCTGTCATGGGGCAGGTTGGCAACTTCCGACACAAAGCGGGACAATTCGGTCAATTCCGCTAATTTACCCGGATCAACACAGTCATAGCCGAGTTTCAACTGCAGGTCAGCAATGATAGTAATAAGGTTTGCATTCCCCACCCGCTCGCCGTAACCGTTGATGGTGCCCTGAACGTGGACCGCTCCAGCCAGGACCCCCGCCAGAGAATTTGCAACTCCGCAGCCGCAGTCATCGTGAGCGTGAATCCCGAGAGGAGTCGTAATCCTGGCGCTCACCGAGCGGAATATATCCTCCATCTCCCAGGGCAGGACGCCCCCGTTGGTATCGCACAATACGATCATGTCCGCCCCGCCTTCAGCCGCTGCGCTGATCGTCTTCAAAGCGTAATCAAGGTTGTTTCGATAGCCATCAAAAAAGTGCTCCGCATCATATATTACATATCTGCCCTTATCTTTCAAGTAGCGCACACTTTCAGATATCATCCCCAGGTTATTGCTCAGGGTTGTCTCCAACACATCCGTGACATGCATGTCCCAGCTTTTTCCAACCAGGGTTACAGCGGGCGTGCGGGCATTTAAGAGAGCCTGCAAATTAGGGTCATCTTCCGGCCGGTTCCCTTTTTTCAGGGTCGAGCCGAATGCGCTTATTTTTGCATTCAGCCATTCGTATTCCTGCGCTTTTTCAAAAAAAGCGGCATCCTTGGGATTGGAGCCCGGCCAACCGCCTTCGATATAATCCATCCCAAACTCATCCAGATGCCGGGCGATTTTTATCTTGTCGTACACGGAAAGGGAAATGCCCTCTCTTTGAGTGCCGTCCCTCAGGGTTGTATCATACAGTTCGATTTTTTTCATCAATTTTCCTCAGGTATTATGGGCTTTTTCGTAAGCTGTGATCTGCTCCCGGTGTTTAAGCAGATACTCAAGCGAATCAAGCCCTTCCAGTAAGCATAGTTTGTTGAACAGATCAACCGGAAACCCGCAAATTTTTCCATCCGGCAGGGTCAACTCCTGGCGTTCGAGATCTATCTCCACTTCGCAAAGCGGGTCGGTTTGGACCGATTCCACTATATATGTGTGTGTGCTCTGGTCAACAATCACCGGCAGGATCCCATTTTTCATGGCGTTGTTGCGGAAGATATCCGCAAACGATGTGCTTATCACTGCCCGGATCCCCAGGTCAGACAGCGCCCAGGCTGCGTGTTCTCTGGAAGAACCGCATCCAAAATTATCGCCCGCCAGTATCACCTGGGCAGCGCTATATTCGGGTAGATTGATTGGAAACTCGGGTTTTGGTGTTCCATCCGGGTTATAGCGCCAGGATGCAAAACAGGCCTCCCCAAGACCGTTTTTACCAGTTACTTTCAGGTACTGGGCCGGGATAATCTGGTCAGTATCGATATTGTCCCGCACGATAGGGATCAAGCGCGAGATAATTTTCTGAAAAGGCTCCATATTAATTCATTGTCCTCGGGTCAGTAATTTGTCCTTTGACCGCGCTTGCAGCAGCAGTCAGCGGGCTGGCCAGGAAAGTCCGGCCTCCTTTTCCCTGCCTGCCTTCAAAATTGCGGTTGCTCGTGCTGACCGCATACTGTCCGGGCTCGAGGTTATCACCGTTCATCGCAATACACATGCTGCAGCCGGAATAGCGCCATTCTCCACCCGCCCTTCTGAAAATTTCATCCAGGCCTTCCGCCTCCGCCTGCCGGCGTACATTTTCAGAACCCGGAACCACCAGCATTCTCACGCCTTCCCGGATGCGCTTTCCTTCCAGCAGGCTTGCGGCTTCACGCAGATCAGAAATCCGGGAATTCGTGCAGCTCCCTATAAATACGACATCAACCGGGTGGTTTAATAATGGCGCACCGGGATGGATGTCCATATAACTGAGCGCTTTTTCCAGCGCATCCTTCTTCCGGCTGTCTTTCTCGTCCGCCGGGTCCGGGACCGGGCTTGTGATCGACATCCCCATACCCGGATTGGTTCCGAAAGTAATCATCGGGTCCAGGCGGGACACGTCCAGTTCAATTTCCCGGTCAAAAGAGGCGTCTTTATCTGTCGGCAGCGCTCGCCATTCATCCAGGGCTTTTTCCCATTCTGCGCCCGCTGGCGCAAACTCGCGCCCGGCAATGTACTCAAATGTTACTTCATCCGGCGCGATCATGCCCGCCCTGGCACCCCCCTCGATCGACATGTTGCAGATCGTCATGCGCTGTTCCATATTCAGAGCCCTGACTGCTGAACCTGCGTATTCAATAATATGGCCTGTCCCGCCGCCTGTGCCAATTTCTGCAATCAGCGCAAGGATCATATCCTTTGAACTCACCCCATCCGGAAGCCTTCCAGAGAAATCCACAAGGAATGTTTTAGGTTTTTCCTGCAAAAGGCACTGGGTCGCGAGCACATGCTCAACTTCGCTTGTCCCAATCCCAAACGCCAGCGCGCCAAATGCTCCGTGGGTTGAAGTATGGCTGTCGCCGCATACAATCGTCTTTCCCGGCTGTGTCAGCCCTAATTCCGGCCCGATCACGTGCACAATCCCGCGTTTATCAGATGTCATATCATAGAGTTTTATCCCGAATTCGTGGCAGTTCTGCTCTAACTGCCTCAACTGCTGAAAAGCCATCTCATCATGCAGCGGAAGTTCGAGGCCCGCAGTTGGGGTAGAATGATCCATCGTCGCAAAGGTACGGTCCGGCCTGTGTACCGGTAGCCCTTTTTCCCTGAGGCCTTTGAAAGCCTGCGGGGAGGTCACTTCATGCACAAGGTGCAGATCTATATACAGAATGGATGGCGTATCCGGAATTTCGTGGACGATATGCTGGTCCCAAATTTTTTCAAAAAGCGTTTTTCCCTTAATCATATTGAATCCAAAAGATCAGTCGGAAGAAACATTCCAGTAACCGGGGTGAACGAATCGGTCATAATACTCAAATAACTGGCTGAGAGGCTGGGTTATTTCAGCGCTCTCATCTTCTATAAACCCCAGCCCGGCTGTCTCTTGATCGAATACAGTACCCTCAAATGGACGATGCCCGCAAAAACTGGAAAGATCCCACAGGGATGGCATTCCGCACGGTTCAAAATCCATGTCCAGCTGCCCGATAAAATATCTTCTATCCTGCATAATTAGTTCCTCCTTCCTTGACCCCGGTTTATCATGTTATACAACCGCTTCGCTGGTTAAGGATGTCTCAGCTGCGGTCTGGTGACCAAGTGCTATCAACATTTTATTAAGCGCTGCCAGATAAGCCTTGGCGCTGGCGACGATAATATCGGTATCAGCTCCATATCCGCCGAAGGTACGCGAATGCCTGAAACCGCTCTGGGGAGAAGTGATTTCTGGCAGGGCGCCTTCCACACTCTCCAGCCGGACGGTCACTTCACCCAGTGCATCAATGCCCTCCGTAACGGCATTCACGCTGAATTCAACCAGGGTATTCTTGATGCCTATCACCGCGTCAATGGCTTCATAGGCCGCATGAACCGGGCCTGTTCCAACTGAAGCCTGGATAATCTCTTCTCCGTTTGGACCCTTCAACCTTACCGTTGCAGTCGGCATCCCCATCGTGCCGCATGCCACCTGGAGCCCATCCAGCTGGTAAACTTCCTGGGACTGGTAAACCTGATCCTCGATCAGGGCTTCCAGGTCAGCATCGGTAACAACCTTCTTTTTATCAGCCAGGTTTTTATAGCGCTCAAAAGCTATTTCAAGGTCCTCCGTGGAGAGTTCGTAACCCATCCCCTCCAAGTGGACCCGAAGGGCATGCCGGCCAGAGTGCTTGCCAAGCACAAGCCGGGAGCGGCTCAATCCAATCGTTTCCGGGCGCATTATTTCATACGTCATCTGGTTTTTCAGCATCCCATCCTGATGAATGCCTGCCTCGTGGGCGAAGGCGTTTGCGCCAACGATCGCTTTATTGGGCTGAACCGGAATCCCAGTGTAATTGGACACCATCCGGCTTATGCGCGAGATCTGGGTGGTATCCACCCCCGTTTCCAGCCCAAAGATCGCCCGCCTGGTATTGAGCGCCATCACAACTTCTTCAAGGGAGGTATTGCCCGCTCGTTCTCCGATCCCGTTCACGGTCACCTCTGCCTGGCGCGCCCCTGCCTGCAAGCCTGCCAAGGTATTGGCGGTCGCCATCCCTAAATCATTGTGAGTATGAACCGAAACGACCACATCCTCAATCCCGGGAGTGTTCTGTATAATCCCTGCAATCAGGTTCCCAAATTCATCCGGCATGGTGTAGCCGACTGTGTCCGGGATGTTTAATGTGGTAGCGCCGGCCTTGATCGCCTCGCCCAGGACAAGATACAGGAACTCCGGCTCGCTTCTCCCGGCATCTTCTGGAGAAAACTCTACATCATCACAGAATGATTTGGCGTATGACACCATCTCTCTTACCCGCTCTACCACTTCCTCGGGGTCCATGCGCAGTTTGTAACGCATGTGGATGGGAGAGGTGGCCAGAAATGTGTGGATTCTGGGGTGAGCGGCGTGTTTTATCGCTTCCCACACTGCGTCAATATCGGTTTTATTGGTCCGCGCCAAACCGCAGATAACCGGCACAGAACGGGAGAGGTCTTCCGCACCCGGGAGGGGATTTCCGACTTCAATCGCAATCCGGCGCACTCCTTCCAGGTCATCTGGAGAAGCGGCTGGAAACCCGGCTTCAATAATGTCAACACCCAGTTTCGCCAGGTTGCGGGCTATCTCCAACTTCTCCGCCGATGTTAAGGTTGCGCCCGGAGATTGCTCGCCATCCCGCAGGGTTGTATCGAATATATATACATAATTTTTGTAATTTTGATTGTTCGCTGCCATAATAAATTTCCAGGAAAAAATAATTATTATTCGCCGGGTTTAATTTCAACAGGATGGACAAAAGGCATCATTTTGCGCAGGTCCGCCCCTACCCTTTCGATCATATGTCCCTGCTCCTGGCGTCGTTTTTCGTTAAACCAGGGGCGTCCTTTCTCATTTTCTTCGATCCAGTTCCTAGCGTAAGTGCCGTCCTGGATATCCTTCAGCAAACCGGACATTACAAATTTCGCTTCTTCTCCGATAATCTGCTCACCGGCGGTGTAATCTCCGTGTTCAGCAGTATCAGAAACGGAATAACGCATGTAGTTCATACCGCCCTGGTACATCAAATCCACAATCAATTTGAGTTCATGCATGGTTTCAAAATAAGCCAGTTCGGGCTGGTATCCCGCTTCAACCAGGGTTTCAAACCCCGCTTTCAAAAGCGCGGTCACACCGCCGCATAAAACCGCCTGTTCACCAAAAAGGTCGGTCTCAGTTTCCTCGCTGAAGGTTGTTTCCACCAACCCGGCCCGGGTCACCCCGATTCCCCAGGCATAAGCAATCGCATTCTCTTTCGCCATCCCGGATGGATTTTGGTGAACCGCCAGCAGGGCTGGCGTTCCTGCCCCCTCCACATACAATTCCCTCAAGCGGTGTCCGGGGGCTTTCGGCGCCACCATGCTCACGTCCACTTCCGGCGGCGGCACAATCGTCCCATAGCGGATGTTGAATCCGTGGGCAAACATCAACGTCTTGCTTGAATCCAGGTTGGGTTTTATCTGGGTTTCATAAATCTCCGGTTGGGTTGTATCCGGAGCCAGCAGGATGGTTGTGTCAGCCCAGGCGACCGCTTCGCCGGTTTCCATCAACTCAAATCCCTGTTCCAGAGCCCGCTTGCAGGAATCGCAGTCAGGTCTTTCACTAACCCTGACATCAACTCCGCTGTCCCTCAGGTTTAACGCATGGGCATGTCCCTGCGATCCAAAGCCGATCACCGCAACTTTTCTGCTTTTGATCAGTTCCGGGTTTGCATCTTTGTCATAATATATTGTTGCCATAATTATTCCTTTTTATAATCAGTATCGATTACTTATCTTTGCTGGGTGATATCAGGCGATATCAACATTGTTCCCGTTCTTACCGGGGGTATAGCGCGCTCCGGCGGCATCCCCGCGCAGCATCGCCACCTGTCCGGTCCTGACCATTTCCAGGATTCCCATCGGACGCAGAAGTTCCAGAAGGCTTTCGATTTTATCCTCCGTGCCGGTCATCTCGACGATGACTGAATCCGGGGCGACATCAACAATATTTCCCCGGAAGACAGAGGCCAGATTAATAACTTCAGAGCGCTGGTCCGGGGTCGCTTTGACTTTGATCAAAGCCAGGTCGCGCCTTACTGTAGGCATATCGGTGACATCTTGCACATCGATCACGTTCACCAGTTTGTACAGGTTTGCCTCAACCAGGCGCGATTCGCCGTCATCGCTGTCGAGCAGGATTGTCATCCTTGAGACATCCGGTTTATCTGTCCTGCCCACATTCAGGGAGGCGATATTAAAATTGCGCCGCCGGAATAACGATGTTACCCGGTTGAGCACACCCGGACGGTCTTCTACAAGTGTGATTAATGTTCGCGACATTTCTTCCTCCTATTCCTCATTCCTCGGCTGCTGGCGAACGACGGTCAGGTCTTCTGATCATCTCGTGCAGCGGGGCGCCAGTCGGCACCATCGGGTAAACCGCTTCTTCCATCTCGACTTTAAATTCCAGCAGCACCGGTCCGCTGGTTTCCTTTGCAAATTCAATCGCAGGTTTTACCTCATCCGAAACGGTAATACATCTGGAGGGGATGCCGTGCGCCTGCGCGATTGTACAGAAATCGGGGTTGTTCAGGGGCGTCCCGGCGTAGCGGCTTTCGAAGAAAAATTCCTGCCACTGCCGGACCATACCTAGGAAATTATTGTTCATGATTGCAATTTTGACGTTCGCCCCTGCGTAGGCTGCTGTTGACAGCTCAGCCTGGGTCATCTGGAAACTACCGTCCCCGTCTATCACCCACACGTTACATTCCGGGTGGGCAAACCAGGCTCCGATTGCAGAAGGAAGTCCAAAACCCATCGTCCCGGCTCCCCCGGATGTGATCAGGCGGTAGGGCTGCTCAAATTTATAGTACTGGGCAGCCCACATCTGGTGCTGGCCGACCCCGGTGGCGATAATTTCATCCCCTCCGGTCTCTTCCCAGATGTCATGCACCACCCGGGCAGTATACAATTTGCCATCCCTGGGCCAGTGCAGGATATCCAGCTGCTGGCTTTCCAGACGCCATTCACTGATCTGATCCATCCATTCCTCGTGGTCGTACTCATCCACCATCGGTATCAGATCGCTCAGGACCGTCTTCAAATCGCCAACCAGCGGCAGGTCAACCCATACGTTTTTATGCACCTCGGATGGGTCGATCTCTATGTGTATTTTCTTGGCATTCGGAGCGTAATTTTTCAGATTTCCGGTTACGCGGTCATCAAAACGCATCCCAAACGCCAGCACCAGGTCCGCATTCTGGATAGCCAGGTTGGAATATGCCTCACCGTGCATGCCCATCATATCCAGGCTGAGGGGATGCGAAGCCGGTATGGCTCCAAGCCCCAGCAGGGTCATCGCCACCGGTGTCTGGGTCTTTACAGCAAACATCTGCAGCTCATCCACTGCCCCTGACATCAGCACGCCGTGCCCTGCCAGGATTACCGGGCGTTTGGCAGTTTCGATTAATTCAACCGCTTTCCGAAGGTCCGCCTGGGGAGCGTGTGTGGGTGGTTTATATCCCGGCAATGCCAGTTCTTCCGGGTATTCAAATTCGACCTCTTCCACCTGGGCGTTTTTACAGAAGTCGATCAATACCGGCCCCGGACGCCCGCTCCGTGCGATGTAAAACGCCTCCCGCACCACCTCCGCTACCTCGGATGCACTGGCGATCAGATAATTATGCTTGGTCACCGGCAGTGTAATACCGGTCATATCCACTTCCTGGAATGCGTCCCCTCCGACCAGTTGAATCGGGACCTGCCCGGTTATGCAGACAATCGGTGATGAATCCATCATCGCGGTGGCAATGCCGGTCACCAGGTTGGTCGCTCCTGGTCCAGAGGTCGCCATTGCGACCCCAACCTTCCCGGAAGCGCGTGCGTAGCCATCCGCCATGTGGGCTGCGCCCTGCTCGTGGCGGGTCAGGATATGCCGGACAGGATAGTTCAACATGGTGTCATATACAGGCATGATTGCGCCGCCCGGGATGCCAAAAACTAGGTCAACTCCTTCCCTAACCAGGCATTCCCATAAAATTTCTGCTCCAGATTTTCGCATTTATTCCTCCAGAACCAACAATAATAAAAAACCAGAATTAAATCAGCACCGCTCCCTGGCTGGCGCTGGTTACCGTACGGGCATATCTGCGCAGCCATACAGAGCGGGTTTGGGGGACATATTCCGGAAGGGTTTCGATCCGCCTCTCTATCTCCTCGCCGCTCAGGTTAACCTCCAGAGAGCGCTTATCCAGGTCGATAATAATCTCATCGCCGTTTAGCAGAGCGGCGATCGGGCCGCGGGCGCTGGCTTCCGGACTCACATGCCCGATGCAGGCCCCGCGCGTCCCGCCGGAAAACCTGCCGTCTGTGACCAGTGCGACTTTTTCTCCCAGGCCCATTCCCATTATTGCGGAAGTCGGGGATAGCATCTCCTGCATGCCGGGTCCGCCTCCCGGACCTTCATAGCGGACAACCACCACATCCCCGGGCTGGACTTCATGGTTCAGAATCCCAGCCATCGCCTGGTCGTGTCCTTCATAAATGCGGGCTGGTCCGGAAAACTTCCTCATCCCCTGGGTCACACCGCCGGTTTTGACCACTGCCCCTTCAGGCGCCAGGTTTCCGAACAATATCGCCAGTCCGCCCACCGGGCTGTGGGGATTATCAACCGGCCGGATCACATCGCGGTCCTTAACATTAAAACCTTCAATTGATTGAGCCAATGTATTTCCGCTTACTGTCATCCGCTCAAGATGAAGGCTGTTATCGCGGCGGGCAATCTCATTCAAAATCGCCGGAATGCCGCCCGCCCGGTGGACATCTTCCATGTGCCATTTTCCGGAAGGGCTTACCTTGCACAAATAGGGTATCCGGTCAGCTACCTGGTTGATCCTCTCCAGGGGATAATCTATCCCGGCTTCATGGGCAAATGCCAGGGTGTGCAGGACGGTATTGGTGCTCCCGCCCATCGCCATATCCAGGGCGAAAGCGTCATCGATCGCCTCGATCGTGATCATTTTGCCCGGGGTGAGGTCTTTATCAATCAGCTCCATAATTTGAAAAGCAGCCTTTCTTGCCAGGCTTTCTCTTTCGGCGCTCAAAGCTAAGGCTGATCCGTTAAATGGGAGTGCCAGCCCAAGGACTTCCATCAGGCAGTTCATCGAGTTAGCGGTAAACAACCCGGAACAGGAACCGCATCCCGGGCAGCCGTAATCTTCAAGCTCCTTCAGGCGCTCAGCGTCAATCACCCCGGCTTTATACGCGCCAACCCCTTCAAACACGCTTATCAGGTCGACTGTCTCGCCCCGGGGGGTCTTACCGGCGGCCATTGGCCCGCCGGAGACAAAGATCGCCGGAATATCTACACGCAAGGCGGCCATGATCATTCCCGGGACAATCTTGTCGCAGTTTGGTATACACACCATTCCGTCAAACTGGTGGGCCTGAATCATTGTTTCCACGCTGTCGGCGATTAATTCACGCGAAGGCAGGCTGAATTTCATCCCACTGTGCCCCATTGCGATGCCGTCATCCACACCAATTGTGTTAAATTCAAACGGCACCCCGCCAGCCTCCCGGATTGCTTCTTTTACAATCTTTCCAAACTGCTGCAGGTGAACGTGGCCGGGGACAATATCCACATACGAATTGACGACCGCGATGAACGGACGGTCAAAATCATTATCTGTTACCCCAGTCGCTTTTAATAACGCCCGGTGGGGCGCCCTTTCAAATCCCTTTTTAATCGTATCTGAACGCATTTTTTTACCTGGCATTGATCAGTCTCTGTAAATCTTCATACAAAAAAAAGGGCTGCCACTTCTGGCAGCCCATTTTATTTTCTTGAGTTCTTTCCCGGCTTAATCTTTGCGTATTCTCCTGGCTGCCCAAACGCGTTGCGGGTTCTCAATAAGTACTAAAAGAACCAGAAGGCTGATCAGGATAATAATCAATGAAATTACAAACATATAATTAACAGTTCCTTTCTTACGTTGCTCCCCAAGTGTACCACCCTATAAGCGCCTGTCTACCGGAAAAACATCCAAAAGATAGCAATATTTTTTGTGCAGTTTGCACAAAAACACTCAGCACAGTCCCTTCATCCTTTGAATCCTTAACGCCAATTGGACTGCCAGGCGGTTTTCAGGATTATTAAGGTCAAGTTCCAGGATTGAAGTGATCTTTTCAAGCCGGTACAGCAATGTATTCCGGTGAATAAAAAGGGCTTCAGCTGTTTTTGAAACGTTTCCGTTATTTTCAAAATAGCTTTCGAGAGTGCGCACTATCTCGGGGCAGTTTTCATGCGCCATAAGCGGACCCAGCGTCTCTTCATAAAACGTGATTAGCTCTGGATTATGTTCTATCTGCAGCAGCAGGCGGTAAACAGACAGTTCCGGGAAGAAATACGGCTGGTTGCCTCCAAACCGGGTCGCCATTGACAGCGCCTGCCCCGCCTGGCGGAAAGAATCGCGCCATTCGCTCAAATCAAGCGCCACCCCTCCAATCCCGCAGCGCACGGGATGATTGGGGTATTCTGCTTTTCCCTGGTCAATAACCGCCTGCGCCAGATGTAGGCAAATTTCCGGTTTGCCGGAGGGATTTTCTTCCTGGCAAAAACAGATCACCTCCAACCCGAGCGGGTTGACAATCGCCTGTAACCCTAATCGCGAAATCTCCCCGTTCACCAGCGTTTCCAGGCGCCGGCGCGAAGGCGGTTTCTCAGCCGCCCACACAAAACGGGCTGCGACGTGGGCTTTTTCCAGGTCCAGCCCCATAGTCTGGATCCATAATTCCGCATCGCGCGGGGCGATATTCTCACCCAGTAAAGCTGTCAGCAGGTCACCCTTGAGTCTTTTTTCGGCCTCCCTGACAGCTTTTTTACGTGCCATTTCGATCGCGCAAACCACCGCTCCCTGTTCAGAGACCATCGCCGCCACCGGGTCAAATATTGCCTCCGTCCCTACTAGAGAGAGGTAACCGCGCACCACAGAGCCCACTGTGATGGGACAGATAAGCCGGTGCAGGTCTCCCGGGATCTCCTGATTAAAGACCAGCGCCTGATCGCCGGCTCCTTTCCGGTCAAGCAGCGGTTCGGGCAGGCTGGCGAGCTCGCCCAGGGATTCCGCCACTACGCTCCATACGCCTGTAAGTTCTCTGGAAGGT
>Ga0180438_10003199_pt1 | contig 25171 bp, 13 predicted proteins | sample SS_ome_12_FD_132455 | JGI IMG/M metagenome (GOLD analysis project Ga0180438, IMG submission 132455) | Hypersaline lake sediment archaeal communities from the Salton Sea, California, USA - SS_3_D_2 metaG | ecosystem: Environmental > Aquatic > Non-marine Saline and Alkaline > Hypersaline >... | reverse complement strand
CGTGGTGTCTGACCGACGGCGAGCTGGTCGCGGCCCCGTTCCCGCAGAACGTCAAGGCGTTCTTGTCCCGGGGGATGCAGCACCGCTCGCTGGCCGAGGTCCCGCAGGTGGCCGCGATGTTCGAGGAGGGCACCGGTCCGGTGGTGCTTACGTACTACGACACGAAGGCCCTGTTCGAGCTGTTCTACCCGATGGTCCCCATGATGGGCCAGGCGATCTCGACACAGCTCAAGCGCGAGGGGATCGACTTCGACGTCTCGCTGATCCCCTCGGCCGGCGCGATCGGGCGGCATCTATTGCCGGGCGTAGGCGCGGTGCGCCGCACGCCGGCGGGCATCGAGATGGTAAGTCGCCAGACGCTACCCGGGGGCAACGTGGTGGCCACCGCGCCGGTGAGCGTGGCGATCTTGCTGCCGGCGGTGCAGTCGGCCCGGGGGGCGGCCCGGCGTGCCTCGTCGACGAACAACATGAGGCAGATCATGCTGGCGCTGCACAACTACCACGACGTGCACAAGAAGTTCCCGCCCGCCTATGCCACCGACGAGAACGGCAATCCCACGGTGAGTTGGCGCGTGCTCATCCTCCCGTACCTCGAACAGCAGGTGCTCTACGAGAAGTTCAAGCTCGACGAGCCCTGGGACAGCCCGAACAACAAGCAATGGAGCGCGGTGGTCGTGCCCACCTACCATTCGCCGGGCAGCGGCACGGAAATGGGGATGACGAACTACCTGGGCGTGTTCGGCGAGAACGCGATCTTCACCGGCAAGGACGGAACCCGAATCGCCGACATCCGCGACGGCACCTCGAACACGATCGCGGTGGTCGAGGTTAGCGACGAGGAGGCCGTCCCCTGGGCCAAGCCGGCCGACTACAAGTACGATCCCGACGATCCCATGGCGGGCCTGGGCGGCCTCTGGCCCCGCGGCTTCATCGCCGCGCTTGCCGACGGCTCGGTGCGGTACATCAACGAGGGGATCGACCCGGAAATCCTCAAACGGCTTTTCAGCCGCAACGACGGCGAAGTGATCGATCGGTCGGATTTCTGATACCCCACGTTCTAGGCCCAGGCCACGTCCCGCTCACCCTCGACCACGCGCCCGACGGGCCAGCTCGGCACGCCCGCGCGCCGGAGCTGCTGGCGGATGCTCTCGGCGTAGAAGGGGCTGACGACCAGCACCATGCCGATCCCCATGTTGAAGACCCGCTGCATCTCGGCGGGGTCCACGTCGCCGAGGCGCTGGAGCCAGTCAAACACGGGGGGCACGGGCCAGCTCTCGCGCTCGATCAGTGCCCGGGCCCCCTCGGGCAGGACCCGCAGCAGGTTCTCGAAGAGCCCCCCGCCCGTGATGTGGGCGATCCCGTGCACCACGGCCTTGACCTTGTAGTGGCCGAGCACGCGGCGCACGGGCCGGGCGTAGATCCGCGTGGGCGTAAGCAGGGCCTCGGCCACGGTTTGGTCGAGCTCCTCGACGCGGTCGCCCGGCCCCAGCCCGGCAAGCTCGAAGACGATCTTGCGCACCAGGCTAAAGCCGTTCGAGTGCAGCCCGCTGGAGGCCAGGCCCAGGATCACGTCGTCGGGGGCGATGGCCGAGCCGTCGATCAGGTGGCGGCGTTCGACCACGCCCACGCAGAAGCCGGTCAGGTCGTAATCGCCTTCGGCATAGAGGTCGGGCATCACGGCCGTCTCGCCGCCCAACAGGGCACAGTCGGCCTCGACGCACCCGGCGGCGATGCCCTCGACGATTTCGACCAGAAAGGGCGGGTCGTCCTTGGGCATGGCCACGTAATCGAGGAAGAACAACGGCTCGGCCCCGCAGCAGACCGCGTCGTTAACGCTCATGGCCACCAGGTCGATCCCCACGGTCGAGTGGTTGCCCGCCGCGGTGGCCACCTTCAGCTTGGTGCCCACCCCGTCGGCGCAGGCCACGAGCACGGGATCGCGGTAGGACCGGGCGAAGAGCGGGCTGGGGAAATCGAGGCGAAACAGCCCGGCGAAGCCCCCGTCCGGCCCCACAACCCGCGGCGTGCGCGTGCGGGCCAGCAGCCGGGGGATCTCGGCCATGGCCTGGGCATAGCGGTCCAGGTCGACGCCGGCTTCCTTGTAGGTGATCTTGGCCATCGCGTGGTCCCGGGGCAGAGGGCGGCCTTATTGTAGAGCAGGCCGTGGGAGGCGACAACGCGGGGCCCGCTCTTGCCGGGGTCTGCGGCGGGCGTTTCGGGCGGCTTGACACTCGCGAGGGGCCCTGTAAAACTGGGTGGATTGTCACCCGGAATGCGAAAAGGGGACGGGGCTAATTTGTGCGAAGCACCCTTGGGGCCGTTCCGGCAAATTAGCCCCGTCCCCTTTTCGCCGCGGGGAAGTCACGTCCTGTTGCGCGATTGAATGAGGAGAAGCCATGAGTCGTCGAAGTGGGTTGTGTGTGCTGGGTTGTGTGCTGCTGGTGGGAGCCGCGGCGATGTTCGTGGGCTTAAGCGGGTGCGAGCCGGCTGCGAAAGAGAAGCTGAGCCCCCCCGGCGCCGGCCCGGGCCCGGCCGAGCCTGGGGAGCCGGCCGAGCCTGCGGAGCCATCCGAGCCGACTACTCCCGAAGAGCCCGGCCCGCCAGAGGAGCCCACCACGCCCGAGGAGCCAACCACGCCCGAAGAACCGACCACCCCCGAAGAGCCAACTACGCCTGAGGAGCCCACGGAGCCCGGCACGGAGCCGGCGGGCGTGGAGCCGCTTGCGCCCGACGCCCCGGTCTCGGCCTATGCCCCGGCCGCGGACCTGGTCGGCCAAGTGGACTACTTTGTCGAGCGGCTCACCGATGCCGTGGAAACGGAGGAGGCGTACAACGACTCGACGGACCAGATCGCCAAGGACGCCAACACCCTGATCCTGCTGGCCGTGGCCCTGGGTCTTCACGACCAGGACAACAAGCACAAGGCCGGGGCAGGCACGCTCTTGAAAGCGGCGCAAGACGTGGCCTTGGCCGCCGACTTCGCGGCGGCCAAGGCGGCGGTTGAGGCGGTCGTGGCGGCCACGAAGAGCGACGCCGGCTCGGACCCGGAGTTGAAGTGGGAAAAGGCGGCGTCGCTGTCGGCCCTGATGAAGCAGGTCCCCACGGTCAACACCAAGCTGAAGCGCTACATCAAAGGGACCCGGTTCGAGTCGAAGGCCGAGGACACGGCCGGTTACTCGGCCACGATCGCGGTGATCGGCCAGGGCTCGATCCCCAACGTGGGTGAGACGGAGGAGCCCGACGAGGGCGAGAAATGGCGGCAGTTCTGCCTCCAGATGCGCGACGCGGCCGGGCGGCTTAACGCCGCCATCCACGCCCAGGACCGCGACGCCGCCGAGGTGGCCATGGACGCCCTGCAGAAGAGCTGCGACGCTTGCCACTCGGTCTTCCACGAGGAGGAGGTTGGAAAGACCGGGGAGGAGGAAGAGACCGAATAGTCGGAGTTTGCCGCCGCGGTCCACCTCGTATTCAACCTGGTTCCCAAGCCGGAACTTGGGAACGAGTTGGTGAGTGTCCGCACAGTTCGTAGTGACCGCAATCATGCGGTCCTGCACCCGCCAAAGGCCACCTTTCCGCAGCCGGACCCGGTGAATCGGGTCACTGCAAACGCTTTGCGGAAAGCCTCCGAGAGGTCGAGGGCCGGCTGCGCTGCCGCGCCCCTGCGGAGCGGAAGGTATATACTTCTATGGGGGTAGCGCCGGGCCTCGCAAAGGGCCGGAAGAGGGACTATGCCTAGTTTGCCGGAACGGCCCGGCGGGTGCTTCGCACAAGATTTGCCCGGTCCCTTTTTCATTCCGGCTCGACGATCCCGCTCGGTCACGGCGTCCCCGACGAAGACCGATAGTTTACCGATCGTTCGGCTTGGTTTGCAGGAGGTTTTGCCGCTCGATTCCCGTGCGGAAAGCGGCCGACATATCGGAAGTGGCTCGGACCCTTCCATGATGCTCGGCAGTCCGCACGGACGGGCGTCTCCCGAAAAAACCCCTGCAACCAGACCTGCGATGTCGCTCGATCTGCAACCCTGGTATCCTTGTCAAATCGGTCCCTGTCCCGTGCTCTCCGGCGAGTTTGCCCCGATGGACCAGCGGCCCGTTGCCCTACGCTTTGCCCATCCGCTACCGTACGGCGCGATCCTCCACGACGGGGGCGTGCAGTTCGTGGTCTTCAGCCGTTCGGCCACGGCGATGCGCGTGCTGCTCTACGACCGCGCCGGCGACCCCGACCCGACCGAGGTCATCGACTTCGATCCCGACCTGAACCGCTGGGGCGACGTGTGGAGCGTTTTCGCCCCGGGGCTGGGGCCGGGCCAGCTCTACCACTTCCAGGCCGACGGGCCCTACGAGCCGGAGCGCGGCTACCGGTTCGACCCCCAGGCCCGGCTGATCGACCCCTACGCCAAGGCCCTGGCTGGGACGTTTCTGCCGGCCGAGCGGGGGATCATCCGCCCGCCGAAGTGCGTGGTCGTCCACGACGAGTTCGACTGGCAGGGCGACCGCCACCTGCGCCGCCCGCTTTCGGAAACGGTGATCTACGAGATGCACGTCCGCGGCTTTACCCGCGCGAAGTCGAGCCGCGTGGAGCACCCGGGCACCTACCTGGGCGTGATCGAAAAGATCCCGTACCTGCAAGAGCTGGGCGTGACGGCCGTCGAGCTGATGCCGGTCCACGAGTTCCCCATCCACGACTGCATCGGCCAGAAGCTCGACCGGCCGAATTACTGGGGCTATGACCCCCTGGCCTTCTTCGCCCCCCACCGCGGCTACATGGTCGGCGACCAGCCCGGCGACCAGGTGCGCCAGTTTAAGGAGATGGTCCTGGCGCTGCACCGGGCGGGGATCGAAGTGATCCTCGACGTGGTCTTCAACCACACGGCCGAAGGCAACCACGAGGGCCCCGTGCTCTCGCTCAAGGGGCTGGAGAACCGCGTCTACTACATGCTCGAGAACGGCGGCGGCTACTACCGCAACTACACCGGCTGCGGCAATACCCTAAACGGCAACCACCCGGTCGTGCGCGAGCTGATCTTCCACTGCTTGAGGCACTGGGTACACAACTACCACGTCGACGGGTTCCGCTTCGACTTAGCGTCGATCCTAAGCCGCGACCGGGAGGGCAACATCATGCCCAACCCGCCCGTGGTCGAGGCCATCTCCGAGGACCCGCTGCTGGCCGACACCAAGATCATCGCCGAGGCCTGGGACGCGGCCGGGGCCTACCAGGTCGGCTCGTTCCACACGCTCCGCTGGGCCGAGTGGAACGGGCGTTACCGCGACGACGTGCGGCGCTTTTGGCGCGGCGACCCGCACCTGGTCGGTCCCCTGGCCACGCGCCTGGCCGGATCGAGCGACCTCTACCAGCCCGGCGGGCGCCAGCCGTACCACAGCATCAACTTCATCACCTCGCACGACGGCTTTACCCTGAACGACCTGGTCAGTTACAACCACAAGCACAACGAGGCCAACGGCGAGCAAAGCCGCGACGGGGACAACAACAACCACAGCTACAACTACGGCGTGGAGGGTCCCACGCGGCGCAAGAGCATCGAGACGATCCGGCACCGGCAGGTCAAGAACATGCTGGCCTGTCTGCTCTTGAGCCAGGGCGTGCCGATGATCCTCTCCGGCGACGAGTGCCGCCGCACGCAGCGGGGCAACAACAACGCCTACTGCCAGGACAACGCCATCTCGTGGTTCGACTGGCGGCTGACAGAAAAGCACCAATATTTGCGGCGGTTCGTGCGCGGGCTGGTCGCATTCCGTAAGGCCGAGCCGACCGTGCGCCAGCCGGAGTTTCTCGACGGCAAGCCCCGCCACCCCGGCGACCTGCCCAACTTAAGCTGGTACGACGCCGCAGGAAAGCCGGTCGACTGGGGGACGCGCGAGTCGAGCCTGATTTGCCTCCTGGCCGCGGCGCCGCGCATCAACCCGCTCAGCCCGCCGCACCACCACGTGCTCATCCTGTTCCACGCCCGGGCCGAGCCGCGCGAGTTCCGCATCCCGAAGGTGGCGAGGAGGCTGGGTTGGTGGCTCTTCGTGAACACCGCGGCGGAACCGCCCGGCGACATCTACCCGGGGCTCGACGGCCCGGCCCCGCCCCCCGGCGGCCTCGTGCCGCTCGAGGGCCGCTCGCTGGTCTGCTACGTGGCCCGGGACGAGCCGTAGCCGTGAAAAGCTGATCGGAGAGTGTTCGTAGTGACCCGATTCATCGGGGCATGCTGCGCAAAGACGGCCTGCTGCCGGCTCAGGACCGCATGAATGCTGTCACTGAGATTGCACTGAGATTGGTGAGATTGGGGTCAGGCCGACGTTAGGCGTTAACCAGTGGCCCCACCCTTTCGCTTAACGTCTAACGTCGGCCTGCCCCCTAAGCTTCTCCCTGACCCTAAGCTCCTCCCCTACTTCTCCCGCCGTGAGCGGACCCCTATGCACGATGTCCAAGCCAAGCGGCGTGCTGTCACCGCCAAGCGGCCCAATCACGTGTGGCACGTCGATCTGACCACCATGCCCATCGGCGCGGGCTTTTGGGTGCCCTGGCTGCCGTTCTCCTTGCCGCAACGGTGGCCGTTCTGCTGGTGGTTGGCCGTCGTTGTCGATCACTACTCCCGCCGGGTGATGGGCTTCGCCCTGTTCAACTGCCAGCCCGGCTCCGAGGCGATTCGATCCCTCTTGGGCCGCACCATCGCCGCCGTCGGCGCTGTTCCCAAGTACCTGGTGTGCGACAAAGGGACGCAGTTCTGGTGCAAAGGGTTCAAGCGTTGGTGCCGACGGCGCGGCATCCGGCCGCGGTTCGGCGCTGTGGGAAGACAGGGGAGTATCGCCGTGGTCGAGCGGCTCATCCGGAGCCTCAAGGACGAGTGCTCGCGGCGCATCACCGTGCCGCTTCGGCGAGAGCGATTTCGCGGGGAGGTTCAGCGGTACCTCGACTGGCACAACGAGCATCGCCCACACACCGGCCTTGGCGGCAGGACGCCCGACGAGGTCTACCACCGCCGTCGGCCGGCGAACCGGGCACCACGTTTCGAGCCCCGAGCGCGCTGGCCGCGCGGGTCGCCGTGTGCGAGGCCGCAGACGCTTGTCAAAGGCGTCCCCGGCACTCGCGTGGAACTGGAGTTGAGCTTCCAAGCGGGGCGAAGACACCTACCGATCGTCCGACTCCGCCGCGCGGCGTAGGGGCCCTGCCTGCGCCGATCATGGGAGCCCGCCACTCCCGCGCGCCGACCGCGACCGTCCCCCATTTCCGCTCCGGCCTGCCCTCGGACCCGCGGATTCACGGGCGGTTCACCCCCCGACCGGCCTATGACATTGCCTCTGCCGGCCCTTTGTGAACCCCTCAATGCTACCGCATCACTCTCGATGGGCCACTTCACCCAGCTCGACTTCCCGCAAGGTGAACGTGAACGCCGGGTAAGGACCCTGCGACGTCGAGAAGACGACGCGTGCATATCCGGAGAGGTAGGACCAGTTGTGCCCCAGGCCGTTGGGGGCCTCGATCAGGACTTCGGTCCTTAATCCCTAGTACCGGCCTGGCCCCCTCCCCTATGTCGATCCGCCCGCGGGAGAGGCTGCATCCGGGTTTGGCCCCGTTTCGATTTTGCGACCCAGCGTCTCCACCCATGGCGGCTGCTCGGCGATTCCGTCGTTTATGACCCGCCAAAGACAGCTACGACACATCACCGACAGCGACTTCTTCGCCCGTTCACTCACTTGAACCTTCAACGGCCCGCCACACGCCGGGCACATAATCCTCATGACCTCTTGGCCCGTCGACCACCGCACCAACTCGACGATCCGCTCTTTCTCCGCATTGTCAATCACTGATTAGCCCCTTCATTCTGAGGAATCGTCTCGCAACTGCTTCACAGTACGCCTCTTCGATATCGATGTCGTCGATCAGGTTTTCGGCTCTCTTGCTTCCGCGCAGAAATCGCGCCCAAAGTCGATGGTGCGTTTCTTCATGAATGATTGTGTCTATCATTTCCTTCCTACTTCGTAACGACGGCCGACCGATGGTGGTCCTCCCACTTCCCGGCATGCCCGGCGTGTCGAGGGTTGCCTGCCCGTAATCCCGGAGCCTTCCGCTGTACCGTGGCGGGTGCGAGAGCCGAACATTTGCCACGTCCTCATCGACGATCCTGTCAATCCACGCCTGAGGCCTTTTGTATCGGCCGGCACCGCCAAGGTCTACCCCCGACTTCGCTTTGACTACACCGCTTGGGGCAACATTCCCAGCGGACCTTCGCAGGCCTTTGCTAATCCCCCATCCAATCCCCTTGAAGATCGCTTCCCCGCCGATGCTGCCGGCGGTGTTCATGGCCAGGGAGGTGACCACGTTGCGGCCCTGGTAGACATCATACGTCGTGTCGCCGGCGATTTCAATGGCTTGGCGCCCGGCCCAGGCGCCGGCGCGGTGGAGCCATTTGCCTTTGCTGCCGATGCCGCCGGTGACGAAGTTGATCGCGAAGTTCTTGCCGAGCGATTCGGCGAACGAGAAGTCGTCGGCGCCGAACGCGCTGGCCATGGCGTACTCGACCGTGGTCTCGGCGACCGAGATGCCGGCCTGGACGCCCGTGTAGGTCGCGGTGCCGCCGAGGGTGATCTTGCCCACGGCGGTTGCGATGGCCCCCATGAGGGCTCCGCCGCCGAGGTACCCCGCCCCGCCGGTTCCCACCACGAACGCGGCCCACCCGAGTCCCTTGCCGACTCCCCACAGCCAGTCCGGCCCGGCCGAGCCTTGGTTGTTCCAGGGCTTGACGTAGTACCCAAACTCCTCGCCGAAGTAATCGATCCACGAGGCGTCGGCCCTACCGCGCTGGGGCAGGTTGGCCGGGCTGTTGCCCGCGTAGCGGTAGGGGTTGACGTCGCCGGTGGCCGGGTTTTCGTGGAGGAATCGGCCCGTGGCCGGGTCGTTCCAGGTCCGGCCGTTGTAGTAGAGCTTCGTGTCGGTGTCGTAGTCCCGGCCCGCGTGGAGCATCGTCAGCCGGTTGGCCAGCGAGGGGTCTTGGGTCGCGTCGAACTGCGGCCGGCCGAAGGCGTCGTAGTCGAAACGCTGGACTTCATCCATGCCGGTGAACCAGTCGTCGGCGAAGGCGGCGGCGACCGTGCCCTGCTGATCGTGCAGCGGCCAGATCGTGACGTTGCCGGTCCCCTCGATCCGCTCCTCGGCCAGCATCCGGTTCGCGGTCGGGTCGGGCACCATCCGTTGGCTCACCTCGAACGCCGAGCCCGGCTTCTCGTACTCGAGGATCCGCCGCCCGCGCTCGTGGACGTAGACCTTTTCGTCCTCCTTGACGGTGGCCTGGCTGGAGTCGGGCACGTTGTACTCGTAGGTCAGCCGGTCGAAGACGTCATACTCGTAGTGCTTCGTGGAGATCTCGTCCATGTTCACCGTTCCGCCCCCGGGCATGGTCACCGGATGCGTGCCGCTGCCGTTGTAGCGCGCGACCGACACCAGGCGCCTCCGCCGGTCCCAGGCGAACGCCTCGTAGACCGCATCCTGGACCTTCATCAGACCCTCTTCCCAATCGACCGGCTCGTTCTGGAGATTGGGGTGTACGTACTGATAGTGTATCTCGAGCGTGGCGTTGGTTACCGGCTGAGTGACCTTGAAGATGTAGAAGGAGCCGGGCTCGCCGTCGAAGTGGTCCCAGCCGCTGGTGTCGTGCGTGAACTCGATGGGCAGCGGGTTGCCCAGCAGGGTGACCGGCTGACCACCGAGCGTGAACGAGACCGTGACCCCTTCGGCCTCCTCGGCGTTGTCGTAATCCGAGTCGTCGTCGAAGCGGAGGTTCTCGAGCTTCACGAAGTACAGGCCCACGGCCCAGTCGCGCGCGGCGGTTTCCTGCGTGTCGGTCGAGGTGACCGTGCCGCCGTGCGACCACCGCTCGGTGAGGTTCCCCTCGGCGTCGTAGCCGTACATGCCCATGGGGTCGGCCGTGACCCGATTGAACGCCTCGACTACCGTCCCCTCGTTGCGGTTGCCGGCGTCGTCGTAGTCGAACGTCTCGGTGTGCGGATCTTCGTTGGGCTTCGTGGTGGTGGCCGTGGTCATCTGGCCGAAGTTGTCGTATGCGTAGACGACCGACGTCGTCAAGGGAGTGCCCGGATTCTCGGCGTCGTACTCCGACGTCCACTTCCCCGCGACCAGCCCGCGCGGGTCGTACACCAGCGTGGCCTTCTCGATCGTCTGCGCAAGGACTTCGTTCGTCATCGGGGGTTGGACCGTCGAAGCCGGAAGATCGCCCTGGTAGTGGTGAATCATGCTGACGCCACCACTGCCGTAATCGTTCTGCTTCGTGGAAGCAACGACCGTGCCCGGGCCCGCGGTATCGCGACGCCGAATGAAGGTCGTCAGGATTGGGGCCCCGCTGGCGGAGGTTCGGTACTCATGGTCGAACGTGACGGTCTTCGGGTTGACGTTGGAGCCGCCCGACTGCATGACCTTGGTCACGCGGCTGCGGTTGTCGTAGTTGTAGTTGTTGACGAAGTCGTTGATCGTTCCGTCGAAATCGGCAGTGAGCTGCTTGACGTTGCCCACCAGGTCGTGCTCGTAGGCGAAGTCGATGGCCTGGGTGCCCAGCGGGGCGAGCTGCTGGGTTTCGTGGGTCATGCGGCCCAGGGGGTCGTAGAGGTAGTCGAACTCGGAGATCGTGCCCGAGGCGTCGGAGTCCTTGGCCTCTTCGAGCTGGCCCAGGACGGTGTAGGTGTAGTCGGCCGCGTAGGAGCTGCTCGACCAGTCCTCGCGCACCCGGCGGCCGAGGTTGTCGTAGCCGTAGGTGATCGTGCGGTTGTTGCGGTCGGTCGACGAGAGGAGGCTGCCGAAGGCGTCGTAGTCGTAGTGGCGCGTGCCCAGCGTGGTGATCTCCTGGGTGGTACGGCCCAGGTCGTCGACCATCAAGCTGGTGAAGTTGTCGTCGGGATCGGTCAGCGTGGTGCGGTGGCCGAACACGTCGTAGGTGAACCAGGTCTGGGCGTCCTGCCCGGCGGCGAGCTGCTGGGTCTGCACGTTGACGCGGCCGAGGTCGTCGCGCACGTAGCTGGTGCCGTTTCCGTAGCCGGCGATGGTGCCGGACCCGTCGTCGGCGGCCCGGTACTGCCGGCGCACGGAGCCGTCGGGGTTGAACTCGAACGCCGTCTGGAGGTAGACCCCGGTCCGATCGTTGCCGCCGATGCGGACCTCGGCCCGCTCGACGCTGCTGCAATAAACCAGCCCGGCCCGGGTCGTAGTAGTTGTAGGTTTGCAGGCCGAAGACGTCCTCCGCGCGGGTAAGATTGCCGGCGGCGTCGTACCAGGTCTTCACAGTCACCTTGCCGTCGCCGTTGGCCGCGTCGGCCGCGTCGTCGGTGGTGGCCACGGAGACCCGCCCCAGCCCGTCGTAGCCGTAGCTGGTGGTGACCCAGCCGGGCGACGTGGCGTCGAGATCGTTGGGGTTCTTGACCTTCTGGAGCTTGACCGTGCCGTCAACGTTGTAGGCGGTGTACGACTCGGGATGATTCGCCACGCCCGGCGAATCGTCGGCCGTGTGGTAGGGGCGGTTGAGGTTGTCGTAGGCCGTCCGCACCACGCGGAGATCCGCGGCGGCGCTGGCGGGCTTCGTCGTCACGGCGTTGCCCGCGACGTCGTACCCGTACCAGGTGTGCAACGACTCGCCGGGGCCGCCGCCGTCGGGGTCGGGCGCCACGGCGTGCTCGAGCCGTCCCAAGGTGTCGTAGGAGTACTGCGACAGCCTTGCCGGGCTGGTGACCACGCCCGTGGCGGAATTCCAGTCAAACTCTTGGGCGGTCATCTGCTCGATCGCGCCGATCGACGTGGAAACCGAATCGGGATCCGAGACGTACGCCGAGGGCGGACTCCCCTCGTAAACGAGAGCGCGCACGATGTCTCCCGCCGCGCCGCATAGGGCCCTGTCTGCGCGCATCATGCGAGCCCGCCACTTCCGCGCGCCGAGCGCGGCTGTCCACCGGTTTCCGCTTCGGCCCGTTGCCGGACCCGCGGTTCACGCGCGGGTGATGCGCCGACTGCCCCGCGAAATCGCCTCTGTCAGCCCGCATGACACCCCTCGATGCTACGGCGTCACTTTCGCTGGACCAGCACAGCGGTTGTAGTTCTACGTTCTTTGCGGCTCCACACGTTCGTCTGAGTCGTAAACACGCAGTATCGTCGGTGGTATTGTACCGGCTGTTCCTTCCTCGTAGACCGGGAAGAACCGCACACACCAATGATCCTCGTCCAGGCCAAATCTCTTCGCCAAGTCGGCCGACGACTGGCCTTCCGATTCAACGAAAGCAATCAGCTGGGCCAGTTGCTTCTCGCGCTTTTCACCGGCGATACGCTCGGCATTGATATGCGACTCAGCAACCACTTTCGGATATTTCGGTTGCAAGAAGGCCTTCGCCAAGTCAATCGCGGAATGTTCATCAAGAGGCTTAGGAGTACGCGGCATGTCGGATCTCCTCATTTCAAAAACTGTATCGACTGATGGTGCGACCGGTTTCAAGGTTGATTTGTGGGTTTCCTCCAAGACTTTCGATGTAGCGGTACGCGTGCAGACGCTCCTGGAAGTTGAACAGATACCAACTCCGACTGTTGCGAAGACGGTTATAGACTGCTTGCTCGCGAAGCAGTAACGACAAACCTTCGTTGCTTGCCGGACGGACCCACTGCGTTGGATTCCGGCGAAAGTCAAGGACGTGGCCGAGTTCGTGCAACACTTCATATCGAGTTGCGTTTGCGCGCACGCGAAGGACACCAGTGCCGTTGACGTTGCCCGCGAACAACGCACCGATGTTGACCCCGCGAGCTTCGCCTATGGCATCAAGTGCCTCGTCGGCGTTGCGCTCCAAGCGAATCCCCCATCCACCTAGCCGACGCTCAAGCTGATCGAATTTCGTGTACAGTTTGCCGGACCTCCTGCTGGCCTGCATGGCGGCCACTGCACTGTTTGGCGCTCCCAGCCGACGATACACCCCGTACGCCACGTCCACAATCCCCCCCACTGCGCCTCCGAGGTTGGCGCCTAGCAGGGCGCCCTCCCCGGTGCCGTAGAGGCCGTAGCCGACGCCGACGCCGGCGGTGGCGAAGGCGGCTTCGGTGAGCATGGCGCGCATGCCGCCGTGCAGGCCGCCGCCGATGATCTCGCCGGCCAGGCCGCCCCATTGCATGCCTTGGCCGTAGAAATTGCCGCCCGCGGCGTACTCGATACCCCCGCCGGCCAACGTGCCACCGAGGCTCGTCAGACCGGCGCCGGGCATCCAGCCGCCGAACAGCCCACCCAATCCCATGGCGAAGCCGTACTCGTGCAGCCCGGCGTTCGGGTTGCCGGCGTAGACTTGCATCGCCATGGCGGTCATCCCGCCAACTGTGCCGGCGGTCGACCCGCCGTAGGCCAGCATACTCCCGCCGCCCAGGGCGCCGATCACGCCCGCGCCCTTGATGATTCCCAGCCCGCCGGAGCCGACCACGAACATCGACCAGCCGAGCACCTTGCCCGTGCCGAACAGCCAACCTTCGCCCGCGTCGTTGTTCAGCGGGTTCAGGTAGTAGCCGTAGTCCCTGGCAAACTCCCGGAGGAACGAGGTGCTGCCGTGAGACACCAGCGCCGTGTTGGTCGGGCTGTTGCCGGCGTAGCGGTAGGCGTTCGTGTCGCCAGGATTCGGGCTGCCCTCGGTGAACATCCGGGCGCTGGTCGGCTCGTAGTACCGGCCGCCGGTGTGGTACAGCCCGGTCTCCACGTCGTACTCCTGGCCCGACTGCCCCAGGTTGGCCAGGTCGAACGTTTCGCTCGCCTCGGGCGCCCCGAACGGGTCGTACTTGACGTGTTCCCACTGGTACGAACCGCTGCCGAGCTGCCGGTACAAGAGGTCGCGCACCGTGCCCTGCGGGTCGGCCAGCGGCGGGTCGTAGTCGAAATCCCGCCGAATCACCCGACTTCGCGTTCACCGACCACCACCGTCGGCCGAGATTCGCGCCTTGCAGCGTATGCAAGACTGAGTTCCCCAAACAACTTGAGCCTCGTTTGATTTGTTTGACCCTACGCCCAACAGTTTGATCCTCGTTCTAGTATTCTGACACTACGACCTTCTTACGGGCGAGATACCTTCCACTCGTCTTCGTCGAATTGTTCTGAACGCGTGTTGTCACCGAGTAATCTAAAGGCTGCAATTGCCGCCGCGGTGAAAACCGTGTCCTCGCGAGTGTCCGCAAGCGTACCTTCGATCGCAAGGACGGAGACAGGGCTCTTGGCTCTCAATTCCCGCAACGCGTATTCTACTCCGTTAGCTGCTGCTGCCGCCCATTGCGGGAGTACATCGGTATGCTGAGAGTGCGGAGTCGCCAGTCCTTCCGATTGCTTCGCGTGCGCGACGGTAACTCGCGCAAAGTGCGAACACCCACCCGCAGCGCGACGAATCGTATAGGTAGTTTGGCTTATCGCAGTCATCGACGCATCGCGAAGTACTGGAAAACTAACTTATCAAAGAAGTGCTCCGTTCCGAACGCCCGCGGGTAAATCACGTATTGGTAGCCATGGGGCGAAAAGCTGTCAGCGTAGGCCGTATGTGTATCGATGAAGCGCTGAAGAGTTGGTTCGTGAACGTTGCGTAGATCCAGCCGAGAGAATCGGTCCAGATTCGCATTGCTGACTCGGAAGGTTCGAATACTCGTCCCACGTGCGGCGTCAAACGCTGCATCCATGGGTTGGGGTCAGGCCGACTTTAGGCGTTAGTGAGGCGTTTCTCCAGGGCGGCTAGGGTTTGTTTGACGCTCTGGCCGGCGGATTCCACGCGGGAGACGGCGGTGCGCACGCTGCTGTGGCCCCGGTAGCCCAGGGCCCGGGCGATGGCCACCATCGGATAGCCGAAGCGGCGCCGCGCCAGGTAGGCCGCCGTCGCGCGGTCCCATGCGTCGCTTCGCGTCCCCGGCGACCAGCGGGCGGGATCGCAGCCGAAGTGCTCGGCGACCGCCGCCACGATCTCGTCGAGCGACGGCCGGGCCCGCAACCGAGCCACCTGGGGAACCTCGGTGTCGGGCGGCCGGTCGCCCAGCAGTCGACGCACCCACGTCGCGAAACGCTCGGAGCCCACCACCAGGCCGCCGAAGGCATTCGCCCAGGGGCAAGCCGGCGGATTCGCCACGCCCGCGCGCACGAAACGGCAATATCGGCGCCGCGCCTCGGGCCCGCTGCCGAACTCGCCCAACACCCGCTCGTAGGTAATCCACCCCAACGCCGCCCGGCGACGGCGGTAGCCCGCGTAACTGCTCCACCGCCACTGCTCGGGCCGCTTGACCATGCGGGCCCGGATCGGGTTGAGGTGCAGGTAACGGCTCAACTCGGTGAAGTAGCCATCCTGTTCGATCAGGTGGGCCTTGAACCGCCCCTGGAACAGGTGCCCCGCCCGGCGATGGCGGAGGTTGAAGTATCCGGTGTAGCTGCTGTTGAGCAGGTGCATCCCGGCCGAGAGGTTCGGCTGGGGCGTTTCCACGAAGAGGTGCTCGTGGTTGGTCATCAGCACGAAGGCGTGCAGACGCCAGCCGTAGGTCTCGACGGTCCGCTGGAGCCAATCGAGCCGCCGCTGGCGATCGGCATCGTCTCGCACCATCGCCCGCCGCTCGTTGCCACGCGACATCACGTGGTACAGCCCACCCGGCAGTTCGATTCTCAACGGTCGAGCCATGCCGGCACGATACTCGGTTCCCTCCGTCGCGTCAAGCACTAACGCCTAACGTCGGCCTGATCCCAGACTTCTCAGACTTCTTGCTGGTCTGCTACGTGGCTCCCGACGAGCCGTGATGTCAGTTACGTTCAGCGCGGGCCCTGCCCGGCGGTCGGCCGGGGGCGCGCGGCCACGTTGGTCGGCAGGCCGGCTTCGCGCACGCTGAACTCGGCCCAGACCGGCAAATGGTCCGAGACGTCCAGGGCCTGCTCCTCGCTCAGACGGAATGCGCTCATCAGGTCCATGACGCCGAAGCGCCCGGTGTACTCCTGCGTGGCGCGCGAGTCGAACACGATGTTGTCGTACATCTTGTTCCGCCGCGTGTTGGTCGTCGTGCCGGTGATCGCGTTGGCGATGCCGGGCAACTGACCGAGCCGTCCGAGGTGGTACTCGTCGACGTTCAGGTCGCCCAGCAGGATCACGTCGTCCTCGCCGCTGCCGTCCCGCTGCACGGCGACGAACACGTCGGCCAGGGCGTCCAGCTCCTCGTCCGTTTCGTCCGGATCGGTGTGGATATCCACGAGCGTGAACGTGAACGCCTCGTCGGCGGGCGGGCCGCGCACGCGGAACCGCGCCACCATCGGCTCGCGGTGCAGCAGGTCCTGGGGGTCGTCGACCGTGTAGACCGAGCCGGGCAGCAGCTCGACCCGGGCCGTGTTGTAGAGGATCGCATACTGCTCCTTGCTGCTGGTCCGGCCCAGCCGGGGTCCCAGCACATGGTCGTACCGGGCGCCCGCGGCGTTGACCATCTCGACGAACCGGGGCACGACCGTCTGGTCCTTGGCGCGGACCTCCTGGATGGCGACCACGTCGAACTGCCGGACCACCCGGGCCAGCACGTCGGTGACCTCGGGCTTGCCGATCTTCGACGTGCCGAAGACCTGGATGTTGAACGAGGCGATGGTGAGCGTTTCGCCCGCGGCGGGCGGCGGCAGCGGGGCGGGCCTGGCCGCGCCCGGCTCGCCGGCGGGGGTCGTCGCGGAAGTGGTCTTCGGCGGGGAAGCCGTTTGCCGGGCGAGCTGATCGAGGGCCTTCTGGGCATCGCAGCCCACCGCCAGCAGCGCGGCGAGAACCACCGCCGGCCAGAAAGTCACAGTTCGAGTACGCGGCATGGGACGCCTCCGTGCGTCGTCGAGGAGAATGAGGGGAGGCCCGCACTGCGGGGCAGGACCTCAGACGAGGGGCGGGAGCATAGCGGAAGCGGCCGTGCTGGCCCAGGGCAATCCCGGCGGCAACGCAGGAAATCTGCGCAAGCGGCGCAGCCGTCGCAAAAGTCGGGAGTCGGGTGCCATGGGCGGCTTGTCCGCCCTTGGATACCGGGATTCGGCGGGGGCAGGCAAGCTGCCCCTGGCACGCACGGCCGTCTTCCGACAAAGCCTAGCCCGTCTGGATCGAGCCGATCGCCCGGCGTGCCAGTCGGGCCAGGCGGGGATCACGCGATTCGGCCGCCTGCTGAAGTGCGGGAAGTGCCCCGGCCGCGCCCGGACCGATCTGGCCCAGGGCCCAGGCAGCACGTTGGCGCACGGCCGGCTCCCCGTGCCCGGTCAGGGCGGACGTCAAGGCCCGAACTGCCCGCGCGGCTTCATGCTCGAGCCGGCCCAGGAGAGTAGCGGCCCAATAGGCAACGTCGCGGCGCGGGTCCTCGACCAGGGCGGCCAGTCGGTCGAGGTCCCCGGCCGGCGGGGGTCCCAACTCTTCGAGCGCCGCGACGACCCACTCTCGGACCTCTTCGTCTTCGTCGACCGCCGCCTCGACTAGCGGGACCGCTGCCTTGCGTGCGTCGGTGCCCGCTCGGGCCAGGTGCTGGGCCGCGGAACTCCGGGCGCCCGGGTCCGCAGAACGCAGTGCGGCGATCGCGTCGGCCGGCGGTTGGGACATGGGGGTCGAATGCGGGGGGGCAGGGTTGGAGTACAGGCTTTAGCCTGTATTCGGCAGCCTGAAGGCTGTACTCCAACGTTACCGCCGGCGGGCGTACCAGGCGAACCCGAGCAGGGCCAGGGCGGCCAGGACGAGCGTCGAAGGCTCGGGGACAACGGCCAGAAAGACCTCGTAGTCGTCGCCGTCCCATGCCTCCCAGACCACGTAGTCGCCCGAGACATGGGGCGTACCTTCGTCGAAAACGTTGTCCGTAAGCTGCGTGACCCCGGCCCTGTCGTAGAGGAAGACCTCGTTGTCGCCGCCGTCGTCGCCTTGCCAGACGACGCAGTCGCCCGAAACTTCCGCGGACATGTCGTCGTTGGCGCTGCGGTTGCTGAGGTTGGCCGGGCCGCCGCCGTCGTAGCGAAAGACCTCGAGGTCGCCGCCCATGTCGCTGTACCAGACCACGTCGCTGCCCGAGATGCTGGGACTGAAGTCGTTGGCGTCCTGGTTGCTCAGGTTGCTGGTGCTGCTGCCGTCGTAGAGAAAGACCTCGTAGTCGCTGCCGTCGAAGCCCCACCAGACCACGCTATCGCCCGAGATCCGGGGCGCGGCGTCGTGAGTGTCGTTGTCGCTCAGTTGGGTGGTGGTGCCGCCGTGGTAGAGGTAGATCTCGTAGTCCTGGCCGTCGAATCCCTGCCAGACCACCCTGTCGCCCGAGATGCGGGGGTCCGTGTCGTCGTAGGCGTTGTCGCTGAGCTGCGTGGTGGTGCTGCCGTCGTAGAGGTAGATCTCCGCGTCGTGGCCGTCCCAGCCGTACCACACCACGTGGCTGGCCGAGGTCTGGGGGAACCGGTCGTAAGAGCTGTTGTCGGTCAGTTGCGTTACGCTGCCGCCGTCGTAAAGGAAGATCTCGTCGTCGGTGCCGTCTTCGCCGAACCAGACCACGCGGTTGCCGAAGACCTGCGGGCGGTAGTCGTCGAAGCCGTCCCGGTTGCTGATGTTTGCCGTGGTGCCCCCGTTGTACAGGAAGACCTCCCAATCATTGCCGTCGTCGCCGTACCAGACCACGTTGGAGCCAGAGACCTGCGGCGCCCGGTCGTCGCGGCCGTTGTCGGTCAATTGGGTAACCGTCCATTGCCCTTCGGCCGGTGCCGGCATCCACAGCAACGCGCAAGCCACGAGTGATGTGATAAGAAGTCGCGCCATCGTGTGTTTCCCGAACCTCAAATGGGAACCTCGGTCCATCCTTAGCGAGCGTAATTGGCGCCTCCCGCCCGTGTCAAGCGAACGACCCCTCCTGTGGTCTGGTTGCATGCGGTCATAAGGGGGGGTATCGCGTGGCTGGGCAGGCTACGGCGAGTAGCTCTTCAAAAGCTCCTGGAACTCCTGGCTGTCGCGAATCGGATCGAAGGCCCGGTCGCGCCGCGTCTGGTCGAGGTAGAACTCGCGGGACTCGGGCGATTTCTCGAAACACTCCTTGAGGCACTCGATCGCGCGCCGGTGGCAGGTCTCGGCTACGGCCGGGGCGTCCTCGGCCTGCGTGTCGGCCTTGGCCAGCCCGTGGCACTCGGCATAGACGCCCGCGGCGTTGAAGTACATGCCGGGGTTCTCGGAGCCGAGGCGGGTTGCCGTGTCGGCGTCCTCGATCGCCCGGCGGTAGTCGCCCAGCAGGGCGCGGGCGTGGCCCCGGCCGGTGTAGGGTTCGGGGTTGTCGGGCGCGATCCGAATGTGGGCGTCGAACTCCTTCAGGGCCAGCTCCTGCCCCGCCCGGAGGAAGGCCCAGCCGCAGCGGGAGAACATCACCCCGAACCGCTCGCGGTCGTAGGTCAACGGGAACTCGCCCAGGGAGGCGGCCAACTCCTCGGCCTGCATGAAGTCGCGGACCGCGCCGGCGCTGTCGCCCAACCGGATCCGCGCCAGCCCCCGCTCGCGATAGACGATGGCCAACATGCGTTTGGGGTCCTGGTCCGCCCGCGCCGCGGCCTGGCCCGGCACCACCACCGCGCCGGGCGCCACCGCGTCGACCGGCGCGTAGACGGCGAGCCTCAGCGGGCTTTCCGCCAGGTATCGGTCAAAGGCATCGACGGCCTCGCGGTCGCGCCGCAGCTCGGCCAGGGCCAATCCGCGCAGGCAGCGGGCCTCATAGCACTCGTCGTGCTCGCGGAGCGCCTGGTCGTAGTCCTCGAGCGCCGCCTCGAGCCCTTGAGCCCGGGCCTTCGCGTCGGTGGCTTGCAGGGCTTGCCGGTGGCGCAGGCGCCCGCGTTCGAGAAACAGGTCGGCGCGGAGTCGGATGCCGCGGTCGGCCTTGTTGATCCCCTGATCCAGCTCGGCCACGGCCCCCTTTTCGTTGCCCAGTTCGACGAGGACCTGGGCTCGGAGGTGGTGTACACGGGCCGAATGGGGGGCAGCGGCCGCGGCCTGGTCGAGCACTTTCATCGCCTCGTCGAGGCGCGATTGCACGCGGTATGCCTCGGCCAGGCTGAGATATGCCTGAGGCGAGTCGGGTTCGGCGGCCGTGGCCTGCTGGAAGTCCTCGATGGCGGCCTTGAGCTTGCCGTGACGCAGGCTGAGCACGCCACGGTTCAACAACAGGCTGTACCGGGCGATGCCGGCCTGCTCGGCCCGCTCGAAGTCGGCCCTGGCCACGTCGAGGTCGCCCAGCTCGCCGTGGGCAAACCCGCGGAGCAGGTACGTGTGGGCGAAGTCGCGGCGCTGATCGGCCGCCGAGGTCAGCGCGGCGATCGCGTCTTGCCACTCCCCGAGCTGGGCCAGCGAGGCCCCAAGGAAATAGTCGGCCCAAAAGTGGTCGGGGGCCAACTGCAGTGCCTGCCGGAAGCTCCCGGCCGCCGCTTCATACTGCCCGCTGCGGTACTGGTAGTCGCCCACGAGGAAGTGGTCCTCGGCCGTTCGGGCGGTTTGGGCCTCGGCGCGGTGCATGGCTTCTCGGGCGCCCGGGTCGTCGCCGGCCAAGTGCGCGTACAGCCCGCGCCGCAGGTAGTACGACTTGGGCGAGGCGTCCCGGGCGCCCGTCTGGTCCAACAGCGCCAGGGCCCGCTTGGCCGCAGCGCGGTTCTGCTGCCGGCTTCGGCCGGGGAGCGGCTGGGCCACGGCGTCGGCGTAGGTGCAGCGCAACTGCCGGCAGGCCTGAACCACTTCCGCGGCCTCTTGCGAGGTGTAGACCTCCGGGTCCATGGGCGGCGTATCCCCGGTTTCCGGGCGCAGGGAGAAGAGCCCCAGGGCCTCCTCGGCGGCCTGCTTGGCGCGCTCGACGTTTTGCTCGATATCGACGCCCGTGGCCAACATGCCGTGGAAGACGGCCTCGTCGCGCAGCCGGCGGAAGTCGTCGAGGCGCGTTCGGGCCGCTTGCAGGGCCTGGCTCGCGGCCCGGGTCTTCTGCTGCCACCAGTCGACCTCGGTTTGCAGCTCGGCCAGCCCCGGCTGCGTGGAGAGCAGCGTGGCCGCTTGGGCTAGGCGGGCCTCGGCGTCGGGCAACTGCCGGGCGTCGAATGCCTGGCGCCCTTGGTCGAGCAGCCCGCGGGCCTCCTTGGCCACGCGGCGGGTCTGCCGGCCCTGGTGGATCTGCCACGCGAGAGCCGCCAATGCCAAAACCAGCACGGCCGCCGCCGTGGAGACGCACAGCGTGCGGTGACGGCGGATCCAGCGGACCGCGCGGTCCCAAATCGGCTCCCGATACGCCTGGACTGGCTCCCCCGCCTGCCAGCGGCTCACCTCCTCGCCCAGGTCCCGGGCCGTCTGATAGCGGTCGTCGGGCTTGGGCGCCATGGCCCTCAGGCAGACCGCTTCCAGGGCCCGGGGCACCCGGGGGTTCACCTCCCGCGGGGCGGGAAAGCGGGCCTCGAGGGCCTGCTCGTACAGCTCCTTGCGGTTGCCGCGGTACGGGGGACGGCCCACGAGGATCTCGTACAGCGTGGCCCCCAGCGAGAACACGTCCGCCCGCTGGTCGAGCGATTCGGTCGCCCCTTGGGCCTGCTCGGGGGACATGTAGGCGAAGGTGCCCAACACCGTCCCCTCCTCGGTCACCGAGCGCTCTTTGGGCGACGAGGAAACCGGCACGGCGGTCGACGCCGTCGAGGGCTGAAGCTGCTCGGCCGCCTCGAGTTGGCGTTGGAACGCCTCGCCTCCCTTGAGCACCCGGGCCAGCCCCCAGTCGACCAGCAGGGCCTCGCCGAAGTCGCCGACCATGATGTTCGAGGGCTTGATGTCGCGGTGCATCACGCCGTGGCTGTGGGCAAAGGCCACCGCGTTGCACACGTCGACGAACACGCGGAGCATTTGGTGCCGTTGGGCGGTCCTCGCCGCGCCCCGCCGGACCGCCGCGTGGTGCTCCCGGATGATGCCCGCCAGCGTGTGCCCCTTGATGAGCTTCATGATGTAAAAGGGCTTGCCTTCGGGCGAAACGCCCACGGCGTGGACCGGGGCGATGCCGGGGTGCTCGAGCTGGCCGGTCACCTGGGCCTCGACGAAAAATCGCTCGATACTATCGACCCGCTCGGCCGGCCGGGGGAGCATCTCCTTTAGCGCCACGTCGCGCCCCACGTAGAGATCCCTCGCAGTCACCACGCGCCCCAGGCCCCCGCGCCCGATCTCCTCGCCGATCTGGTAGCGCAACTGGGTCGTGAGCTGCTGCGGTCCGGCGGGCTGCCCCTCGGCCGGCGTTTCGGCGACGGCGGGCGAGGGCGTCTGCGCGCCCCCCCGGCTGAACGTGGGCACGTCGGCGGCGGCCGTGCCCCCGTCGGGCCCCCGGCGCGGCGAATCGGTCGTCACGTCGAGCGAGCCGGCGCGGGGCGGCAACGTGGCCGTCAGATCGGAGAGCTGCGGCTTGGTCGAGGAGATCAGCGAGCGGACCTCGTCATCCGACAGGCCGGTCTTGCAGAGCAGCAGCTCGGCCGACTGCCCGGGGTCGCCCACCAACTCGCGAACGAACTGGGCGAACTGGTCGACGCTGATCAGCCCGCTGCCGAGCGCCTTCGAGAGCACGGCGATGTCGTTTTGCCGAACCATGAGCGATCCTGGCGAAAAAGGGACCAGGTATATCTTGTGCGAAGCACCCTTCGGGCCGTTCCGGCAAAATATACCTGGTCCCTTTTTCGGTGCTAGCGTGATGGCAAACGGCTTGCCTGTCCTACCGCAGCCCGGTGTCCGCAGCCCAGCCGCCTACGACTACGAACGCCGGAAGCCAAAACGCCCGCCGCAACCAGCCCGGCCGACGACTCACCCCACGCGAGATCGGGTTCGGCCATGACCCGGCGGACCGCCGCCCCGCTAAGCTCGTCCCGCGTGGGGGCGGAAAACCGATCGGCGAACGGCTCCGCGGCCGCGACCTTCACCGCGTGCCCCTCGCCACGGCGCCGGCCGTGCTCGAATGCCGCCAGCAACTCGGTTCGTTTGGCCGGGGAAGAAGCCGCCCGCGCCGGGGCGCCGGTCGTGGGCGTGCCGCCCTTGGTCGGGCTCGGGCCGGAACCCTCGCCCGAGCGCTGGCCCCCGCCCCCTTCCTGCGAGGCCGGGGTGCCGCCTCCCTGACCGTCCGCCCCCTCGGAGGAGTCGGTTGCCTTGAGCACTTCCCGCCGCTCAGGACCGGACTCGCCGGGTTCTTCGCCGTCCTCGCCCGGCTTCGCGCCGACCGTGCCCTGTTCCTGAGGGTTCCCTTCGTCGTCAGACCTCGGCTTCTCCTCGTCCGGCTTCTCGTCGCCGTCGCCCGAGCCGTCGTCCGATTTCTTGTCGGTCTCGGGCTTCTCGGACTCGACCGGCTGCCCGCCGGACCCGACGTCGTCGAACCCGCTCACGTCGAGTCCCAACTCGCCCGCGGAGGCCAGGATCAGCGGCCGCGACTTGGACGACTCGCCCAGGATCGTGGTCTCTGCCAAGCCGACCCCCGGCGAACTGATGCCCCGTCCTTCTTCAAGACGGAAACCCTGTGACAGCAGGGCCAGCCCCGCGTAGGGCGAGCCCGCACTCCCGTTCCGGAAGTCGATCTGCACCCAAAGGTTCTGCATCAAGCCCAAGCGGCCTTGCAGCGGGGCGGTCGTAAACGAGCCGCCCTGGAAAAAGTTGGCCGCCCCACGGTATCCCTGCCCCAGGCCCACGAGGTTCAGCGTGTACAGGTCGGCCCGGGCGCTGGGCACCACCAGCAGCTCCGTGAACCCGTTGCTGCCGTAGAACGAGCCGGCCATCGTATTGACCGACTGGGAGCCCACGTTTTGGCTGGTGCGCCCGAGCTGGTCGGCCAGCAGATAGTCGATCGGGTCGAACCAGAGCAGGAACAGGTCGGTGTCCACATCCTCCAGGCTGCCGAAGACCTCGGCAACCCCTTCGACCGCGGCCCGATTGAGCTCCTCGGCGATCAGGTCCACGCCGGCGAGCACGTCCGAGAGGTCCAACGGGTGGCTGGTCTTGTTGAGCGGCACGTCGGCCCATTGGACGGCTTCGGTTGCTTCCTCGGCTCCGAAGCCGATCACGCCGGCCTGGTTGGTTGCTGCCAGGCCCTCGAGGTCCAGCGTGTACGTCAGATTAGACAGCACCGGCAGGCCGTCGAACCGCATCACAAGATGGTTGCTCAGCAGCTCGCCAGCGTGCTCGGCCGGGATCACGGCCACCGACACGCCGTGAGGACCCGTGCCATCGTCGAACACATTGGCCCCCGCCACGCCCACGACCGGATTGCCGGCCGCGTCGAAGCCCACGGCCCCCTCGGGCCCCGGCCTGTCAGGGGAGTGGAGCAGGAAACGTACATCGTTGCCCCAAACGACCACGTACTCGTCGGGCCGGAAGTCGTGGAGCTGGTACTCCGCGTCGCGCTCGGCGTGGAAGAACTCCTCGACCCGCTCGTTGACCGCCTGGGCGATCGCGTCGGAGGAATCGCCGGCCCGGGCGGCCAGGACCTCGGCGATTTCGCCCGCCAGTCGTTCGAGGAAGGAATTGCTGAGCAGGGCGTCCCGTGCGTCGTGGGTCGCGTAGGCCAGCTCGTCGGCCAGGGCACTCAGGGCCCGGAAGTTGCCCTCCCAGAGCCCCTCGTCCAGCTCGCCCGCCGCGGCGCCCGGCTCAACCGAGAACTCCTCAACGAACTTCCCGCCCGGGCGGCCGTCGCCGTCGCCGTCCAGCGCCAGCCCGGACACGCCCGCGATGCCGGTCGAGCCCGGCGCGGCCGGGTCGGGCTCGGTGAACATCGTCAGCCGGTAGCGGCCGGCCTGAAGCGGCGGGAACCCGGACAGCAGCACCCGGTCGGCCAGCCGATCGTACGACGCCTCGACGAGCGGGAGCTGCTCGGCCACCTGGCCGTCCTCCGTAAGCCGCTCAAAGACGTAGTTGTGTACGTTCTCGACGTCGAGGACCTGCAAGTCGTGGTCGTCGAACTCGACCAGGAGCAGCGTCGGCGCCTCGCCGCTGAGGGGCGACACGGCGCGGGTCCGCGTCCCGCCCTGTTGCATGTTGATTGTCGGCGGCTCGGTGTAGAACCGATACATCCTCCGGGCATCGCCGGCCAGGAAGGAGTTGCCGGCCGGGTCCGTCACCTTCGAGCCGAAGAAGGTCAGCTCGTAGTCGTCGGGGGGCAGTCCGCCCTCGGGGTTGGCCTCGACCACGATCCG
>Ga0180438_10003197_pt1 | contig 25175 bp, 19 predicted proteins | sample SS_ome_12_FD_132455 | JGI IMG/M metagenome (GOLD analysis project Ga0180438, IMG submission 132455) | Hypersaline lake sediment archaeal communities from the Salton Sea, California, USA - SS_3_D_2 metaG | ecosystem: Environmental > Aquatic > Non-marine Saline and Alkaline > Hypersaline >... | reverse complement strand
CGGAACGTCGTCAGGTCCCGGTTGTTGATCCCCAGCAGGCTGTAGGCCCTGTGCGGAAACCCTATGGCCGAACGCATCTGCATCAGCTCATCGGCGTCGTGGACCTCCACTAGCGCCGTCATCCGCAGTTCGGCGGCCAGGATCATCAGGTCCAGCAGCTTGCCCGCAGACATCGCGGCGGCGATCAGCAGGATCGCGTCGGCCCCGGCGGCGCGGGCCTCGTAGAGCTGCGACTCGTCGATGAGAAAGTCCTTCCGCAGCACCGGCAGGCCGACCGCCTCGCGAACCGCCCGGAGGGCGTCGAGGCTGCCCTGGAAGTACGGCCCGTCGGTCAGCACGCTGATCGCGTGGGCCCCGCCGAGCTCGTATTGGCGTGCGATCTCGCCCGCGTCGAAGTCCTCGCGGATCAGCCCGGCCGAGGGAGAGGCGCGCTTGACCTCGGCGATCAGGTGGATCCGCCGCCGCGTCGGGCCGGTCATCGCGGCGAAGAAGTTCCGCACGGGCGGGCCGGCCGCCGCGGCCGACCTGAGCTCCGACAAGCTCCGCCGCGCGCGCAGCGAGGCAACCTCTTTCCGCTTGGTTTCCAGGATGGTGTGCAATATATTCTGCGGCATTTCGTCGACGGATTCCCGCCCCGCGGGCAGCGCGGCGCCACGGTAACCGGACGGCTTTGATGATGTCAAACGCTTTGTGGTCGATCCTCTCGGCCGCCCCGGGCGGCGGGTCCGGCACGTCGGCGCCGGCCTCCGCGCCCGCCGGCGAGGCGGTCACGGGCCCGGCAGGCGTCGAGCAATGGTTCGCCTCGCCGGTGATCCTGGCGCTGCTGGCGGTGGGCCTCTGCGTGCTGGTCGTCTGGATCGTCCGCCGCGCCGCGAGGCCCTCGAAGCTCCTGCTCCGCCGCGCCCCCGGACGCCCCAACCACCTTACCGTCATCCACGTGATCATCCCGTTAGTCCTCTGGCTGCTGGTAACGGACGGCGTGATGCGTCTGGCCGGCAAGAAGGACGGCGTGCCGGCAGACCCACGCGCCGAACTGATCGGCCACCTGGTCTCACAGGCGATCTGGCTGGCGGCGGCGCTGATTGCGGCGGCGCGCAGCTTCCGGGGCGGATTGAGAAGAGGTCTGGGCCTCTCGCCGCGGCGGTGGCTGTGGGACGGCCTGCGGGCCCTGCTCGGCTATCTCGCCGTCCTGCCCCCCTGCCTCGGGCTGTTCCTGCTGTTCAGCCACATCGTCCCCCTCGAGCATCAGCACGAGCACGCCATGCTCGAGCACCTCCGCACCCAGTCGGCCCCCTGGAAGGCCGTCATCGTCCTCTCCGCCGTCGTCCTCGCCCCCCTGGCCGAGGAGGTCTTCTTCCGTGGGCTCGTCCAGTCGATGCTCCGCCGATACCTCCGCAGCCCGTGGGCAGCGATCCTGATCGCCGCAGCCGCCTTCACCGCCATCCACTACCCCTACGTCCACACCATGCCCACACTGTTCGTCCTGGCGGTCGCCTTGGGCTACAACTACGAACGCACTGGGCGGCTGCTGGCGCCGATCCTCATCCACGCGATCTTCAACGCCGTCAACATTCTGGTGCTGGTGGTCGGCTAGGCGGACGGCCCGACCCCGATGAGCGCATATAAAAAGGCCGTTTTGGCGGTCGCGCGACGAACCGAATCAGCCCGCCGCTGTCGACGACCGAGCGGCCTCTCCCTCGAAACTCCTCTAACTTTCCACTGCCTCTTGGCCCTAGGGGCCGAACTACAACCGGCAAAGAGCGATGAGCCGGGCCAACCGGTTTGCCTGAGCGTTGCTTACCGGCCGGCACGCCTACGAGCCAAGCCGACCGGATTGCCTGAGCGTTGCTCACCGGCCGACACATCCATCATACTAACCCTGATCGCCCGTTTTGTCAACCCCCCGCGTGGTCGTTTCTCACCTGTCCGATGGCGCAAGAGACCCGCAATGTCCCGGCGCGCGGGCGCCGACACTATCGGACACCGGAGACATGCCCCAGAGGATCCCGCGGCCCAACCGCGTCTTCCTCTGACGCCCGGTTCGGACCCGACCCACACGTTCTGCGGAAGAGCCGTCTTCTCAGGAAAACAGTATGGGGGCCCCATTTCTCGGGCCATTCTCCGAGCTACGGCCTCAGCACGAGCTTTGCCGGCCTGCGATCGCGTGGGATGGGCAAGACGGCCTCGACGGCCTCCTGCTCGCGCAACGACGCGACGCGCAGCATCGCGAAACCCATGAACTGCCCCTTCTTGTCGAACGACTCGCACCGCACGTACCCGCGCGCGATCGCCTCGACGGCCAGCCGGCCCGCAAGGCTGTTCGCCTCGGCCTCCGCAAGCGCAGCGATTGCCTCGTCGGTCCGCGGGAAGGCTCCCGTCCGCCGGACCTGAAGCACCAGCGCCCGCGGCATCGAGCGGATCTCCTTGACCGATACCGACAGGTGCTTCGCGAAGCGCCCGCTCTCGACGGCCACGTCGGCCGGCTCGAACGGCGTGACGCCCTCCCGCAACCGGTTCCACAGCGTGCGGTAATCGACGAAGACGGCCGAGATCAGGAACACCAGCACGGCCGCCAGCAGCCCCATCCCCGCCAGGCGGAGCCAGTCCTTCCGCGTCGGCGGCGCCGGCGGGGCGACGGTGTCGGCCTCGACGGTCCGCTGGCGGGCGTCGATGACCCCGCCCTCGGCCACGTAGAGCGTCTGGACCTCCTCGCCCTTGCGATACTCCGTGCTCCGCAATGTGGAGAACACCCCGCCCTTCAGCGGGGGGGGCAGTTCGCCCAACAGATCGGCGAGCAGATCGGCGATCGTCTCGGCCGGATCCTCGCCAAGCCGGTCGGCCGGAGCGGCCGAGTTGTCCGGCATCACGTTGAAGCGGCTGCCCTCGACCTGAAGCTCGAACCGCAGCCCCCGCCGCCGCCCGGCCAGGCGGGCCCAGTCGCGCAGCCGGCTGGCCAGGCCCGCTTCGTCGGCCAACTGCCCCTCGAGCAGACCGTCCAGGACGATCGTGCCTTCGACCTTCTCGCTCATCAGCCCACCACCGAGCGGAACAGGGCGACCTGGTCGGCCCGTCTCCAGTCCGCCATGCCCTCGACCCACAACAGGTTCGCCCCGCCGATCACGCCGGTCTGGAGCAGTTCCTTGATCGTCAGGGCCGAGACGGGCCCGCGGGACTGCCCGTTCAGCTCGTAGTGCCATCCGCTGCCGGCCTGCTCGGCCCCAGCCGCCGCGTGGACCGGTGTCGGCTGACCGCCGACGGCGTGCTGGAGCTGCTCCAGCGGCGAGGGAGGTCCGGCCTGCCGGGGGGGCAGTTGGGCCGGGGTCTCGCCCTGGCCGAGCACCGCGCCCGCCACCGATCGGGTATCCATCCCCAGGGCCTGGTCGTGCGCGTCCAGCCGCCCCACCGCGTAGCCCCGGAACGCCTCGCTCTTCATCCGCTCCTGCCGCAACTGCTCCGCCATCCGGCGCCGCGATGACTCCATCTGCCGCATCCGCTCCCGCTGCTCGCGGAGGTTCGGCAGGCAGGCGACGATGATGATGCCGATCAGCCCGATGAAGAACCCGCCGAAGAACCATCCGGCGACGTTGCGGCCCTTGCTGGAGGCGATGGCGGCGGCGATGATCCCGCAGATGACCCCGAGGACCAGTTGGATCGCTATTCCCATGAGCCCGTCCCTTGCAGGGCCGAGGCCGCGCCGAACCGGCACGCCGCCCTGCCGGCCCCCCGATTCCCGATCTGTACGATTCCTATCATATCATGGGCCCCACAGGACCTCAATGGCCAACAGGTTGTGCAGAAAGTGGATCAGCATCGACGGGTACAGGCTCCGTGTCTTGAACTTCACCCAGCCCAGCACCATGCCCACCGCGAAGAGGTACGGGAAGCTGAGGATCGAGAAGTGCATCGCCGTGAACAGCGCCGCGCCCACCACCATCGCCTGCCAGGGCCGGATCGCCACGTGAAGCCAATGCTGCACCAGCCCCCGAAAGGCCACCTCCTCCAGCACGCCGGGGAAGACACAGAACAACACGATCAACAACGGCTCGCCCAGCTCGGCCTCTCGCAATCGCCGAAGGTACGCGGGCACGTCCTGCCCAAGGGTTTCCAGGATCCATCCGTGGTAGGCGTAGTTGACCGCCAGCAGGGGCACGAGCAGCCCCAGCCCCGCCCACGCGGCCCAGTGGAAGAAGCCGAACCGCTTGAGCTGCACGGCCAGGGAAGCCCAATGCACCGCCGCGTAGACGAACGTCACGATCGACAGGGCCGCCGTCTGGACGATCAGCGACAGCTCCGGCGACTCCTCGCCGAACGCCAGGTAGCAGATGATCGCCACGCTGACGATCACGCCCATGAACGTGAAGAACATCGGCCAGACGTGCGGGGCCTTGCGCTGGATGAGCTGCTCGGCCGTCGGGCGGGCGATGTAGGTCGCCGGCAGCACCGACTCGACCGACCGATGAGGCGTGGCGCAGCGAAGGCAGAAGTAGAACTCCGGCACGAGCGGCGCGCCGCAGTATTCGCACTGCCCCGCCGGGGCCGATCGCTGCGGCACCGACGATGAGGTTCTCGCCAGATCGCCCATGGCCATCGCCGCTTTCCACAATAGTCTCCCGACGCGAGACCCTAACCGCAAGCGTCTCGCCGCACACGTGCCTGCCGGCGGCGCCCTCTACCTGTCAGACGAATGCCGACCATCGAGTATTCAAACAAAGCGTGCCGGCTTGCTCCCGCGCAAGACGCGGGGCCGCGCCGTTCGCACGGCGCGGCCCCGAAAGATGCCGCTCTCGCCTCAGCCGGTCGGCGGTCAGACCTTCGCCGGCCTGACGTGGCGTCTGGTCTTGGCCGACTCGACGCAGGCGAGGATGGCCGAGAGGCTGCGGGCGCCTTCCTCGCCGGGGATGGGAACCTTTCGGCCGGCCTGGATCGAGCCGATGAACGCGTCGATCACGCCGGAGGACGTCTGCCCGCCCTCCTCGTTGGTCTGGATCTGCCCGGCCTGGATGAACATGTTCTCGCCGTTGGACTTCTGCACGGTGACGCTGAAGTCGGGGTCCTCGTAGAGCTTGATGACGCCCTTCTCGCAGCAGATGGTCGTGCCGTTGGCCTCGCCGGCCTTCAGGACCCAGCCGGCGAACATCTGACCGATCGCGCCGCTGGCCATCGTGAACACGCCGTAGGCCGTGTCGTCCACCGTGCAGTTCTTCTTGTCCAGCGTGCCCGTCATCGCCGTCGACATCACGACCTCGTCCTCGAGAAACCACCGGACCAGGTCGATCTTGTGGACGCCGAGGTCGCCGAGGGCGCCGATGATGGCTTGGCGCTTCTTGAAGAAGAAGCCGTCCTCCCCGTCCATGCTCCAGCTCTCGGGCCCCGGATGGGCAAACGACGTGCTGAAGCTGAACGCCTTGCCGACCTGGCCGGACTGGTAGACCTCCTTGCCGCGGATGTGCGCGTCGGCCAGCCGCTGGTTGTGCCCGATCATCAACTGACGGCGGACCTTCTTCGCCGTCGAGATCATCGCCTTCGCCTCCTTGACCGTCGCGGCCATCGGCTTCTCGCACAGCACGTGGGCCTTCGCCTTCAGCGCGGCGATCGACTGGGGCGCGTGGAGGTAGTTCGGCGTGCAGACGCTGACGGCGTCCGGCCCGAGCGCCAGCACCTGGCGGTAGTTCTTGTAGGCCTTGCCCGCGCCGAACGTCTCGGCGGCCTGCTTCGCGCGGGGGAAGTTGATGTCCGCCACCGCGATGATCTCCACGTCAGCCCGCGCCGCGTACTCCGGCAGGTGCCTTCGCTGGCCAATCGCGCCGCACCCGATCACCGCCACCCGAATCTTCTTCTTCGCCATCTGTCAGTCACCTTTCCTTTGCTGCGGTGTGCGACGCTCGCCGACCGCCCGCGCCCGCCGGAGACATCGCGCAACCCATATGACTTGTCCTGCCGCGTCAATACCCCGTCCATCGTCGATTGTCCACACCCCGTCCAGAAAAACCGATCCCGTCGGGCCCGTCCGGGCCCGACGGAAATGACGAATGACGAGACCAAAATGACGAATCAATGCCCAATGCCAAATGCCGAATGAGCAACGGTCGATTCCGTCGCGGGACTCAAGAGACGGAGGCGTTCATTAACTGCGCCGGCAGGCAGGTTCGGACTTCGGCATTGATTGGTCATTCGGACTTCGTCATTGATTCGGAATTCGCGCTTCGTCATTCGTCATTCCGCATGATCCGAAGCGCCACGTCCTCCCGATACGGCGGCGCCGCCAACCCCTTCACCCCCCCGCCGTGCGAGAACGTCTCCTTCCTGTCCACGTGCCCGCTTTTCGTGTTGACCCACTCGGCCGCATACCGCCCCGCCGGCAGATCGAGGCCCAGCCGCTTGAGCCCCCCGCCGTTGACGTACACCGCATACGCCCGGCCGGCCTCGCCCAGCACGCGAACCGTCGTCTTCCCCGCCGGCCCGCCCTTGACGATCCCATTGAGCGGCCTCATCCGGACGAAGTCGAAGCCGTTGATGAACTTCACGAGAATCCCGAGCTGTTTGTGCAGCGTTGGCCCGCCGCCGCCCGGGGCGCTGACCTTGCCGCTGCCGTCCTCCCGGCCGCAGTGAAACGAGTAGTCCAGGTTGTCGTACACCGCCCCGCCGGCGACGATGAAGTCCCACCCTTCCGTCCGGTAGGCCGCATCCCCGCTGCCCTTGAAGCCCGTCTCGTCGTCGCCGATCGGCCGGTTCAGACCGTAGTTGGCCGCCACGGCCTTCGGCGGGCGGGCGTAGTGGAAGTTGAAGATCGACACGTTCGGGTTCGGCCGCGCGATCTTCTTCGAGCCGTTGGCGATGTTCTGGGCGATCAGGTGGCGGACGGTCAGCTTCTTCTCCGCGTCGACGATCGTCTGTGCGACGTGGGCCTGCCACGCCTCGGTGACCCCGCCAAAGTACGGCTCGTTGCAGATCTCGTAGTAGAGATTGTCGAAGCCCTTCAGCTCGGCGACGATCTTGCGGACCATCGCCTCCTGCACGCCCATCAGCTTGCCGTTCTTGAGTGTGTAGACGCTCGTGCGTTTGATGCGGCCGACGCCGTTGACGTTGTTGGCCGCGTTCATCGGGCTCAGCAGCCACATCGCGTCCTTGTAGAACGGGCAGAACAACACGAGCTCGACCACCACGCCGCGCCTGCCCGCCTCGGCCACGAAGTCCTTCAGCCGGCGGAAGTAGGCCTCGTCCCACTTCGTCAGGTCGAACTTGTTGCCGCCCCCCGCGTAGCCGCCTCTCGTGCTGCGGGCCCACGGGCAGATCAGCTTACCCTTCGACGGGGCCAGCGTGTTGTTGCGGATCTTGAACGCCCCCGGCGGCTCGCAATAGGCCCCGCTGAACGTCCGCGTCAGGTTGAAGCCCAGCTTGCCAAGCGTCGCGACGTACTTCCTGTAGTCGAAGTCTCGGTTCAGCACCGCGCCGTAGTGCTCCCCGGACGTGATCAACACCGCCGGTCGGCCGCGGAACAGGAAGTAGTGCGGATTCTCCGGATGCAGCTTGATCGGCTCGGCAGCCATCGATCTCCCTTCCCAACAAACGACGGTGAAGACGGTGACGAGCAGCGCCGTCATCCGCCGCCCGGCCGTCAAGAGAACGCCTCGTCCCGGATGTGAGTTGTTCATCATAGTGCCCGGAATTGTAAGCCCCCGCAGCCCGCCACGCAAACGACCGGGCGCCGCGTCCCCAACGCCGGACGAACCACGCGCTAGACTTCGCGGGCGTGTCGCTCAGCCGAATGTGGAGGACAAGAAGGGAAAGGGGACGGAAGCAGAAAAGGCGACGTCTTCGGGGAAGCGATCTGTTTGGGCAGCGCCAATCGTGGGCCGACCTGCCGTCGCCCTGGTCCGCGCCGCGCTCGTTCCGAGGCCGACTGCGCGAACGCATCGTGTGCTCCGGCCCCAGCCGCCAGACCACGCTCCGCAACCGCTGCTCGCCCTCAGAAGGCCGACTTCGGGCAGCACCACGGCGCAAGGCGCAGAGCCCCTCCTCGCTCTCGAGCCGCTCGACTGGCGCCAGACGAACAGGCGAACGAAAGATAAACGAAGAAGGAGGCGCGGAGAAAAAGGGGACGGGAAAAAGGGGACGGGAGTCTTTTTTTGGGTTCTTCTCCCGATTCGTTGCCGTCGGCTTTGGGGGCTCTGCACCCAAGCCCCTGAGGTTTATCGCTTTACAGCCAAGCGGCACGCCGGAGCATTTCGCCGTTGGCACTACCCACGCGGGCGGGCCTCGAAGGCGTTCTCATCCCAGACGCGCCGCAGACCGAGCTCTGCCACACCGTGGGGGCTGTGCCGTCCGGCCCGTGCCATTTGGCCTCAAAGCGCAAAACCTCGGGGTCTGGGGCGGAGCCCCAGCACAGCCAGCCTGTGGCAACTGATTCGGAGAAGAGCCTTTTTTTGAAAAGACTCCCGTCCCCTTTTTTGGAGAAGCGTTCTGCTTGGGCAGCGTCGATCGCGGGCCGACCTGTCGTCGCCCTGGTCCCAGTCAGGCCGTTTTCGAGGCTAACCGCATGAACGCACCCCGTGCTCCGACCTCAGCCGCCAGACCGTGCTCGACAGCCACTGCTAGCCCTCCGAAGGCCGACCTCGCGCAGCACCACGGGGCAAGGCGCAGGACGTTTCGTCGTTCTCAAGCTGATCGACCGGCGTCAGACGGAAAGCGGCACGAAGGACGACGGGCGCAGAAAAGGGGACGGGAGTCTTTTCAGAAAAAGACTCCCGTCCCCTTTTGCGGAAGCGCTCTGTTTGGGCAGCGTCAATCGCCAGCCGACCTGTCGTCGCCTTGGTCCGAGCCGGGCTCTTTCCGAGGCCGACCGCGCAAACGCATCGTGTGCTCCAACCCCAGCCGCCGGACCGTGCTCCGCAGCCACTGTTCGTCTCCAAACGGTCGGCCCCGGGCAACACAACGGCGCAAGGCATCGAGTTCTTCGTCGCTCTCGAGTCGATTGACTCGCGCCAGCCAGTTGCGCGGGCGCGACACCGGCCAATCGCTCAACAGGAGCTTCTGGTCGTCGTCGCCCCGTTGGCGCCGCCACAGACTGCCCCACCGCCAGTCTTCCGCCCGGCCGACCAGCTTCCCCCGCAAAGCGTTCCGCTCGACGTAGCCCAGGACGGTCAACAGATGTCCATCATCCTGGACCGGAAACGACTTGAACCGCCCTTGGTAGAGGTGACCCGAACCGGCGGTCCCGTGGAAGGCGTGATACCGTTGGGTATGGGTGACCGTCAGCCATCGCAGAAACTCGGAGACCTGCCGGTCGTTTCCGCGCAGGGGCCAAACCACCATGTGCCAATGGTTCGGCATCACGCAGTACGCCAGCAGCCGCAACGCCTCTCGCTCGTGGGCCTGCGCCAAGACCTTCTCAAAGGCCGCGTAATCGCCATGCGTCCGGAAAAGGGGCACGCGACCGTTGGACCGGTTCAGCACATGGTAGAGCATTCCACCTATGATCGATCTGGCGCGCCGGGGCATGTCTCCAGCATACCATGGGACCGAGACGTGTAAACAAAAAAGGGGACGGGAGTCTTTTCTTTCGGCCGGGTGGCCGATAAACAGCTAAGGGGCAAAAAAGACTCCCGTCCCCTTTTCTTGGGTGTCCCCTTTCCTGAATCCACCGGAAGGCGAGGCTTGGCCAGAACCGGCTGTCGAACCAACAGTGCACGGTGAGCCTGCGATCGCCGGCGGCCTCCTGCGCAGCTCGACGTTCCAGTTCGCCGCGTTGATAGGACGCACCGAGGAGGCATGATTCTCGCTGCCTAACCAGTGGCGCACGGTGGGCCTCCCAGCCGCGGGCGCTCAGTCGCGCAGCTCGACGTTCCAGTAGGCCGCGTTGACGAACTGCTTCCACGACGCGTACTTCTCGCTGCCAAGCCTCAGCGAGACGATCGGCGAGCGTTTCGGCCGGACGGGCTTGCGGACGAGCTTCATCCTCGCCTCGGCCGGCGTGCGCTGGCCCTTGCGGACGTTGCATCTGACGCAGGAGCAGACGATGTTGGTCCAGTTGCTCTGCCCGCCGCGGCTGCGGGGGACGACGTGGTCGAGGCTCAGCTCGCTCGTCGGGAACCGCTTGCCGCAGTACTGGCAGCGGTTGGAGTCGCGGGCGTAGATGTTGCGGCGGGTGAACTTGACGTCCGTCCGTGGCAGGCGGTCGTAGAACAGCAGTCGGATGATCCGCGGCACGGCGAGCTCGAACCGCACGCAGCGGACCCAGTCGTGCTCCTCCCGCTCGTATTGGGCCCGCAGCTCGCTCAGCTCCCGCCACGAGTCGAAGTCGTATGAGAGGTACTCGCTGTCCTCGACGGAGACGATCTCCGCGATCTGGCGGAAGAGCATGCAGAACGCCCTCCGCGCCGAGACGACGCGAACGGCTGCGTAGTGCTTGTTCAGCACCAGGACACTGCTGTCCAGCGCACTGCGATGCTCTCGAAACACCGTGCCATCGACCTCCAATCTCGAGCCCGGCCGGCTCGGCCCACTGCCCGATCGGCCGGGCGTATAACGCCAGTATACCGCAATTCGCCGTGCCATCAAGCGGCTGTGCACAATCGTAGGGAGGGGAAGGACGCAGAGAACAACGCCCAACAGCCGACGTTCCGCTGCCCGGGTCGGGCCAACGGAATGCTACGCCTCGACGAGTTCGGAGTAGATGTCGTTGAGCTTGACGGCGCTGTCTTTCCAGGAGAGCTTGCGCAGCTCGATGTGTCCGTGCTGGCGGAGGGTCCGCCGGAGGGAGGGGTGGCGGAGGACGGCGAGGATCTTGTTGGCCATCTCGTCGACGTCCCAGAAGTCGACCTTCAGCACGTGCGTGAGCACCTCCGAGACGCCGGACTGGCGGGAGATGATGACCGGGACGTTGTGGCTGAGGGCCTCCAGCGGCGCGATGCCGAACGGCTCGGAGACGCTGGGCATGACGTAGAGGTCGGCCATTTGGAAGACGCGCCCCACGTCGTCGCCGCGGAGAAAGCCCGTGAACGTCACGTACCGCCCGAGCTTCAGGTCGGCCACCTCCCGGACGCACTGGGCGATCATGTCCCCGCTGCCGGCCATCACGAACCGGACGTTCTGGAACTTCTCGACGACCTTCTTCGCGGCGCGGAGGAAGTACTCCGGTCCCTTCTGCATCGTCAGGCGCCCGAGGAACAGGACGATCCTCTCGGTCTGCTTGATCGGCTGCATCTGCCACTTGCCGCTCTGGGGCAGGTCGACGGCGTTGTAGACGACCTCGCACTTCTCGTCCGGCACGCCGTAGCGGTTGACGGCGATGTTTCGGGTCAGATAGCTGACGCAGACGACGCGGCTGGCGCCGTGCATGCCCATCCGCTCGATGTCGTAGACCTGCTGGTTGACGTCGTCGCCGGCCCGGTCGAACTCGGTGCTGTGGACGTGGACGACCAGCGGCTTCCGCGAGGCCGCCGCGACGGCCAGGGCCGCCGGGTAGGTCATCCAGTCGTGGGCGTGGATCACGTCGAACTGCTCGGCGGCCGACAGTTCGAGCGCCAGGCGGGCGTAGCGCTGGATCTGCGACATCAGGTCCCCGACGTAATGGGCCCCGGCCCCGCCGGCGACGACCGTGCCGCGCGGCGGGGGCGTGCTTCCGGGCGCGGGGGCCGGCTCGGGCGCCTCCTCGCCGGCCGACTCGCCGGAGGGCAGCTCGATCTCGGTGACGGTCTGCTTGGCGATCATCTGCCGGACCGCCTGGTCGAAGCTCTCGGCGGTCTGGTAGGGCTCGAGGATCGCGTCGACGCGGTGCAACTCGACGTGCTCGAACTCGTCGGTCTCGACGCGATGGCTGAGGCGTTTCGGCAGGTCGGACGGGCTGCGCAGGCGGACGTGGCTGGCCGTGCCGGGCGCCACGGCGGTCGGCAGGACGAAGCAGACGTCCACGCCAATCTCGTCCAGCCCGCGCGTCATGCCATAGCAGGCCGTGCCCAGGCCCCCGCTGATGTGCGGGGGGAACTCCCATCCCAGCATGAAAACTCTCATGATCCGTGTCCTGACCCGGCCCCGGAAGCCGGTGAAAATGTAACGCGACGCGGGTGCTCGGGGGATTATACGCCCCCGCCGCGCCGGGGGAAAGAGGCCAATCTCCCAACCGCCTTTTTTCGCGCGATGCTCGCTCGCGGGCCCCGCCCGGCGCAGAGGGCTGATCTGCCCGCAACGCTTCGGGTACGATAGCCTGCCAGCGAGACCCGCCCGATGGATATGAGAATTGAGGAGGTGGTGCGGAAGGTCGCCCGCCCCGAGCAGGCCGACCTCGACAAGGAGTACTGGCACGGCCGAACGCCTCTCGAGCGGCTGGAGGCGCTGACGTTCCTCGTCAGCCAGTACTACGGCCTCGACGATGAGAATCCCCCGAGACTTCAGAGAGTTCTTACAGTCACTCGCCGCCGCCGGCGTTAAGCACGTGATCGTCGGCGCCGACGGCGATCTCGAGCTGCGGTTCATCTCGCGAGAGAACCTGATCCGCAACAAGAGGGCCGCAGGACCTGGCCGATCTGGAGAGACTGTAGGCGAGCCCCGCGACCGCCGAATGTGCGGCTGCGTCTTCACCGCGGCCAGAGGCCCGCTCGCCGCGACCGGCCATCGTGTCCTCTGGCAACAGGCCGGCCGGGCCTGCGGCGACCACGGGGCTCGTGCCGGTGGGGCGATGATCGGTGCACTACGGGCCCGGCTGCGCGTCAGGCCCGGCTGTTTGTTCATTCCTCCAGCCGGTTCAGGTCTCCAGCGTCCCGATGATCTCGCCGACGCCGGCCCGGCCGTGCCGGCGGAGGTAGTCGGCGATCCCTTCTCGAATGTCGGTCAGGCAGGCGGGATCGACGAACAGGGCCGTCCCCACCGCCAGGCCCGTCGCCCCGGCCAGCAGGAACTCCAGCGCGTCGGCGGCGTACTGGATGCCGCCCATGCCGATGATCGGCACGCCGGCCGGGCGGGCGACGGCCGTGTAGACGCGGTGAACCATGTGGACGGCGATCGGGCGGACCGCCGGGCCGCTCAGGCCGCCCGTGACGTTGGCCAGCACGGGGCGGCGCCGCTCGACGTCGACGGCCATCGCGGTGAACGTGTTGATCAGGCTCAGTGCGTCGGCCCCGCCGGCGATCGCCGCGGCGGCGGTCGCGGTGATGTCCGTGACGTTCGGCGAGAGCTTGACGATGAGGATGTTCCTGCGGCACGCGGCCCGCAGGGCGGCGGTGATCCGCTCGACCTGGCCCGGATCGACGCCGAACTGGATGCCGCCGGCCTTGACGTTCGGGCAGGAGATGTTCAGCTCCACGCCGCGGACGATCGCCACGCCCTCCAGCACCTCGGCCACCGCGAGGTAGTCCTCGACCGTCGTGCCCGCCACGTTGACGAACACCGGCAGCGACAGCCGCTCGAGCAGCGGCACCTTGTCGCGCAGGAACGCCTCGAGCCCGACGTTGGCCAGCCCGATGGCGTTGAGCATCCCCGCGCGGGTCTCGACGACGCGGGGGTAGTCGTTGCCCGCCCGCGCCGCGAGGGTGATCGACTTGGTCACGAAGGCCCCGAGCGCGCCGAGGTCCACGAAGTCGGCGTATTCGTCGGCGTACCCGCACGTCCCGCTGGCGGTCATCAGGGGATTGGCCAGCCGGACGCCGGCGAGGTCCACGCTCAGGTCGGGCTCCGGCCGCTCATCGGTTGGGTTGGCGTTGTCGCTCATCATCGGGTCGTCGGCGTTTCCGAGGCCAGGCTTCTCGCTTCCAAGGGGATCCACACACTGTCCGAAGAATCGGCAATCCGCAATCGGCAATCCGCAATCCGCAATTCACCCGGGCCTACCCGCCCAGGTACGCCACCGCGTCCCGGACGGCGTGGGGGGTGATGTCGTCGAAGATCGCCACCGCCCCGAGCATCACCGGCAGGACCATCCGAACCTGCCCGCCGAGGGCCTTCTTGTCGTGCTGCATGATCCGCCAGATCTCATCGGCGTCGAGCCCGGGGCGGCGGACGGGCAGGGCCAGTCGCCCCAGCAGCTCCTCGACGCGGGCGGCGGCCTCGTCCTCCAGCAGCCCGCGCCCGACGGCCAGCCGGCAGGCGGCGACCATCCCCAGCGAGACCGCCTCGCCATGGGATACCTCGCCGTAGCCGCCCCGGGCCTCGATGGCATGGCCGATCGTGTGCCCGAAGTTCAGGTGGGTCCGCTCGCCGGACTCGCGCTCGTCGGCGGCGACCACGCCGGCCTTGATGGCCACGTTGCGGGCGATCAGCTCGGTCGTGACGTCCGCGGCGACCGCCAGAAGGGCGTCGGCCTGGTCCTCGATGAACTCCAGCAGCCCGGCGTCGCGGATGACGGCGTGCTTGACGCACTCGGCCAATCCCCCGGCCAGCTCGCGCGGGGGCAGCGTACGGAGCGTCGCGACGTCGATGAGCACGCCGACCGGCTGGTGGAACGCGCCGATGAGGTTCTTGCCCACCTCGTGATCGACGGCCGTCTTCCCGCCAACCGACGCGTCCACGTCGGCCAGCAGGCTCGTGGGACACTGGAACAGCCGCAGCCCCCGCAGGGCCGTCGCCGCCACGAAGCCGCCCAGGTCGCCCGGCACGCCGCCGCCCAACGCGACGAGCACCGTCGACCGGTCGATCGGAGGCGAGACGGCGAACAACGCGTCGATCACCCGCGAGAACGTCGACAGCGTCTTGTTCACCTCGCCGGCCGGAAACTCGATCGCCGAGGCCGACAGACCCGCCGACTTCAGCGACTCGACCGCCCTGCCCGCGTACAGCGGGCCGACCGTCGTCTCCGTGACCACGACCGCCGATCGGACCTCTCCGACATCCGCGACGGCCGAGCCAAGCTGACCCAGCAGCCCCGCGCCGATCCGCACGTCGTAGCTCCGCCGGCCGAGTTCAACCCGGACGGTCTGCTCCATCCTCGTCCTCTTTGTGATGCAGGTAGTCCTCGACGGCGGCCGTCAACGCCGGGTCCACCGGCTCGGCCGGCGGCGGCTCGCCCTCGTCGGCGTCGCGGCCGGCCTTCTCGCGCGCGGCCCGTTCCTCGATCCGCTGCCGCAGCGTGCGGCGCGGGCCGCCCGGGCCCGCCCCGCCGCGTTCGGCCGCTCTCATCTTCGCCAGGCGGCGCCGCGTGAAGATGAAACCCCCGCCCATGACGACCACCAGCAGAAGCAGCGGAAGCAAGCGGGCGAGCTTCCCGATGTCATAGTCGCCCGCCTGCCCCCAGGCCGGAACGGTCCGCGACATCTGCCAGACCATCACGACCGGGTAGTCGCGCAGATTGCCCTCGAGGTCCGTCTCCGTGTAGACCTTGTAGTAGAGGCCCGCCGCACGGACTTCCGGCGACGGGTCGTAGATCCGCTTCTGCTTCTCGTCGACCTCGCCGGGCTTGCCGATGAATTCCTCGGGATCGACCACCGAGTAGACGCGCATCGGCTTGTTCCGCTCGTACGGGACGTCCGACCAGACGCCGTCGATCTGCCAGACCGTCGCGTCCCTCGGGATCATCGGATGGAACGTCAGCCCCGCGCCGGGCGCCAGCTTCCAGACGTGGCTGACCTTCATCCGGAACCGCATCGGCGTGGCGCGGTATCGGTTGGGGTCGTTAACGAGGTTGACGTAAGCGGGTCGGTCGAGCTGGTCCCACTCGAGGTCGTCCATCCGCACCTGCTGCTTCGCCCGCAGCGCGACGGCCAGCATGGCATACAGGCCCGTCTCCTCCAGGCTGGCCGTGCGGTCCTTCGTCGCCTCCAGGACCGTCCGCTCGATCTCGGTCAGCGTGATCCGCTGTGCGATCGAGGGGATCCTCGCGGGCATCGACCGGGGCAGAGAGACCGGCACGGTGCGGGTCTGGGGCCCGACGGACTCGTCGGCTCTCGAGGAGGCGAAGCCCAGCAGCACGATCGCCGCGCAGGTCGCCACACGCGGGCCGCCCGCGGGCCAGGCAAGTCGCGGCTGGTGAAGCTTCGTGCCCGTCATGGCCCCCATTGTAAGCCGCCCCGCTCGGGGCTGTCAAAGCAGTAGGCCGTCCGGCCTCGCGCCCGCGGCCGCCTTGACCGGGCGCCGGCGGGCGGATATGCTCTCGGCACTCGGTCGGCCAACCGGCGGCGCCGTCGGCCCGTGGAGCTGCGATGAGACCGGTCCACATCATCCTGGCGGGGGTGTTCCTGGCGGTGGCGGCCGTGGCGTACTTCGAGCGGAAGCCGGAAGTCTCCGACTTCGACCCCGACCTCCACGCGGCCTACAAGGACACGTGGGACCGGCGCGTCCACATCACCTATTGGGAGAAGTGGGGCAGCTTCGAGGCCGAGGCGTGCCAGAAGATGGTCGACGCCTTCAACGCCTCTCAGGACGAGATCTTCTGCCACTACATCCGCACCAGCCAAGTGGACCGCAAGGCGATGCTGGCGGTCGTGGGGGGCCAGCCGCCGGAGATCCTGGGGCTCTGGTCGGGCAACGTCGCGCCGTTCGCCGAGGCGGCCGCGCTGATGCCGCTGGACGGCCTGATGAGAGACAGCGGGCTGGGCGAAGACCACTACATCCGCAACTACCTCGAGCTGTGCCGCTACAAGGGCGTCACCTGGGCCCTGCCGAGCACGCCGGCGACGATCGCGCTGTTCTACAACAAGGAGCACTTCCGCGAGAAGGCCGGCGCGCTCCGCGGCGCCAACCTCGACCCGAACCGCCCGCCGAAGACGCTCGGCGAGCTGGACGCCTACGCCGACGCGCTCAGCGAGTTCAACGCCGACGGAACGCCGAAGATCATGGGCTTCATCCCGACCGAGCCCGGGTGGTTCCACGAATCCTGGCCGTACTACTTCGGCGGGAGCCTGATGGACGCCGACGGCCGGCCCACGCCCGACTCGCCGGAGTGCATCCGCGCGTTCGAGTGGATCAAGGCCTACGCCATCCGCTACGGGCGGGAGGCGCTGACGCGGTTCCGCGAGGGGTTCGGCAACTACGACTCGCCGCAGAACGCCTTCATCGACGGCAAGGTGTCGATGGTGCTCCAGGGGGTCTACTTCCCGGCGTTCATCGATCGCCACCGGCCTCACCTGAAGTACGGCGTCGTGCCCTTCCCCCCCGCCGACGGCGTGCCGGGCCCGCGGAGCCTGATGAACGAGGACATCATCGCCATCCCGAAAGGCTGTCGGCACCCGAAGGAGGCCTGGACGTTCCTCCACTGGGTGCAGACGAAGGGCCTGCCGATCATCTGCCGGCTCCAGGGCAAGCACCTGCCGATCACCGCCGTGCCCGAAGACTTCCGCCGGGGGCACCCCAACGGGTCCCTCGACGTCTTCGAGTCCCTCGCGCGGGCCGAGCATTCCTTCATCCTGCCGCGGAGCATCGTCTGGCGGGAGTACCAGGACGGCTACCGGCGGACGTTCGACCACATCTGGCACTGGCAGCCGCCGGACGACGCGCTGGAGGGCCTTGAGGGCGAGCAGCGCGACAAGAAGATCCGCGAGCTCTGTAGCGAGGAGATCGTCAACTCGCTGGCGGAGCTGAAGAGGCAGATGACCCGGCGGCTGGAGCAGAAGTCCCAGCGCGCCGACCTGCGGGACCAGGGGGACCGCCCGTGATCCGACTGACGCGCAGGAATGTCGCCGGCTACGGCTTCGTCCTGCCGTGGCTGCTGGGGCTGTCGTTCTTCGTGGCGTATCCGTTCGTGGCGGCGGGGTGGTTCAGCCTCTGCGACTTCCCGCCGATGCGCGACCCGATGTACGTCGGGTCGGCCAACTACGGCGAGCTGCTGAGCGACCCGAACTTCCACCGCTGCCTGGGCGTGACGACGATGTACGCCGCGGCGGCCATCCCGTTGGGCGTGATCCTGGCGATGACGCTGGCGATGTTCCTCAACGCCAAGGTCCGCGGGCAGGCGTTCTACCGAGTGATCTTCTACCTGCCCCACCTCGTGCCCACCGTCGTGGTGGCCATCCTCTGGATGTGGATCTTCAACCCTGAGGCCGGGCTGCTCAACCTCGTTCTGCGGCTGCTGTTCAAGAGCGGCGACTGGTGGACCGGCTTGTTCTTCGACGTCGAGGCGCTGAAGTCGGCCGAACTCGTCATCCGACCGGGCATCGCCCTGCTGTCGATCGCGGCGGCGCTGGGGCTGCTGTGCTGGGGCCCGGCGGCCAGGCGGATCTGGAAGGCCGATTCCCAGCTCCGGCGGGTCCTGGCGGTGGCCGCCGCCGCGGCGATCGTGCTGGCGATCCTGCCGCTGCTCAGCGCCGCGCTGCACCTGCTGCGCCCGGCGGACATGAAGAAGCTCCGCGCACCCGGCTGGCTGACCGACGGCGACACGATGCCCTCGGGGCTACCGATCGCCCCGTCCTGGGCCCTCTGGTCGCTGATCATCATGTCCATGTGGGGCGTCGGGCAGATGGCCGTCATCTACCTCGCCAAGCTCCAGGACGTGCCCGCCGAACTCTACGAGGCCGCCGAGATCGACGGGGCCGGCTGGTGGCGAAAGACCCTGTCGGTCACCATCCCCATGATCTCCCCGGTGATCCTCTTCAACGTCGTCATGGCCATCATCGGCGCGTTCCAGGTCTTCGCCCAGCCCTACATCATGACCGGAGGCGGGCCGGAGGACAAAACGCGGTTCGTGGCCATGTTCGTCTACGACCAGGCCTTCCGCTACCACCGGGTCGGCTACGCGTCGGCCGTCGCGGCGGTGCTGTTCCTGATCATCGTGGCGCTGACGCTGCTGGCGTTCCACATCTCGAAGAAGCACGTGCACTACCAGGGACGATAGATGCCCTCCGTAGGCGAGAGAAAGACCGGCTGGCACGGGCGACTGGCGATTCACATGATCCTCGCCGTCGGCGGGCTGTTCTTCCTCCTGCCGCTGGTCTGGATGATCGCCACCTCGCTGAAGCCGCTGGACCAGACGCTCCAGCGCCCCGAGGACCTCGAGACGGCCTTTCTCGCCACCGGCTACCACGCCACCATCGACGGCAAGGAGTTCCAGGTCACCCGCGAGCGCGTCGTCGAGCCGGACGAGCGGCTGTGGATCGTCCGCCCGAAGCCGACGGCCGGCGGCAAGGAGGCCTTCCGCGCCGGCGAGATGACCCTGCCGTTCGGGCCGGACGTCTGGGACCAGTCGGTCAGCTTCACCGAAGCCGAGCTTCAGCAGATGAACGCGCCGGTCACCGCCGAGATCAAGATCCTCGCCGACGAGCAGAACCGCTACGACGCCAACACCGGCAAGCTGTCGCTGCGGAGCGGGCGAGTCGTGGACGTCGATCTCGTCAGAGAGGTCAAGCCCCCGCCGGGCGGCGAGAAGCTCTGGCTCGTCCGCGAGTGGCGGCCGACCGACACGGACACGAAGGGCGTCAGCACGCCGTTCGTCCAGGTCGACCGTGCGTGGGACATCGTGAGCGAATCGGCCCTGCGGACCGGGACGATGATGATCCCCCTGAACTACCCTGTCGCCCTGCGGCGCGTCCACTTCAGGCGCAGCCTCACCAACACGCTGTTCCTCTGCCTGATGACTGTCTTCGGGACGGTCGTCTCGTCGGTGCTCGTCGCCTACGGCTTCGCGTTCATCGAGTTCCCCGGGCGCAAGGGGCTGTTCGCCTTCACGCTGGCGACGATCATGGTGCCCTTCGTCGTCGTGATGATCCCGGTCTACCTGATGTGGCGGAAGGTCGGCTGGACGGGCACGTTCAAGCCGCTCTGGGTCGCCTCGTGGTTCGGCAGCGCGTTTTTCATCTTCCTGCTGAGGCAATTCTTCCTCGGCCTGCCCAAGGACCTGCTGGACGCCGCACGCATCGACGGCTGCTCCGAGCTGGAGATCCTCTGGAACGTCGTCGTCCCCCTCTCGCGCCCGGTGATCGCGATGGTCGCGCTGTTCACCTTCCTCGGCACGTGGAAGGACTTCCTCGGCCCGCTGATCTACCTCAACCACGAGTCGCAGTTCACGCTCTCCCTGTCGCTACAGGCCTTCGCCTCCGAGCACGGGGGCACGCCGTGGCACCTGCTGATGGCCGCCTCGACCGTCTTCAGCCTGCCGCTGATCGTCCTGTTCTTCTTCGCCATGAAGACCTTCATCCGATCCGTCGCGATGACCGGCATCAAGGGGTGAACGCCAACCGGAAGAAACTGCCGAGGACGACGACAGCGAGAGCAATTGACGGCCAGAGCTTCGCGTCGGCCGGACGGCACGAGCGAGGCCGTCTTCGGCGGCGGCCGGCACGGCCGAGGCCAAAGCCCTCGAGGGAAAACGGGGACTGGCTCCGAAGCGCAGCGCAGGTGCCTGTCCCCGTTTTCCGGCCCCGCCAACCGAGCGCCGCCTCCGAGGCCCCGAAGGGGCGGCAGGAAACAGCCGGAAGGCGCAAGCCCCCGGCCGCGACACTCAACAGAACCAGAGCCCCGGAGGGGCGACTGAGACGCCCCCACAACAACGCCCGGACAACACCATGGACTTCGTAACACTCGGACGAACCGGCCTGCGCGTCAGCGTGCTCGGCCTCGGAGCCGGCGGACACAGCCGCCTCGGCCAATCGACCGGCCGCTCGGCCGACGAGTCCGTCGCCCTCGTCCGGCGGTCGCTCGATCTGGGCGTCAACTTCATCGACACGGCCGAGAGCTATCGCACCGAGGAGATCGTCGGCCGGGCCGTCCGCGACGTGGCGCGCAACGAGGTCGTGATCTCCACGAAGAAGTCCATCGACCGCAAGGGCGTCGTCGTCTCGCCGGCCGATCTGGTCGCCGGCCTGGAGGCGAGCCTTCGGCGGCTGGGCACCGACCACGTGGACGTCTATCACCTCCACGGCGTCCTGCCGGAGCAATACGAGCAGGCCCGACAGACGCTCGTCCCCGAGATGCTCCGCCAGCGGGAGGCGGGCAAGATCCGGTTCCTGGGCATCACCGAGCGGTTCGTGCCCGATCCGGGACACCGCACGCTCCGCCGCGCCGTCGAGGATGACTGCTGGGACGTCTACATGGTCGGCCTCAACGTTCTGAACCAGTCCGCCCGACCGCGCGTGCTGGGGCGGGCGATCGAGAAGGACATCGGCATCCTCGTGATGTTCACCGTCCGCAACGCCCTCAGCCACCCCGAGCGGCTGGTCGAGGTGGTCGGCGAGCTGATCGACTCCGGCCGGCTCGACCCGGCCTCGGTCGATCGCGGCGACCCGCTGGGCTGGCTGTTGCGCGACGGGATCGCCGCCAGCCTGCCCGAGGCCGCCTATCGCTTCTGCCGCGCCGAGCCGGGCGTCCACATCGTCCTCAGCGGCACGGGCAGCGTCGAGCACCTCGAGCAGAATGTCGCCTCGATCCATCGGCCCGCCCTTCCGCCGACGGCCCGCGACCGCCTCGTGGGCCTCTTCGACGGGATCGACAACGTCTCGGCGCAGTGAGCGACGCCGGTTTTCCGTGAAACCGATCCGCTCGGCGCACGACTACGCGTCATATCAGACCGCCCGGGAGAATTGCCGTGCTGGAGAAGCTGCTGAACTGGCTGCCGCTGGCCGTCTACGCCCTGCTGGCGGCGTATCTGGTCGCCTGGGGCGTGCTGCTGATCGCGTGCCTGCGAAGGCGGCGCTTCTATCCGATCCTCGACGACGACCGGCGGACGCGGCTGTTCTGGCTGGTGAGCTTCGCCTTCCTCAACCCGCTGATGACGCTGGCGTACTTCGTGTTCGGCCAGCGCCGCCAACCGGATGCCCGCAATGTCCGCATCCCCGCCGTGCCGGTCGGGCTGATGATGATCGTCCTGGCCGTCTCCGGCTTCTTCGTCAACGTCCCGGGCGTCACGCACTTGTGGATGGTGCCGATCATCGCCGACCGCGGCGGCGAGGGCGGCGGGGGCGGCGAGGACAGGTCGATCACCCTCGGCGCCCAGGCCGCCGTCATCGAAGCGAAGAGCAACACCAACTCCAGCACGGTCAGCAGCGCCGTCTCCCACGCGCGGTTCGCCTGCCGGCGGATCGACGTGATCGTCGAGAGCGACCATCCCCTGATCAAGCTCGTCGCCCGGCGTGTGCGGCAGCGCCTCGAGGAGTTCGCAACCGTCGACGCCGTCGAAGTCTTCGTCGACGGACAGCTCCCCGAGCCGGGCCGGCGCCGGGCGGATTTGTTCCTCCGCCTCGGCCTGCCCGAGATCAGCGAAGTGCCCGTCCCCTACTCGCTGTCGCTCAAGGCCCTGATCGAAGTGAACGCCGGCACGTCGCCGTGGCGCAGCACGTCGAGCTACCACGACGGGTATTCCCCGCCGCTGCTGAGCTTCGGCTGGGAGGCAAGCGTCAACCACCAGAGCAAGACCGTCGGCGTCGAGCGGGTCAAGTACACCATGGCGGCCGACAACATCGCCAAGGAGATCGCCGGCCAACTCGCCAAGGCGTTCGACAAGTGGATCAAGAAGCACGGCCCCGTGCCGGAGCTGCCCCTGGAGCTGTACGGCCCGTACCGCCCGGCGGAGCTTCCGGCGGCGATGGAAGCACTCGGCTGCGAGATGCTGCTGTCGCACTCGGACCTGCTGCTGCACAACGAGACGTTCTGGCGATTTGAGACGCGGGAGGACGTCGCCGAACTGCTGAAATCACTCGGCAAGCAATTGGCGGCCGAGGGATGGCGCAGGCTGTCGCTGAGCAAGACCAACCTCCGCTTCGCCAAGGGCGAGAAGCGGATCCACGTCTACCGCGTCCGCCGGCCGACGAAGACCGGATGGGTCGTGGTCAAGCCGAACAACACACCCAAGCCGCCGGTCGAGCTGTGCATCCGCTACCGCGAGCGGTTCACCGACGCCCGGCGGGGCGAGGCCCTCGACCGCCTGCTGTCCGGCCAGACGGCGGTCGGCACGCTGCTGTTCTTCAGCGGGCAGTACACCGACGGCCAACGGCGCCGGATGTACGAGCGATTCGAGAATCTCCCCCGCCCGACTCTCGGTGTCCTGCTCGAACTGATGGACCACTACCTCGCCGCCGAGCGCATTGACGACGCCGGCAAGGCCATCGCCCGCGCTCGAGCGCTGCTGTGGATCGAGCGCGACGCCGGCTCGCAGAACAAGCGCATCGACAAGGCCGTCAAGAAACTCGCCGAGAAGCTCGCGGAGGAGCCGCCGAAGAAGCCCCCGCCGCCGACGGCGGACGACTTCCGCGCCGTCGGCTTCCTCGACGTCGATGCCGCCACGACGCCGGTCGAACTGGAAGTGGGCCTCGACGAGCCGCTGGCTGCGTTCTACCGCTGCGGCGACGGAGAGTTCTGCGTCTTCTCCCTCCGTGTGGCCGGGCCCGACGGCGCCAAGTCAGGCCGGCCGTTCTCGCTGAAGCACATGCAGGCCCGCCCCCACATGCGAAGCTGGAGCACCGGTCCGGGCAACGTCGGCCCCGACGGCCTGTGGACGGGGATGTGCTTCGACACTGTCGCCCCCAGCCGCTGCCTCACGTTCCGCGTCACACAGATCAAAGGCCCCGAAGCCCGCTTCAAGGTCCGCATCGAGCCCCCCGACCCCGCAGCGACGCCAAGAACCCGATGACGAGGTCCGCTGAAGACGGACCGAATCGTCGGGGCTCTTCCTCTCTCCACTCCCCAAGACCCTTGCATCGCTCCCGCCGCCGCCCCATCCTTGCACGTGCCAGCCCCAACGAGACAAGGAGTCGCTCATGCAATACCGCCTGCTCGGCCGCACGGGTGTGAAGGTCTCGCAGCTCTGCTTCGGAACGATGTCCTTCGGCGGTGACGCCGACGAGGAGACGTCCGCGGCGATGTTCGCCCGCTGCCGGGAGGCGGGCATCAACTTCTTCGACTGCGCGGACATCTACTCCCGGGGCCGCGCCGAGGAGATCCTCGGCCGGCTCGTCGCCGACTGCCGCGACGAGATTGTCCTGACCAGCAAGGTCTTCAACCCGCTGACCGACGAGGTCAACGCGCGGAGCCTGTCGCGGCGACACGTCATGCTCGCCGTCGAAGACTCGCTGCGGCGCCTGAAGACGGACCGGCTCGACCTGTACTTCTGCCACATGTTCGACGCCGACACGCCCATCGACGAGACGCTGCGGGCGATGGACGACCTCGTCCGCCAGGGCAAGGTGCTGCACCCGGCCGTCAGCAACTGGGCGGCGTGGCAGATCGCCAAGGCGCTCGGCATCAGCGCCGGGCAGTCGCTGGCCCGCTTCGAGTGCATCCAGCCGATGTACAACCTGGTCAAGCGTCAGGCGGAGGTCGAGATCCTGCCTCTGGCGGCCGACGAGCGGATCGGCGTGATCCCCTACAGCCCCCTCGGCGGCGGGCTGCTGACCGGCAAGTACGGCGTCGGCCGAAAGCCCGAGGCCGGACGAATCGTCGACAACGCCATGTACGCCAAGCGGTACGGCGAGAACGTTTACTACGAGTCGGCCGACCGGTTCGTCGAGCACGCCAACCGGCGCGGCGTTCACCCGGCGACGCTGGCGGTCGCGTGGGTCGCCGCCCACCCCGCCGTCACCGCGCCGATCATCGGCGCCCGCAACGTCGAGCAGCTCGAGCCCTCCCTCGCCGCCGCGGAGTTGCACATGACGCCCGAATGGCGCGCGGAGATCTCCGCCCTCAGCCCCGCCCCGCCCATCGCCACCGATCGGCGAGAGGAGCAGGTCTGACACGCAAGCGACGGGATCAGGCCGGCCCCAAGCTCACTCCAGGACGTGGATGTTCTTCGCCTTGCAGATCTCCTTGAGCCGCTTCGGCCAGACCGACACGGTGACCTCGCCGAGGTGCGCCTTCCTGAGCAGGAGCATCTGGGTGCGGGACTGCCCAATGCCGCCGCCGATGCTGAGCGGGATCTCGTCGTTGAGGATCGCCTGGTGATACGGCAGCTCGAGGAAGTCGAGCTGGCCGGAGATCTCCAGTTGCTTCTTCAGGCTCTCGGCGTTGACCCGGATGCCCATCGAGGTCAGCTCGTGGCGGCGCTTCGTCACGGGGTTCCAGACGAGGATGTCGCCGTTCAGCCCATGCATCGGCCGGCCGTCCTCGGAGGTCGTCTCCGTGGCCCAGTCGTCGTAGTCCGCCGCCCGCATCTCGTGCGGGTAGCCGTCCTCCAGCACCCACCCGATGCCGTAGATGAACACCGCCGGATACTCCTGGACGATCGCCGTCTCGCGCTGCTTGCGCGGCAGGTCGCGGTACTTGGCGAGGATCTCCTCGGCGTGGAGGAACGTCAGCTCCTCCGGGAGGTCCGGGTACTTGTCCGTCTTCAGTTG
>Ga0180438_10003196_pt1 | contig 25179 bp, 16 predicted proteins | sample SS_ome_12_FD_132455 | JGI IMG/M metagenome (GOLD analysis project Ga0180438, IMG submission 132455) | Hypersaline lake sediment archaeal communities from the Salton Sea, California, USA - SS_3_D_2 metaG | ecosystem: Environmental > Aquatic > Non-marine Saline and Alkaline > Hypersaline >... | reverse complement strand
CGACCTCGGTGTCGAGCCAGCCGTATGTGCCGCCCTCGAGCGTGAATAGGATCCCGTCGTCCGGGCCGCTGATGTCCAAATCGTGGTTGGCGTCCATGGCCCCGAACGGCCACTTAATGTAGTAGAGCGTCCCGCCCTCATCCCAGTCGCCGAGCACAAAATAGGCGTGCGCCTCGGGGGTAAACGCGAGGAGCGCGATCGCGCAAAACACCACCGCCGCCGATTGCCGAAACCTCGTTATCACGAAGGGGCCTCCTTTCTTACCAGGAAAGTCTGCACGCAAACCGTCGCAAAGGCGACGCCGCCCGATAGTATACACCACGCCGCTGCCCCACGGACAACGCTCACGATCCTCCTTCCTCCTCGCGCCGCCGGTGCGTCTTGGGAGGTCAAATTCACGCCGCGCGCGCGGCCGTGCGCGGCCGGCGGCGGCGGACATAGACGCTAACAACAAGTGCCAGAGGCGCCAACAGCAGGCCGGGCCACTGGATGAAGCAGACCACGGGCGTCAAGCACCCGCGAACGACCGCGGCAAGCCAGGGACGATTCGCTATGCAGTCCGCGAACGCCGGGCTCGCACGGTAATACGCCTCGACTAGGGCCGTGCCGGCGGCGCTCTTGAGGAGCACGCCGTCACGGAACGCGCGCAACACCGGCAGACGCCGCTCGAACGGCGAGCCATAGGCCGCGGTCGCGATGAAACACGGATACCGCGGCGCGTTCTTGTACGTGAAGCCCTCGATCAGCGTATCCTCGCGCCAGGTTGACTTGTCCGGCGAGGTATAATTGCGCACCGTCACGTCCAGTGCGCCCGTCGCCGGCAATCCGCCGGGCGGCAGATCCACCCGCACCGCGCCGCCGTCGTCGGACACGGACAGGATGGGCATAAACGTCTGGCCGAACAACACGTCAATCTCGGTGATGGCATTGAAGTTCGAGCCGGTTACGGTGACGGGAAAGCTCGCGTCCGTCCCTTCGCTCGGCGATACCCCGAGCACCACGGGCGCGTCGCCGTTGATGGTGGCCGTCGTGACCGTTAACAAGTCCATGCGGGAATGGCTGTTGCCGGTCTCGGGATCCAGGACGGCGAGCGTCACCGGCTCCTCGAGTTCGGTTCCCGCGGGAATGGTGATGTCGATGGCGGTATCGGTCGAGCTGGTTACCTGGACGGGTATGTCGTTGACGGTGACCAACGGCTCTTCACCGAAACCGCGGCCGCGCACGATCAGCGAGAATCCGCCCGTGGGCACTACGGCAGGCACTACCGATACCGACACCGAATCGATGCGGAGTGTGCGGAACACATCGTCGTCTCGGACGTCGGACAGGATTTGGATGTGGCGCGTGATGGCCTGTTTGTTCGCGCTCGAGCGCACCCAGTTGAATCCGCTGTAGTCCGGCTCCGGGTAGGTCGTGTAGTACGGCTCATCGTCGGTGAAATACGTGATGAACCCGACCCCGCGCGACGCCCAGGGGAATTCCTTGTACACCGTGCCTTGGTTGTTCGGATACACGGACCCGTCCGGTACCAGGAACGTATCCGGGTCGGGCTCGGTGGGGGTATTGGGCCCCCACGAGACGATGCCCGCTTGGAAAACCTTGCCGTCTTCGGCGCCGCGTGCCGCGCGAATCACCACGAAGAAGTCCACCCCCGTGAACTCGTCCCCGAGGGTCCAGCCGAACGTATCCGGTATCCACTGCCGGTTGTTGGCTTGCTGCTCCCAGGCCTTGGGCCAATCGTCCGTTCCCGGCGTCGAGAACACGAGCTTGACCATAGTGCGCGCCATGCCCGGCTCGCTGATAAGGGCCGGCGGGCCGTCCAGCGGCACCGGGATGTCGATGTCCGGGTCGAACACACCGTTTCGGTTGGTGGGGTGGGCGTCGTTGTCGCGATACAGCGCGACGCCGCTGAGTTGTCCGTTCTCGGGGTCCTCTACGATGAGTTCGCGCAAGTCGCGTCGCGCGTCGAACGGCAAAAAGCTGCCCGATTCGTAGCCGATATGCGAGTAGTACAATTGCCAGAGCGACGGCACCTCGAGTTCGCCCTGGTCGATTAGCGTCTGGATCTCGTCCAGGGTGCGGCCATAAAACTCGACGGTGACCTCCTCGAGGAACGTCGGGTTCTTGACAATCCGCCATACCTCGGAAGGGCCGTCGCTGTTGGCCGGCGTGCCCGCGCGCAACGTCAACGTATTGCGCGTATTGCTTAGGATTTCATACGATAGGTACTGCGTGTCGATAAGCCAGCAACCCGCGAACGCGTCGGGCGTCCAGTTCGCGGTGGACACGGTGAACGCGCCCGACGCGCCGACGCCGCCGGCGCCCTTTTTCAAAGTCAGCTCGGGCCGGTTCGTCGCGACATCGAGTCCGAGGATCGGGATGGCCGCGCCGCCGGGTACGGGGTTCTCCTGCTGGCGCGACAGGTCGACAAACTTGGCAGGCACGTTGGCCTCGAGCATGTCGTGCGACCAGAAGTCCTTGATCCCTTCATCCGGATTGGTCTTGGCGAAGGCGTTGTGGCTGACCGCGGTCCTCGGATCGAACTGAATCCCCGCAAGCTTCTCTTGGGCGGGCGTGCGTTCCGGCAAGGTGGCGGGCACCATCGCCCGGAACTGCTCGAACCGCTTCATCTTCTCCGAAGTCCGAATCACGACAAACAGGTCGTCGCCGAACCGTTCCGAAGTCGGCTCGAGGAATTTCGTCGTAGCGCCGCCAAGCATTTTGGCGTACAGCTCGTCCTGGGACATCACTTCCGTTGGCGGGGAGATGGCCTTGCTTTCGGCGTGGGCCGCCGCTTGCTTCTCTTCGTCTTCGTCCAAGCCTGAATAGCATCCGAAACACGCCCAAATAGTTTCCCCGATCTCGGGCCCGTCGGCTTGGGGCGCCGGCCATTTCGCGGCGGGTATAAGCGTGAGGACCCAGGCGCGGTCGTTGTCGTCCACGACGCCGTCGTTGTCGAGATCGTCGGCAATGCCGTCGCCATTCAGGTCGATCAACTCCGGTGCGTCCGGCCATTCCAACGAGACGCTCTGCAACGCGACGGGGGAATCGAAGATCGCGTCGCCCACGCCTTGGTCGCCGAGAATATTCTCGAACGGCCGTCCAATGAACACGCCTTGCGTCCCGATTCCGCCCCCGTCGGCGTCTTCCCAGAGACTCACGCCGCTCGTGGTGCCGTCGGGACTCAGCGGCTCGAGGTCGTCGGGCGTGAATTCGGGTCCCCAGAACGCGACGGCGATGGATACCAACTCGATGCCGCCGGTGTAGTTGATCGTGACGGGGTCCGGCGTGCCTGCAACGTTGATGCCCAGGATGGCCGTCGAGTCGCAACCGATATCCACGTGTTGTTTGAGCAAGCGGGCGCCGCGGTCTTCAGGCAACCAGTCCGTAATGTGGGGATATTCGCCGAGATCCAGCGCCGAGGGTGGCGATTGGAACGGTAGCCAGGTGCTATACCCCGGCAGCGGCGGCGACGCCGGCGGGAACGGGTACAACGCGGATCGTGGGCCGTATTGCGTGCCGTCATATATCGGATGATAGAAGGGGGTCGTTTCGAGCGCCTGGTGCCAGTCGTGGACATACTCGTCAAACACCGGGATAGTGGGGACGCTGAAGCCGGCAAACGCCGTGAATATTCCGTAGTACGGGGGAAGATACTGGCACCCGACGCTGTGGTGGTTGAGGAACGTAGCGCTGAGGAGGCCGAAGGGGTCCATCCACTGGTCCCATAGCGTGCCCGAGTTGCCCGGCTCGGCATAGCCGAGACACACCCCCGTGCCCCAAATAGCGCCTGAGGCATATTCGATGTCGGCCCAGCGGGCATAGGCGACATTGTCCGACTCGTAGGTCAGAACGAGGTCGTGCACGTCAACCATTGCCTTGAGCGGTTTTGCCGTCGTCGCGTTCGCATTCCGTTGCGGCCACCACGGTTCGTCGACGCCCCATCGGACGTCCTCCTGCCACGTGGCTAAGGCGACGCCGTCGATACGCGGGTCCCCGAGGCCCGGTATCATGCTGTCGATATAGATGCCGCCGTCGGGCAAGCCGGTCTCAGGGTTGTAGCGTCGTGGCTCGATAAAAGCGCGGAAGTCCGTGCCCGGCGCCATGCCGGTGCCGTCCCCGGGCAGCCCGGAACAATCCTTGTAGCCGCTGTCCGCCCGGAACACGACAAAATAGTCCAGGTACCACTCGCTGCTATTACACGGGTACTCGCAGCCGAAGTTGTCTGGAACCGCCTCGAGGTGCCCTCTCCAATCGTTATCTTCAATAGGACCACGCCGGTAGCCGTGCCAGGTTCGGATCTTCATCTTCCACCAGGGATCGCCGCCGCCCGGGGGAAATGGGACGTATTCCCACGCCGCCACCGAAGGATCTACCTGGTCCCCGCTCACGATCGAGTCGTAGTCCGATAACATCGGCTGGTCGCCGCTGATACTCGCGCTGCCGTCGATGTTGCCGGACGGCGCCGTAAACACGCCGTTATTGTCCGTATCATGCCAGAGCCAGACGCCGTTGAACGTCAGGTCTGGCCCGCGCGCGCTGCCTTCATTTACGTCTCGCACATGCGTCCAGTGGTTCTCGATCGTGCGCGTCATGCGGTCGAGGGCGAGTCTGGGATTAAACCCGCCGTTGCCGGGCGGGCCGTAGGGGTCGGCGCCGATGTCGGTGAAGACGACGTTCACCTCCATAATCTGCGCCACTTCCCGAGTGGTTTCGTCCTCCCAGTAGAACTGGTACGTCCTACTCAACGGGTCGTACACGTGGACAGATTCCGTGGAGTGGATGTTGATCCCAATGACGGGCACCCAGGTCTCGAGCGCGAAGATCTGACGCAACTGGACGTGTTCGCCGGTCGCGAACTCGACCGCCGGGCTCAAGGGGGATACGTCGTATCGCACGCGGTAGTATTCCGCGGCCGGGGTGTACATGTTGTGCGGGTAATTCCACACCGAGAAGTCCCTCGGCGAATACCCGCCGAGATCGGGCCCGACCCGCCCCGTCATGTCCCAAACCGCGAAACTCGACGAGTAGCACGCCTCCGAATCGAAATCCTCGGGGTCGTCGCCGTAGAAATCGGGGGTGTAGTCGTCCAGAGGGCCTTCAATTTGCCCTTCCTCGTCCCGTTCCATTGGCATGAGCCCGGACGTCGGTTCTATCATCACGGGATCGTGCACCTCGCAAGACAGTGTGAGTTGGCTGCGCCACGTCGCGCTCGTGCGCACGGCCACGAAGTACGAGGCCCCCTCGAGTCCGAAGTTGTCCTCGAGGATCGGTTCGACCCATACGGGGAACTCCGGATCGGTCGACGTGCCGTTGCCGATGAAGTCCATGTCATAAATTAGCGAGCCCTGCTCCGAGTCCGGCTGTCGCAGTGTGCCCAACGGCGCCCCGTCCGTCGCAGACCAGACATAGGGCACGCCGTTGTGCTGCATGATGTCGTCGAACCCCGGATCAAGGAAGTTGTTCATGGCAGCGTGACCTTCGCCCCCGTTGCGCTCTTTGAATAGGGCGAATTCGAGCAAATCCGAAACGTCCGGACCCGCGATGTTGCTCCAGGCCAGACCTTCACCTTCCGGGCTACGCGGGTCTCGTTTGATGATGATGGTCATGGTCGACAAGAACCGCTCGACGATGGGGCCGTCCTCCTCGGGCGAGTAGTTCATTTTGATTTGGAACAGCGGCACCCAATCGATGAGTGGCACCAGCGCGTGGCCGTCCAAGATGGCGTTCTCGATGGCAAGCGACGCGGCCGGCGGCTCCTCGGGTTCCTCGATGACGATGAAGGCCTCGAGCGTCAAACTGCGCTCTTCGTTGTTGGCAAACACGACCCATAACGTAATGTCGTACTCGCCGGCTACCGTGTAGGTATACGTCGGATTCTGCGCCGTGGTGTCGGGAATCCCGTCGCCATCGAGGTCCCATTGCCACCAGACGATCTCGTCGGCCGGCTCAGACAAGTCAGTGAACTGGACCACTACCTGCGGATCGAAGAAATCCAAGACTTCATGCTGCGGACTTGCCGTGAAATCGGCGTAGTACAGTTCGCCGGGCTCGAGCACAATAAGGTAGCCTGCCCGCGTAAGACTGGCCGTCTCGCCCTCCGGGTTCGTGATGGTCAGGGTGACGTCGTACGTGCCCGGGGCCGTTATCCCCGGCGTGTCCCCCGGCGTGAAGGTAGCGACACGTATGCCCGTCTTCATGCCGATGAGTTCGCCGTCGGCGTCGCGGATTTCCCAAAGCCAGTCAACGGCCCCAAATTCGGGATCGGATCGATCCGTGTACGTCACCGGATCGCCCGGCACGAGCACATGCGGCACGCCCGTGAAAAACGCCGTCCAGTCGCCGGTCTGGGTCCCGCCTTCGCCCTCGCCCTCGCCTTCGCCGCCGTCCGGGAACGGCCACTGCGCCGACGCCCCGACTGCAAACAGGAGTTGGAAAACGAGGAACGCTGCTAGCGTTAGGCCCTGAATCGGGATAAGTCTTTTCTTCACGCCTAGTTACCTCCGGCAATCACGCCGCACAGTCGCCGTCAGCCGGACGGCGACCACTCGGCCTCACACAAACTCACGGGAAAAATGAAAGCAATGTGCGTTACGCGATGGAATGCGTCGTGCGTGACTCAATGCGCTAGGTTGCAGGAGGTCGCTCATCACGATTCCGAAGATGGTTTCACACACAGGTTCGCTCGCTTTTACGCTCAGGCCTATTGTAGCACATTCTTGCGATGAAAGGATACACCTCCCCGTGGACACAGTGCTCCTTTCCGCTGCAATTGGTTTATAGCACAGAAAGCGGTTTGTGTCAATAGATGAGTTTCACGCAATTCCCATAATTGCATACGGTTAGCCGCTATTATCGTATTAGCAGTCCTGGACGGTTGCCCCATATTGTCAAGAAATGACCCGAGCCGCGCCGGATTGCCGCCCTGCGCGCGGAATCGGTGCGCGTTTATCCTCTGGTGCGGGCAACGGATTGAAGGTCAGGATTGAAGATGACGCGACTTGTGGTATATATAGAGTAACGGTTGGTCTAGGTTCGGCGGGCGCGTTCTATGGAACAAGTCGGGAAAATTCTGGTCGTTGACGACGAAGCCGTCATTCGGGAACTGCTCAGTGATATTCTCGAAGGCGAGGGCTATTCCGTTATGACCGCGGCCAACGGCCTCGCCGCGCTCGATACGCTCGACGGCAATGACGATTTCGTGCTTTTGTTTACGGACATCATGATGCCGGAGATGGACGGGATCGCGCTGGTCCGTGAGGTGCGCCGACTCCGCCCGAATGTGATACCCATTGTAATGACAGGCTACGCCACGATCGAGACGGCCCGGGCTGCCGTCAAGGAAGGCGCCTACGACTACGTGTTGAAGCCGTTCAGCCTGAGCGAGATCAAGCTGGCCGTGAACAACGCCTTCGAACGTCACCGGCTGACTAATGAAAACGCCCGGCTGCGCGAGATTACCGAATTGTTCCACATCAGCGAGGCAATCGCGTCGATTCGGGATGAGCGGGCGCTTCTGGACTTCGTGTTGCGGGCGGCGCTCGAACGGGTCGGCGCCAAACGCGGCTCGCTGATGCTCACGACCGCGGATGGCCAAGCCCTCGAGGTCGCCGCAAGTATTGGCGTGCCCGAAGAGGCCGTAGGCACGATGGTGCGGATGGGGACAGGCATTTCCGGTTGGGTGGCCCAGAACATAAAGCCGCTCCTGATTGAAGACATTGGGAAAACCCCGGGAATGGCCGAGGTAAGCCGGCAACTCGCGGATGCGTCGTTCGTGTCTGTCCCGCTCGAGCGCAAACATCCGCCGGAAGAGGGCAGAACAGGCGCCAATAACCACGAGCCTTCGGTACTCGCCGTGCTCAATGTCAACCAGAAGCAGGATGGGACACCGTTTACGGACGGCGACCTCAAAGCCCTGAGCATCGTGGCAAACCATGCGGCGGCCGCCATCGAGAACGTCCGTCTCATCCGCCGCATCGAGGAAGCCCATTTGGCCACGCTCCAGTCCATGGCGCGGCTGCTCGAGGCAAAAGATCCTTACACCCATGGACACAGCGAGCGGGTGCGGGACTACGCGATGATGGCCGCCAAGGCCCTCGGGTTGTCCGAAGAGGACGTCGAGGTGATGCGGTTGGCGGCCGCCCTGCACGATATCGGCAAGGTGGGCGTAAGCGACGGCGTTCTTAACAAGAAAGGCCCGCTTACGGATGAAGAATGGTCACTCGTTAAACAGCACCCGGTGATTGGCCACGAGGTCCTGTCCCCCGTGGGATTCCTGACGCAAGACCACCTGATGCTCGTTCGCTGGCACCACGAGCGGATAGACGGCAAGGGCTACCCGGACGGCATACGCGGCGACAAACTGCCGATGCTGACCCGCATTATCGGCGTGGCGGACGCCTACGACGCCATGTCGAGTAGTCGCGCATACCGCGACGCCCTGCCGACCGAGACCATCTTGCGCGAACTCGAAGAATATACCGGCACCCAGTTTGACGGGGCAGTAACCCGCCTGTTTGTCGACCTCATCCGCAGCGGCCAACTTCCCGGGGCAACCTAGCCCGCATCGGTCCCGAGGCCGCCATAGCGAGGCACCCCTGTCGTGTCTGCGGCGGTCGCGTCTTGTTCACGCGCCGCGTTCCGTTCCCGCAAACATTATCTCAATCGAGCAGATCTTCTTCTTTGACACCTCGATGGGGATCGTGTGTTCGTCGTCGAGATCGAGTTCCCGCTGCCGCTCCTCTTCGAGATTCACCGCGAACGCTTGATTGACGCGCCAATGCGTTCTGACGGCGCCCTTGACGGTTTCCGAGGTCGGGTTGAACATACGAACGACAATGGCACGGCGCGTTTCGGCCCGCTTGATGCCGCTGAAGACGAGCGTGCGCGGCGAGATTTCGACGAACCCGAGCCGCCACGGCAACGTCCCCTCGTTGCGGCCCGACTGCATGGCGCGCAGCGGCGTGTTGTGGTTCGCCGCCTGGAACGGCACGTCGCCCGCGCGCCAATCGCCCTTGTGCGGGTAGACGGCGTAGCGGAACTCGTGCGCGCCGAGACACTGCATACCCTCGTGTTCCGGGGGCGGAAATGCAAACTCCGAGCTGACCTCATCCATTGTCCGGAGCAGCGTTAGGGCAATGGTCCGAGTGGCGTCGTCGAACACGCCGTATTCGGGAAGGCCGTCGCTGATAACGGCAAGCCCGGCTTCGCCGTTACTTAGATCGACAAACGACAGTTGCGGATGGGTCCCTCGCACGCGTTCCTTCCACGTACTCGAGTCCGGCAGTGCAATCGGCCGTTCAATCACGTCGAACGGCGTGTCGGCGCAGGAATGCGTTGTATCGAGGAACGTGGGAAACAACGCCCGCAGCCGATGGTCCCGCACGGTATTCTCCACGCGCGTTCTTACCTCGACGCACCGCGCGCCTTTCTTGAGCGTAATGTGCGACGTAATGGACAGCGGCACCGTGTCTCGTGAACGCCCCTTGGCGTCGCTGCGTGCCGGAAGGTCCATAACCGTCGCGACGCGGAAGCGGGTCAACAGCGGGCCGTCTTCATCGAGCGATATCGACGACGGGAAACCGAGCGAAGTGAAAGTCCTGTCCTGTTCCGGCTCGATTCGCCCCCACGGCGTGCCGCATTCCCCGCTATCCTCGAAAGCGTTGAGCCCTTGGTACGTTCTGCCCGACTCCCTGTGCGTGAGGTCGAACGTGCCGTCGGCATTGATCGCGACGTACAGATGCTCATTTTCCATGGCGTTCGACCCGCGGCGCATCAGCCCAAACCGCCTTCGTCTTCGCTCGAGCGGTTTCACGGTGAAGGCCTTGTAGCCCATAGCGGGCAGGTCGCCGGCGTCCATGTGGAACGTAAACCGTTGAACATGGCTTAGTTGAGGCCAGTCGCTGCGCAATTGGACGCTCGCCACGAGCGGCCTGCTCTCGACGATCTGGGTGGCAATTTCGAGGCCGTCGTTGTCGATTAGGGTGAAGGCCTTCGGCGCGGATTCGCGCGGGAAATCGACGGTGACGGTCGCAATCGCCGGCCGCTCGTGGGGCAGGCTGTTCCAGACGGTGATCATGCTGCCTCCGGGTTCGAGATGACGACTGTCCATATGGCGGAGCATTTCCGAGAGGCTCCGGCGCGTCACCTCGTCGGCAATCTGCGCCACCTGCTCGAACCGGTACATCATGTCGTCATGCACCACGTCCGCGCCGCACCCTGCAATACTGTCATGCGCCTGATTGACCAGCAGGTGTTTCCAGGCGATCTCGAGGAACGGCGCCGGGTACGGAAGACCACACTGCCGTGCCATCACAGCGGCGGGCTCGGCCCACTTCTCGAGGGCCGTTTGCGCACGTGTGTTCGCTTGTTTGAGATAGATCCGCGCCGAGATGGCGTCGAGAAGCACCATAGAGGGTCCCGGAATCCGGGCTGGGACGCGCATCTCGCCTCCGAGCACCGGCAGGTCGCCCACGGCCCCCCGCAATTTCTCGATGTATGCGGGCAGCGAACTGTGTATGACCCGATCGTTTTCGAGGGCGGCGTCCGCCTCGGCAATGATTCTCGGCTCGTCCGGGTTAGGCGCAGTCGTATCGCAGCCCTGCATCAAGAGAAAGTAGGGCGTTGTGAATTCCTCTTTGTCTTCGTCGCGCAGTGCCTTAATCCCGGGCCCGATATTCTCGGCGATGAACTTCGGCGGATGGTTCATCGCGTAGACCGCCTCGTACTGGTTCGGCACGTCGCTGCACCGAACCGGCAAACCGATCTCGTGCCAACTCATGTTCACAACGTCGTGCGGACGCCCGTCCACGGCAGGACGATACACATGGAAGTAGAAGTTGTAGCGGCCGCGGCGGCTGAACTGCGACGCCAACGCGCGCGTTCCGTCCGGCGCTTCCCACCAGAACTCCGCCTTGGCGCGCTCGCGGCCAACGCCGCGGTACACGAGGCACGTGTCGATTCCAAACCCGGCATAGATCTGCGGCAATTGCGCCACATGGCCAAACGAAAACGGGGTGTAGCCCACTTTCATGACCTTGCCAAACGCACGCGCCACCTTGTGGCCGAGGAGCAGGTTGCGCACGATCGATTCGCCGCTGATGACATTCATGTCTGGGCAGGTGTACCAGGGCCCTGCCCAAATCCGTTCCGCCGCTATGTACTGCTTGAGCTTTTCCTCGTTCTCCGGCCGGATCTCGAGGTAGTCCTCGAGCATGATCGTATGCGAATCGAGATGGTAACATGCGTACTCTGGATGTTCGTCCAGAATGCCGAGCAGCGTGTCCATCACGTCGACCAGCATCATCCGTGTATGCTGGAATCCGTGCCGCCACTCCCGATCCCAGTGCGTATTTGAGATCACATGCATCTCATAACCCGGTTTCTTCTTGTGCGACATAGCCGTCCTCTCTCCAAGCCACACGGTGGCGCATATCCCCGGCGTTTTCCGATTCCAAAAAGGAGCCGTATTCTCTTATGTCGAGTCACCCGAATGCAAACTGCGGCCGAACAGTTGCAATCTATCCGGTGATCCGATACCATTATTTTGGCCATGTAGACGCATTATGGTCGTGAGCGGGACGGCGGGAGGCGTCGGCGCGTTTTGGCGTCTGGGACTCCCGAAGCCGCGTTCGGACTAGTCGGAGCAAACGTAGTTTTGTGTGGTGACGACCCGGAATCTCAGTGGGCGCACTGAGGAAGGAGGTCATCCCTTGTTAGGTAAGACCCGAGGGACACCCGACAAGACACGGCTGTGTCCGAGTTGCCGCAGTGAGATTAGCGTGCTCGCCACAAAGTGCCGGTACTGCGGCGAAGAAGTGGGGCGCCCGCGGGATGAGGCGCGGCAGTTCTCGATAAGTCAACTCGGGGGCGAGCACACGAATCAGTACGCGCCCTCCGGCAACGTTCTTGAGGCCCTCGAGTCGTTCCGGGCCGAGGTGCTTGCCGAAGGCGCGGCCTCGGAGCAGAGGCCGCAGAAGAAAAGGCGTCTTCTGGGCCGCAAGGCCGTTGCGAAAGAGGAATGTCACGATTCCGACGGAGCGGATTCGACGTCCTCGAGTCCCACGTTTCCCGAACTTGACGAACGCAGCCAGGCGCTCGCCTCGCTCTCGATTCCGAGGACGCCGAGGAGGGCCACGCCGGCGAGGACCCCGCCTTGGCGCAAGAGCGCCTATGTCTTTGGCGCTTTTGTGTCGGCGGTCGTGATTCTGTTTTTTGGCGTGACCAAAGGCGGGGCGATGATAAGAGACTACCTTGCCAAGAGGAACGCGGTCGAACAGGTCCGATACCTGAATCTTGCGCCCGAAATCCTCGAAAGAAACGGCGACTTGATTGAAGCGCTCGAGGCGACGCTTCTCGCGACGAAGCACAATCCCAGCGCTGAGAACCAGCGAATTACGGGGGAGGTCCGCAAGAAAATCGCCGACAAAATCGACGGCTTGTTAAATGCATATCCGTGGGAGAAGAAACACCTCGACGAGGCGTCCGCTCTGGCAAGTCAAGCGGCTCGAGTGGACCCCACGGAGGCCATGATTGCCAAGAAAAGCGAAGTGGACAAAGAGGTCTTCGCGTACAAGATGAGCTGCGTGGAAATCAAGCTGACCCCCGAGCGAAAGGCCCAGTTCAGACTCTACGATCCGGAAGCCCCCGTGAAAAGAACGTGGCTCAAGGAAAACGAGTCCCTTCGCGGCCGTTTTGTGGTAAGACATGTGCGCAGTGATCGCGTGATTGTCGACGACACACGACGGATGTCGCCCCATCGCCTGCCGCGACGAATCGCGTTTCTGCTCCACGGCGACGTCCGGCCGGCGCACTGACGGCAATCCGGCGGACCCTGTCCGCTGCGCGGCGTCCGGGGGATTCACGCGATTTCGTCGCCCTGTCGTCGAGTCGTTGTCGTTCCCGTTTGCGTTTGCAACCACCTTTACGGCGCGGGCCTTGCTTCGCCGCACCCTGCTCGTCTGGGGTGAGCCGGAGGAACGTTTGTGGTATGATAGCCGCCCGGCATTGTTGTTCAGCACGGTGGCGCTGTGCGTTGTCTCGCAGGGCCAGGGAAGCGTGTGGGTCAGGGTCAAGCGGGGCTTGGGTGGAGGAGACAAAATCGCAATGTTCAGAACTAGCAGCCATGCTCGATGGATAGCGCTGTTTCTGGCGCCGATGCTGCTTGTATCGTGCGCCGTCTTCGGCGGAAAAACGGCTCGGCCTTCGCGATCCCAATCTGCCGACGAGCCGGGCGCCGAACCGCAGCAGGCCTCGAACGACTACGTTGCTAAACTGCATCAGACGGTTGATGCACACGTCCGGGCCTCGAGTGATTCCGAAAAGCGCGAGCACCGCATCATTGCTCGTGCGCCGTATTATTATAAGGAATACGAAGTCTACCCCGACGGCTCGGAAGGGTATGAGATTCTGATCCAGGAGACCGAATCGCGGACGGCGCCGTATGTAGCCGACGTGAAGCTGGCCAAACTGCGGTTTGCCACAAGGTTCCACCGGACGCTGGAGGATGCTCGACAAGACGCCGAGTTCCTCCGCGATACGGGAACCGAGACGATTACGTACGAGTGGCGCAACGGGCAGTGGGTCAGGGCCGGCAGTATTTTCATTGCCGATGCCACGGAGGAATGGGTCGAGGGACAATGGGTCGTTGCCGAGCACGGCGTGGAACGCGTCGCCGCCGTCGAGGATTCCTCGGCATGGGGTTGGCCGAAACGGCTTTGGGCCAAGGTGAGGCGCCGCTGAGCGCTCGCGGGGATATCGCACCGGCAATCTTCGCTTCAAAACAAGCCGGGAGGTCGTCGAACTGCTTTGCCGGCTAAACCACGAGAAGGCCTTCACGACTGCGGAGGCCGTCGTCATCGTCGTTGCGGCGGCATTCGCCGCGCTGGGGACCCGGGCTCCTTTCCTCGGCGACACCGCGAACAGCCGACTGGCCACCGTCCTGAGCCTGACAAAGCACGGCACGTTCTACCTCGATCGGCCGTTAGACGAACCGCCAAACCCTTTCGAGCAGCGGACCATCGACAAAGTCATGGTCAACGGGCGGCTCGTATCGAGCAAGCCGCCGATGCTCTCGCTGCTTATGACGGCCGAATACCTCGCGCTCGAGGCCGCGTTCGGCTGGGAACTAGAGCGCGCGGCGCACGCCAGCGCGGTCGTTCGTTTCATGACGCTGACGTTTGACGTACTGGCCTATGTTGTAATGCTCGTTTTCTTCGCACGAACGCTGCGCTTGTTTGTGGCGTGTCCTCTGAGCCGGTTGCTGTCGTTGTTTTCGCTTGCGTTCTGCACGCAACTGTGGGGATTCAGCAGCACACTCAACAACCATGTTCCCGCAGCGTGCCTGATCGTCATCGCGCTGTATTTCGCGTTGGGCATCGGCGCCGAAAGGCTCGCGCCCGCACCGTGGCGTTTTCTCGTCTTCGGCTTGGCGGGGGGGCTTGCGGCGACCATCGACATGCCCGCCGGGCTCCTGTTGGTTCCTGCAGGCCTGTACCTGTTGGCGAAGTTTCCCCGAAAAGCCCTTCTTTGGGCATGTTTGGGCGCTGCCCTTCCTCTCGGGATTCATTTCGCGGTGATGGCGTCCGTTACGGGGAGTCTGCTGCCTGTACAAATGCGAAGGGAGCTGTACCTCTACGAGGGGTCATACTGGCGGCATCCGCTCGGCGTGGATGCGCTCGTCGAGCCGAAGCCGTTGTATCTGTTCCACATGACCTTCGGCCGACGGGGCGTCTTCTCGTTGTATCCGGTTTTGCTCTTGGGCGTTGTTGCGGCCGGCCGCGCATTGTTCAGCAAGGCCGCGCCGATGCGGCTTCCCGTTTTGGCCGCGTCGGCGGCGCTTGTGGCTTTCACGGGCTACTATGCTCTTTTCACGAACAACTACGGCGGAGAGGCCTACGGTTTCCGGTGGTACATTGTCGCGATGCCCGTGCTGCTCCTCATGGGGGCGACTGTTCTGCCAGGAATTCGGAAGGGGTGGCAGTGGGCGGTCGTCGGCCTCATGATCGGCGTTTCATTCTATTCGGCCTGGGAGGCGTCACAGACGCCATGGGCAACCAACCGCGAGTGGACGTGCCGCATCTTCGGCCCGAGTGTATGAACGACGGTTCATACTATGGCGCCGTCTCTGACACAATGTGGGCGGTTTGACCCGAGAACTCGCCGTATAGCTCAGGATAAACCGTCAGGACCCACTCTCGAAACGGCACCGGACTGCCCTCGTAGAGATCGAGGACCTGGCCGATGGGCGCGTCGAAGAAGAACAGGCCGAGCTCTTCGCGTGCACTGTCCAGTGACCCGCCTTCAAGAAGCACGTAGCACGCCGAAGCAACGCCCGCGCGGTGGATGCCGGCCTGGCAATGCACCAGGGTAGGCCTGTCGCTCTCACTGCACCATGCAATGAATTGGGCCAACGACTCGGGAGACGGAAGCCGCCGCATGCTCCATCCGAGATCCATGTACGCGACGCCGAGCGCGTCGCAGGCGGCCTTTTCCTCACGATACCATTCTTCTCCGGGTTGGTTGCCGCGCAGGTTGATGACGGCGCGGATGTTGTGTTTTCGGATGATGCGGGCGAGCCGTGAGGCCGGCATTTGACCCGATCGATAGAAACTGCCGTCGTCTACAGTCCGGAAGTTGTCGGCCAACCGGGCGCAACCCAGCGTAAGCAGGAGCAAGCCAACAGCCGCTCTTCGCATCATTGGCGTCGAATCCTCGTTAAGAGAGCGTTTCAGGATGACCTGGACAAGGGCCAGGATGACCCGGACAAAGGCATGGTATACTATCCGCCGCGCGAACGCGAGACGCATTTCGCGGCAGTGCAAATGAAGGAGAGCGACATGGCAGACCCCGTGGTTTTTGCGATACATTCGCATCCCGACGATATCGAGTTCATGCTGGGCGGCACGTTGGCGTTGTTGAAGCAAGCCGGCGCCGAAACCCACCTTATGAATATCGCCAACGGCTCGTGCGGCACGCAGCGGGACGATCCCGCGAGCATTATCGCCCGCCGAACGGATGAGGCACGCGCCGCCGCCGAGACGCTAGGCGCCGTGTTCCATCCGCCGCTGGTAGACGACCTGGAGGTATACTATACGAGTGCGCTTGTCCGGCGCGTTTGCGCCGTGGTGCGCGAAGTGCAACCGACGATTCTGCTTACGGCGTCGCCGCAGGATTACATGGAAGACCACGTGAACGCCGGGCGTCTTGCCGTCACGGCCGCCTTCTGCCGGGGCATGCGCAACTTCTTTACGGAACCGCCGCGGGACCCTATCGACAAGGACGTGGCGGTGTACCACGCCTTGCCGTGGGGGCTGCGCGACCCGTTGCGCCGCAAGGTCCGGGCGGGATTGTATGTGAACGTAACCGATGTTATGCCGGCAAAACGCGCGGCCCTCGCCTGCCACGCGAGCCAAAAAGAGTGGTTGGACGTGAGCCAGGGGCTCGACAGTTATCTCACCGCCATGGAAGACGTCGCCCGCGAGGTGGGGCATCAGTCGGGCCGGTTCGAGTACGCCGAAGGTTGGCGGCGCCGCCTCCATTACGGCTTCTGCGCAGCGGACGCCGATCCGCTCGCCGAGATCCTCGGCGACAAGGCGTTTGTTTCTGAAGCGTACGAAACGGAATTGGACTGGTTCTAATGTGCCGAATCAAGAGAGTGCGGAAGGATTGCGTGAGGATAACTTGAGCATAGACTTAAGGGGCCGATCCTCCCGTCATCGTGAGTGCCGGAACGCGTTTTGCGGCGATTCGCGGCGTAACATGTTCTCTTACACCGTCATTGCGAGGAGCCCCGCCTCAGGCGGGGGTCCCGCCTCAGGCGGGGGTCCCGCCTCAGGTGGGGAGTGACGCGGCAATCGCTTTCCATAGGTAGCGCGACGTATCTGGCGAAAAGTGATTGCTTCGCTTCGCTCGCAATGACGGGGGGCTGGGTGTGGTCGATGAGGCCTTCAGCGGCGCTGAAGGTTTCAGAAGAGAACGTGCACGACTTCGCAACGGGATTCCGCACTCGCCACACGAGCCAGCCCTCAGAGCAGAAGGAACAATTTCGTGCCGAATACACTCAAGCTGCGGTTGTCCGCAATGATGTTCCTCCAATACTTCGTCATGGGGGCGACGATTCCCATACTGAGCCTTTATATGAAAGACCACCTTGGATTTGCGCCGGTTCAGATCGGCGTGATCCTGGCCATGGGCGCGGCGGGGATGTGTGTGGCGCCGTTGGTGGACGCGTTGTTCGGGGAGCGGTTGCTCGGCCCGGAGCGATTCCTTGCCGTGGCGCAGTTGGCGGCGGCGTGCGTCATGTTTTTACTGTCGCGCCAGAAGGAGTTCCTGCAGTTCTGGGCGCTGTATTCGGTGTACGCTCTCGTTTTCATGCCGACGGTCGCGCTCACGAACGCCGTCGCGTTTCATCACGTGCCCGACTCGAAACGCGGCTTCGGCGGCATCCGCATGTGGGGAACAGTTGGCTGGGTCGCGATAGCCTGGTTGTTCGGCTACGTCTGGTTGGGAGCGGGCGGGGGCCTCGATGACGCGCTGACCTTCTCGGCCGTGTCGTCGGTGGTCTACGGTGGCTACGCGTTAACACTGCCCCGGACGAGGGTCCGCGGCACGTTCTCGCTGTGGAAGGCCGTGCGTATGTTTGGCAAACCCGATCTTGTGCTCCTGTGTGCGGTGACGTTCGTCGCCGGAATCGTGCATCAGTACTTCTACTATGGCATGAGCCCGTTCCTAAGCCACATCGGGTTTGCTGAAAAGCACATCATGCCCGCTATGAGCCTGGGGCAGGTGTCCGAGGTGGTCGTGTTGGGCATGCTCGGGATCTGCCTGGTCAAGCTGGGGGTCAAACGTGCGTTGATCATCGGGTTGTTGACGCAGGCGCTTCGGTACGTCGTGTTCGCCTATGGGCGGCACAAGCTTCTGATGATCGCCGTCATGCCGACCCACGGCTTCTGCTACGGCTTCTTCTTCACGGCGGCGTACATCTATGTCGACAGCCATAGCAACCCGGCGACGCGAGGCAGCGTCCAACAACTGTACACCATTATTGTTTCGGGGATCGGGCCGTTCGTCGGGTTCCTGTTCGCCGGCAAAGTCGCCCAGTTCTTTACGCAGCCATACGGGGGCGCCATCGACTATGTCCCGTTCTGGCTTGTGCCGGCCGCCCTCGCCCTTGCTGCCGCCCTTGCGATTGCCGTGTTCTTCCGCGAGACTGAACCCGAGGCGCCGGACCCGGGGCATTGAACTGCCAAGGCGCCAAGGAACGGGGACTGTACCAAGCGAGCGACCCCGCCCTAGGCGGGGGAGCGAGACGGGACTGTCCCGTTTCGTGTGTTTCCTGAAATTGTTCGCGCGGGATCCACTCACGTTTTCCGTGCAACCCAGATCTGCTCGCCGCCGTAACGGAACGGGCCACGCTGAAAGTCACCGTAAAGTGCTTCTACCGCATAGCCGCACAGCTCCAACAGATGCTGCATCTCGTATCGGTACACATAGCGCAGCGTCATCGGCGTGTAGCGTTTCGCGACAACCGTTCCTTGGTCGTCCAATTCCTCAAAGATCCAGCATTGTTCGATCAACTGCGACTCCGGGGTGTACGTCCGCGTGTCCGAAACGAGTACGTGGCGGCCCGTGTCGGGATGAGTGAATTCGTCAAGCTTCTTGACAGCGCTTCCCAGAGGTCCCAGATGTGCAGTGATGATGTCCAACCTGGGATCGAAGATGTTGAGGATCAAACGACCGTCGTCCTCAAGGTGGTCGTGTATACACCGCAGCGCGCTTCGTTGGTCTTCTACAGTCAACAAATGGAGAAAAGCGCGGTACGGGATCGTGACCAGCTTGAAACGCCGCGCTAGAGAGAAATCGCGCATGTCGCCCTCGAGGATATCGATGCGACGCTGGGTTTCAGGACTGAGTTTAGCGATCTTATCCCGGCAGATTGCCAGCATCGCCGGGGCACGATCGAGTCCGACGATCTCGATACCCGATTGGGCGACGGGGATCAGCGTCCGGCCGGTGCCGCAGCCGAGTTCCAGCACAGGTGCGCCGGCCTTTTGGGCTTCCTCGACGTAGAACGCGACGTCGCCCTCCAGTCCCGTGCTGTAGTAATCATAAAACGCGGCATCGGCTCGATCGTACATTTCCATTGGCTATCCTCATTGACCCGCTGACGCCTTTCGCGTCTCGCGTCCTCGTGCCCTCGCGCGATGGGCTTATGTCACACCATTCCCGAACAGCGTTGCGAAAAGCGCCTGGCCCTTTGCCTGCAGATTCTCCACTTGTGGATGGCGTCCGAGGGCAAGCAGTTCATCGTCGCGCCAAGGGCCGCCAATGGGCGCGAGCGCCTGTTCGGTCAGGCTATCGCTTATGGTCAGCTTTTCGGACAGATCCTCAGCTGCATAGAACCGTTTCATGGCCTCGCAAAAGGCTTGGTCGTTCGATTCAAGCCAGGCCAGGGCCTCTTTCTCTCCGCGGAAAGGCATGCCGCGCACCCGGAAATAGGTTTGCACAATCCAGTAGACGTTGGTTGCGAGAAGAAACTCGCAGAGCAGGGGATCGGTCGCAATCCGGCGCCGCACCTTGTCCAAAACGTGGCGTTGGCAGAACCGGTTCATGGCGCTGTCGTGCTCGGCAAGCGGCATCGGCTCGGGCGTCCACCGTGCGTCGAGGGCTGAGAGCTCCTGAGCCAATCTCCCGTTCTTGTCATACAACACCTCGCCATCGGCAAGCGCGGCATCGATGTTCGTGAGCGGCGTCCTCCTATGAAGGTCGTCCAGCGTCCTCAGATTCAAGTCCACGGGCACATCGCTGACATGGAAATGCAGGCTTTCGATATCGTTCGGGGTGTTTTCTAGAAACACGAACAGATCGAAATCGCCGCCAGGCGAAACGTCACCGGCGCCCCAGGCTCCATATCGCATGAGGCCGATGACTTCAGGGTTGCCTTTCAGTCTATCAACGATGTCGCTAAGATTCTCTAACACCGGCTTTATCTCCCCTTTGATAATCGTGAACAGCACGCATAGACTATGCGCGCTATGCATACCGAAGACAACCGGGCATTGGGCTCCGTGACAATGCGAGAGCAGGACTATCTGAAACATAAGCAATATCGGGATGCGTCGAACCTGAATGCACGCGCGCAGTTGCACGCACGCTTCAGCGCGAACCGGTGGGGCTGGCACCGTTGGGTATTCGATCAACTGCGGCTTCACCCCGGTTGCCGGATTCTCGAGGTGGGCTGCGGCCCGGGCATGCTCTGGCGTGAGAACCTCGATCGGATGCCGGACGGGTGCGAGGCCATACTCACGGATCTGTCGACAGGGATGCTCGAGGAAGCGCGCGCGTCGCTCGGCCCGACGGCGACTCGGTTTCGAATGGCTGCGGCCGATGCGCAGCACCTCCCCTTCCCGGACGAGCACGTTGACGTGGTTGTGGCGAACCACATGCTGTATCACGTCCCCGACTTGGAGAAGGCGCTGGCGGAGTTCCGGCGCGTGTTGCGCCCCGCCGGCAGGTTCTACGCCGCGACGAACGGCAGGAACCACATGCGCGAGTTGCACGCGTGGCTGGCGCAATTCGGGGCGCGCCTGCCCTTGGGCGCGTCATTGATCGAGCGGAGCTTCGGCCTCGGGACGGGCAAAAGGCTGCTTGCGCCGTGGTTCAGCGAGGTCCGCCTCGAGCGCTACGAGGGCCATCTGGACGTGAGAGAAGTGGAGCCGTTGATGGCGTATATCCTTTCGACGACGGCGAAAGCCGACCTCGTTGGCGAGAAGCTCGAACATTGCACAGGTTTCTTCGAACAGATATTGCGCGAGCAGGGCGCGATTCGTATATCCAAAGACACCGGGCTTCTCACCGCCGTGCGAGGTGAAGAAAGCGCGTAGGGAGCGCCCGCAGGTAGGCGCGAAAATGAGGCGGACCCAATGATCGCTCCCGAGATGAGCAGTCGCGTCATCAAATATTTCGAGGGGTTCGAGATCTGGCAGCGGCGCTGGAAGGAAAGCGCCATTGTCATTGTCGGATCCGTGGTACGCGGGATTGAGGATGAGTATGCCGACGCGGATGTGCTGGCGCTCGTGCCTGAGTGCGTGTATAGGGACGTCTATGAATGGTACCGGCAGGCGGTAGAATGCGGCCAAATCGAGGCGGTAAATCCACAGGCCTTTACGTTCGACGAATTCCCGCTCACGCTCATACCTGGCATCGCGGGCCATTACAAACTACACAGTTTCGAGGAAGTCGAGGCCAAGATCGCTGCCTACGACGACGTAGAAATGTGGATTCACGGAAACGCCGTGGTCCTGCATGATCCATCCGGGCGCTATGGCAACCTGCAAACGCGCGCTCGCACGTATCCAGAGGACATCCTGAGTGAGAAGAAACGCACACATTTCCTGGAAGCCTGGTATGCGGCGTCCGCTGCGTCGAGTCAACTGCGGAGAAACGACAGGCGGTCTGTTGCGTTGACCATGACAGATTGCTTGGCGCATTTGCTGCGGCTCTGTTGTTTGCTCGATGGACGGCCCTTTCCTTACGACAAATGGCTCTACCGGGAGGCAATGCAAACCCAAGCAGGCCGCGATCTCAGGGACGTCCTCGAAGGCATGTTCGGGGAGCTGGCGAGGCCGGAGATTCGGCGCGACGAACCGAAAACGCTCGAACGCCCGGGACATCGCAACGCGGACCTCGAGGTGTATCCGCTGTACCGCCTTTGGCGCAAGGCAAAGGCCTACTTCGACAAGCGCATCAGGAAGGACTCAACCGTGGGCCGGGCACCCTGAAGGCCCAGCGCTGAACTCGGAGGAAGGGACGGCATACCCATGACAAGGTTTGATGATGTTCGTGACTACTATGATGGTTTTGCGGAATGGGAACGCTTGGATTCTCCCCCGGGGCAACTCGAGTTCGAGCGGACGATGGCGTTGTTGGACAAGCACATTTTGCCCGAAAGTCGGGTTCTGGACCTGGGCGGCGGGCCGGGACGCTACACGATTGCCCTCGCACAGAAAGGTCACCGCTTGAGTTTAGCCGACCTCTCGCCCGCCCTTCTTGAAACTGCCCGCATCAAGATCGCTGAAAGCGGTGTTGGCGCCCGGATAGCGTCTGTCGATGAAGCTAACGCAACGGATCTTGGGATCTACCCGGACTCTGAGTTCGACGCCGTACTCGTGCTGGGGCCGTTCTATCATTTGACCAAGGCAGACGAACGACGGCAGGCGTCCGCCGAGATTTGGCGCGTGCTGAAAGACAACGGGCTGCTGTTTGCCGCCTTCATCCCCAGACTCACGGGGCTTGCGGGCTTGTTGGAGCGTGTCGCGGCCGATCCCGAGCAAGTGCCCGTGGAATCGCTGAAAGACGCCGCTGCAACCGGCGTCTTCCGAAATCCCACAGGCCATGGGTTCCAGGAGGGCTACTATCCAGAGCGTGAAGAAATGCAGGCCCTCATGGCCGCCGCAGGTTTCTCATGCATCGACGTCGTCTCGTTGCGAGGCATCGCCTTCGGGAATGAAGAAGCCCTGCGGCGTCTTTGTGAGCGTAGTCCGGACATCTACGCGGAAGCCATGCGGGTACTTGAGGAAACGGCGCGCCACGCAGCCGTAGTGGCGCTGGGCGGACACGCGCTCTACATCGGAAGAAAGCATGTACCTTAGCTCGTTGCGGTGGAAGCTGCCATGCACCGAGCCGCTGCTGAGCGCAGGCGAGGTCAATGAGAAAGGCTTTCCGTCGGCCGCCTCCGGCGGGCTCTTGCCGGGGAAGGGGTTGGCTACCCCGGGTTCCGCTTCGCTCCACCCGGGGCTACATGCCGTCATCCCTTCCAGGGATTCCGGACTTTCGGGCGGGAGGATTGATATTTGCCTGTCGGCGGCGATAACGTAGGAATCCGTCATGCAACGGGCAGAGAGTGCCGATGAACTGGACGCTTGTGAGATACCTTCTGTCAAGAAGGGCTGAAACAGTGTTTCGCCGCACGCGGCGCCAACGGGTCGCGGGTTGGATCATTATGGTGATTCTGATCTCCGCCCTGCCGCTCGGTGCATGGTGTTTAACACTGCCCTTTTTCAAAGGCGGCGGGGGCGCACTTTTTGGCGAAATGTTGCTGGTCTTAACAGCCCTCTTTCAATTCCTTCTGGCCGCGACCGGTAGCCTGGAAGTGGCGTGGGTCTCGCTCAAGAGGCTGGACAATGGGGTCGATTCTCTGGCCCTTGCCACCGGCAGCGCGCGGTGCACATGCCTCACGGTACTCATTCCGAGTTTTGCTAGCAGGGCATACTTACTGCTCTGGCTCTTGCCGTTTTATGCGCTCGCCGTGGCCTACGATGGCCTCAGCTGGGGCGGGTTATTGTATCTGCTTGCGGTAGTGTACGCCGTGCTTACGGCGTCCTGTTGCCTGGGACTGCTCGGCCCGGCCCTCGACTATCAGAAGCGGAAAGCAGCGGGTGTTTTTCTGGGTGTTGGGTTCTGGGCATTGGCGATAACATTGTACCATATCGCATCTAGAGGGGCGTCCTTCCCTCAGACTATGGCCATATTGACGAAGGGCGTGCTACAGTATTGGTCTTTTGCCGTCATAGCAGCGGCATTCGTCGCGGTGATCGCGTTCGAGTGCGCGGCACAGCACGTGCGGCGCACTGTGCGCGGGGAAACGCTGGGGGCGCCCAGGACACGGCGTCTGCGTGTTCGGCGCCGGCATCCCGTAATGGGGGCCGATCCCATTCGGCAGATTCTTAATGCCACCTTGGGCTTGCGTCCAGTCTCGTCGGCCTGCGTCGCGGCCCGGGCGTTCTTAGGCGCTGGGTTCGCCGTCGGCGCGCTCGTGCCGCCCGTAGGTTTTGCCGCCGCAAACTGGTTTGTTCGGTTTAGAACGACGGGCCGGCTGAAGTATCTCAGTGAACGGGGCATTCTCGATGACCTTCTATTGACGCCCACTGAGGACACGCACTTCGCCCGCGTTCTGTTTTCGGTTGTTTTGCGGCCCAACTTGATGGTTCTGCCCGCATTGGCCCTTGCCACGGTGGCAGGCAGCGCGTGTTTGTTTGTTGTTTTCCTGTTTATCCATTGGCTCTCGTCGGGAGCGTTCCTGGAAAGCGCGCCTGAACGGATTGTATTCAGTTCTAGTAAACTGATGAGCGCAGCGAACATGGGCTCTCTCGGCATCATCATGGCGTTGTCCGGATTGGCAGTCGCACTTGCAGATATCTTCTTCATCACGGCGGCGACGTGCGAGAAACACCTTCAAGGCCGCGGCGACGACTATGTTAAGAAGTTATTGGGGTCGAGGGTCGAGTTGGCGTTAGGAGGCGGTGTACTCCTGGGAATCGCGGCGCTTGCGTTTCTGCGCTTCGCCGTGTATCAAAATGTGCCTGCGATGGGACTTGGCCAGATGATATTAAGCCACATCCTGTTCTGCCTGTGCCTCGGCCTGCCAATGGGAATCGTAGGCGCGCGTTCCTACGGTCGATTAATCCGCAACTTCCGCACGTGGCTGACTACCCCTACGCCGGAGGCGCCGAAGCAGAAGGCGCTCACGCAGGCGCTGCCCCCGTTCTAGCGCCGTGCCACCCCCGCTACCCAGGCGGGTCTGGTGGGGTCTGGGGGCAATTCACTTGTCGCCACTGGACGGCCGGCGTTCCGCTGGTTCCGGCGAGGCCCCAAGGCGTCGTTACTCGTCCAGACACTCGGTAACCCGTTGCGCTTCGGCGTGGACCTATCGTGGGGGCTCAAGGACGGCCCGCGCGCGCTCCGCGTTTACTGAAACGCGCGCGTCGGGGCGCGCTTTGCTCCCAGGGCAATCGCATCAAACGGCTCTTGCGCCAAGCGTCCGCGGACTAATATGATACGCGGGGCTTGGCGCTGGTAGGGTCGCGCTCCCGCGCGACCGAAAGAACGGTCGAGCAGGAGCTCGACCCTACCGAGATGCCTTTCCTCGCGAGATGGGCCAGGGGATATGTGTGCTGTTCCCGTTGCATTTTGATGCGATTTCCCTGCTTCGCTCCCCTTTTCTTTTTTGTGATGGCCGTGGTATCTTGCATGCGGCATGGTTGCCAACGCGTGAAGGTGAACGATGTCGCTATTAGCGTTGATCGCAGCGGCAGGCGTGGTCGGGACGTGGGCGCTGCGTCCTCTGGGCGTTCGCACCGATCTCGAGGGGGTCGCCTTCCGTCTGCTCGTAGGCCTGTTCTT
>Ga0180438_10003189_pt1 | contig 25217 bp, 16 predicted proteins | sample SS_ome_12_FD_132455 | JGI IMG/M metagenome (GOLD analysis project Ga0180438, IMG submission 132455) | Hypersaline lake sediment archaeal communities from the Salton Sea, California, USA - SS_3_D_2 metaG | ecosystem: Environmental > Aquatic > Non-marine Saline and Alkaline > Hypersaline >... | reverse complement strand
GGCGGCCCCGGCCACCTTTATATAGAACGTGTTGGGGAGCATCTTCCCATAGTATGACCATCGCCACACAAAGTACAGCAGGAACGGGATCAACAGGAAGAGACTCCAGAGCAACAGGCCTTTCACCTCGACCTTCTTTACGCTCACCACCAGGTACAGCAGAAAGCCAAAGGTGACAGAAGCCAGGATCAGACCATCCAACCTGGTCATGCAGGCCAGGGCAAAGACGATTCCGGAGCAGGCAAGAAACTTCGGATTGCCGACTCGGGCGATGAGCAAGTACGAGCCTAAAAGAACCAGAAAGGTAAAAAGTGACGTCTCCAAGCCCCCGGTAGACCAGGCCGCGTAAGCCCCGCAGCAGGCCAGGAACAGTGGCGCCAAGTAGTTGAACATACTCCCATCCGGGTAAAGCCGTCTGTTCAACCGCAGCAGCAGAAAAACCGTGGCAAGACTGAACAAGATTCCAAGGACCTGGGACATTGTGACCGGATCCAGGCCCATATTCATGAACAAGCTCAGAAGCAGTGTCCAGAGAAAGTTGGTGTATCCCTCCACCCGCTCGCCAATGTTGTAGACCAGCCCATGCCCCTCCACGAAGTTCTTGGCATATCTGAAGGAGATGAAAGCATCATCGCATACGAAGCGCAGATAGTTGACATGCACCAGCAGGATAAGCGCGATGATTGCGATCAGGACTATCGGAATGCAGGATTTCTTCATTTTGCCGTCTTATGAAACGCCCTTCTGTTCTGAACCCTTAGATTTTCGAGCCTTTGAACTCTTGAACCCTCGAATCCTTGAATCCTCGAACTCTTGAACCCTTGAATCCTTGGCCCCTTGAACCCTTGAACTTTTGAGCCTTTAAACTCTTGAACCCTCGAATCCTTGAATCCTCGAATCCTCGAACTCTTGAACCCTTGAATCCTCGGACCCTCGAATCCTTGAACTTCCGAACTCTTGAACTTTACGAGATGCCCATTGACGAGCTATTCCAACCTGGTATGCAGTATCCAAACCTCTCTTTTTGCCCCCCGGTCGAGATATATTTCGAACACCTCCTCGCTCTCGGTCAGGACCCGATAGTAGTTTCTGTGTCTTCTCTGCCACCAGGTCTTTCTCTTGGAACCGGATTCGGAATGGCTGAAATCCGGCCAGAAGGCGATGACCTCCTTGATCCTGTGTTCTTTGTCCCTCCAGATAAACGAGGCGGGACTCCGGGTCTTATCGTCCCTTGTCACCTCGATCTCATCGGAAAAGAACTCGGGCATGATTGCCTGCTCCGACTCATCATTCCCTTTTCTTGGTCTTTATTCTCAGCGGAGTTCCCAGGAACCCGAAGTGTTCACGGATCTTGTTTCCCAGGTATCTCATGTATGATTTCTGCAGCAGCTCGGGATAATTGCAGAAGAACACGAATGTGGGCGGCTCGATGTCCGTCTGGGTGACATAATAAATCTTGATGTATTTTCCCTTGACCGAGGCTGGGGGTTTGGCTTTGATGTTTTCTTCCAGCTTACGATTAAGCTCCGATGTTTCTATCCTCTTGTTTCTCTCCTTGTGAACTCGGGCAACTAAGTCGAGTGCCGTTCTGACTCTTTGTCCGGTCATGGCCGAGATGTAGATGAAGGGCACGAACTTGAAAAGCGGCGCCTTTTCCCTCATCGACTTGGTATATGCGTCAGCGGTCTTTTCGTCCTTCTCAACCAGATCCCATTTGTTGATTCCAATAACCATCCCCTTGCGAAGCTGCTCGACCTCGTTGGCTATCTTGAGGTCCTGTTTCAGCAGACCGCTCGGCCCCTCGATCAGGATCAACGCCACATGGCATCTTTCGATCGATCTTAGGGTTCTGAGCGTGGTGTAGTATTCCAAACTCTCCTTGATCTTGGTTTTTCGCCGCAAGCCCGCCGTATCGATCAGGGTGAAGGACTGGTCGTTTATTTCGATGTCCGTGTCAATCGCATCCCTGGTGGTGCCGGGCATCTCCGAGACTATGAGCTTCTCTTGCCCCAGGAGGGCGTTAACGAAAGACGATTTGCCCACGTTCGGCCTGCCGATGACCGCCACACGAATGCTCTCCTTCTCCTCCTCGTAGGTTTCTTCTTCCGGCAGGGCGGAAACGATCTCATCCAAGAGATCTCCTATGTTTCTGCCTGCCAGTGCGGAGACCCCGATCGGCTCTCCCAGGCCTAATCTACTCAAAGGGTGCACTTCATCTTCATCCTTGGCGGTATCAACCTTGTTGCCCACCAGCAACACTCCCTTATCTGTTTTTTTCAGCCCCCTTGCTATCTCCAAATCGAGGGATTGTGCGCCCACCTTCGCGTCGACTAAGAAAAGCACTAAGTCCGCCTCGGATATGGCAATCTCCGCCTGAGCTTTTATCAGCTTCTCCATCTGGTTCGGACTTGTGGGCACGTACCCGCCGGTATCGACCAGATAGAAGGTCCTGCCGTTCCAGGTGGTGGATGCATAATTCCGGTCGCGAGTGATTCCCGGCTGGTCATCTACCACTGCCAGACGTCTTTTCAGCAGCCGGTTGAACAGGGTAGATTTCCCCACATTCGGTCTACCGATTATGGCAACGATTGGAACAGGCATGGGTCAGCGGGCTCGTCCTGCACTTCGTCCTGAGATTCAGTGTCGAAGGAAGGGCTCTGCCCGAAGGATCAAACTGATTAAACGGATTTCGTGTCGCGCATCGTGACTTTTCGTTAGAGTTTCGCGTCAAAGTATACTAAGACATTGGGGCACTAAAAGCAACAGAAATGACGTGCTGCTAGGCGAGCTTCGTAACGCAGGTCAAGCCGCAAGGAGAGGCTCTCGGCGCTCATCATCGGGCTGCATTCTACAAGGAGGAGTCTGGGTGACGGAGCATGCCTGCAAGATCTTCGACTAGATCGTATGACCCAACGATTACCTTCCGCTCCAACTCTTGCTCCAAATCCAGAGGCGTAAGGTCGTCCAGGAAGAGTCCATCTTCGTTCAGGCAGTCGGGTGGGAGAAGCACGATGTCGCCAAGTCTCTTACGTTTTCTCAAGGCACTCAATATATCAGCGCCAGTGAGAAGGCCGGCAACAGAAACGCTGTGTCCAAAGAAATCGTTCTTCACCACGACAATCTGAATCTTCAGGCCGGAAATCGACTTCAATCCCTCGCACACAATCTTCTTGACAACCCTGAAGGCTGATACTCCAGTCACGAGGGTAATGCTGAGGTCCCTCTTCAGACTCCTTGGCAAAAGCTTACGCTTTGCTCCGAAGTCATCCAGGAACTGGCGCATCATCCCCACGCCATTCTCGACTTGAGGAAACTCGTCGTAGTATCTCGCGCCGGGGACGTCAAGCCCACATTTGGTGAAAAATTCGTCTGCGGCATAGACGAACCCGCATCCCCGCCTTCGTCTGAAAGACCTTTGCCAGCGATCGACCATTTGAACGGTTCTCTCGGCATATGCCTTGGTCACCGGTTTGATCTTAGGCAGGTTCTTCCTGAATCTGGTCAGCCCCACCGGCACCAGCGCGAGTGATTTCACATGAGGATAGAAAGCAGATAAGTCTCTCACGGATCTTTCAAGATGCTTCCCATCATTGATCCCCGGACAAAGGACGATCTGCACATGCATCTCAATTCTCCCCCCGGCAAGTTTCTGAATCTGAGGCATTATGTCAGGGACTCTGGGATTTGCCAGAATCTCTTTCCTCAGCTTCTCATCCGTGGTATGCACCGAAATATAGAGCGGGCTAAGTCTTTGGCGTATAATCCGCTCTATATCATCATTTGAAGTATTAGTCAATGTGATGAAGTTGCCGTGCAGAAAGGAAAGCCGGAAGTCTTCGTCCTTGAAATAAAGCGCCCTTCTCATCCCTTTGGGAAGTTGATGGACAAAGCAGAATATGCACATGTTCTTACAACTCTTGTATCTGACGGCGTGGAATTCCAGGCCCAGATCCTCATCGGGCGGTTTTCTGACCCGGACCTTCTTCTCCTTTCCATGTCCTGACCTTAGCTTGAGTTCCAGCGTTTGATCTGCGGCGAGGAATCTGTAGTCGATGATGTCATTCACCGGATGGCCATTGATCTCCAGAAGTTCGTCTCCTGCGTGAATCCTGTGAGCCGAGGCTATGCTCTTTGTCGCTACTAACTTGATCTTCATTTGGATCGTTGAGCCCGGTTAGAGAGGAATGTCAACCGTCGGTGGTCTCAGGGCGATATTGAGCCAGGAACATCCTGACGTACTGTACTATGCAGTTCAAGGCAGACAAGCTGGCGATAGCCAAAAACCATTGTTGGAGTTGGTGAATCCGGGCGATGTAGACGACGATGGTGAACACCCAGATCCACGAGTTCAGCTTGCCCCAATTGTTGGACATGAGCACGAACCCTTTCCTTTTTACCATCAGGAGGGCTGCGATAAGTGTCAGGAAATCCTTGGAGAACAACAGAACGGCGGCCCAGATCGGAAAACCTCGATGCATTATTATGAAGATCACCGAAAGCCCCAGGCACAGCTTGTCCGCCAGAGGGTCCAGAATCCGCCCCAGATCGGTTATCTGGTTCAATCTTCTGGCAGCCATGCCGTCGAAAACATCAGAGGCCACGGCAAGCACTATGAGAATCATAGCGGCCACCAGTCCGGACTGCGTGTCCTGAGCCAAAAAGTAAAAGATGAAGGGAAGAAGCAGAATTCGAAGAACTGCCAACAGATTTGGGATCAGAAAAAAGTCTCTTTTTCTAATGATCATTTTACAGCGATATGTATTCCGATCATTCAAGGTGTTCCGGGCTGGATGTCTTACACGTCTGCAGGAAACTTCTCCTCCACGGTCAAGATTCGCGAGTTGGACGGCCGGCAGGTCTGATCATCTCCTTTGCCTGCCTCAGGGTGACAGAGCTCACCTTCTCGCCGGAGATCATGCGGGCTATCTCTTCCACTCGCTCTTCACGGTCCAGCATCTTGATCCTGGTGACCGTCCTTCCCTTGGCGCTCTCCTTGAAGACGCTGTAATGATGCTCCGCCTGCGAAGCGATCTGCTGCAGGTGAGTTATAACGATCACCTGGTGTGAAGAGGCTAACTCTTTCAGACTTCTGCCAACCGCCGATGCCACCTCGCCTCCTATGCCCACGTCTATTTCGTCGAATATCACCGTCTCCAGCCGATCGACCCTTGCCAGAATCGATTTCAACGCCAGCATTATGCGCGAGATCTCGCCGCCGGATGCGATCTTGGCAAGAGGCTTGAGATCTTCGCCCGGATTGGGAGATACGAAAAACTCCACCTGGTCCATCCCTCTATCATCCACGAATGCTCTCTTCCCATCTATCTCCAAGAGTCCCTTCTCATCCGCCCGTAGGGTGATTCTTGTCTCGAACTTGGTCTTAGGCATTCCCAGGCCGGTGAGGGTCTTCTGGATCTTGGTGGAAAGCCGGGAGGCGCTCGCTTTCCGCTTTTGGGAAAGCAGGAGGCACTCTTCCCGGAGATTCCCGGAGAGCCCGGCGATCTCCTTCTCCAGATCACCGATAAGCTCGTCCTTGGTCTCTATTCGCTCAAGCTCACCCTGCATCTGGTCTTTGTATGACAGGATCTCCCGGATGCTCTTATCGTATTTTCGCTTCAACGTATTGAGCAGGTTCAGCCTCTCCCTTATCATCTCCAGTTTCTCGGGGTCGAACTCCAGGCGAGTCTTGTAATCTTCCAGGAATCTTGCCGCATCCTGAAGCCCGATCACGCAGGATTCCAGAGTCTCAGCCGGTTCCTTCAATCTCGAATCTATCTTTTCACTTCCTTTTAGCTCCTTGGACATCGAGCTGAGCCTATCCAGTATCGAATCTTCTCCCTCATGTAGCTGATGGTAGAGACGGGAGGTCGCCTCGAACAACGCCTCGGCGTTCTCCAGGACTTTTCTTTCCTCGGCAAGCTTCTCCTCCTCTCCCTCGCTCAGATTCGCCTTCTCTATCTCCTCGATCTGGAATCGGTGAAGCTTCCGTCGCTCCTCGTCTCTGAGTTTACTGGCCTGCAACTCCTGCAAGTCCTTTCGCTTCTTCTTCAGCAGATGAAAGGTCTGGCCGACTCGCGCTATCACATCGCCCAGGTTCGCGTAATCGTCCAGATACTCGACATGTCGTTCCACGTTCAGAAGAGATTGGTGCTCGTGCTGGCCGTGAAGGTCCGCCAGCCTATCCCCTATCGATTTCAGGCTGGCCAGGGTGATCAGGCGGTCGTTGAGAAAACACTTGTTCTGTCCCCTGGACGATATCTCTCTTCGAATTATCAGGACGCCCTCTTGGGGTGTTATGCCGAGCTTGACCAGAAGGTCCTTCAGGCCCGGGTCGCGGCGCAGGCTGAACTCTCCCTCCACGCTCGCCTTGTCGAATCCGCTTCTGACCGCCTCGCTGCTTGCCCTTTCACCTAAGATCAGATTCACCGCCCCCACGATGATAGATTTCCCCGCACCGGTGGCACCGCTGATCACGTTCAGGCCTGGCTGAAAGTCTACCTCCAGTTGGTCCACCAGAGCATAGTTTGTGATTCTGAGACTCTTCAGCATCGTTCAGAGATTGTTTGTCTCGCCTCTAAGGCTTTGACGGAAGCAGATATTTGACTGGCAGGCGATCTCCCCTCTAACCATTGAACCTTTGAGTTCTTGAACTCTTGAACCTTTTAACTTTTGAACCCTTGAACCTTTGAACTTTTTAACTCTCGAATCCTCGACCCCTCGAATTCTCGACCCCTCGAATCCTTGGACCCTCGAATCCTTGAACCCTCGAATCCTTGAACCTTCGTCTCCCCCTACTCCCCTGTCTTCGGCCTCGCCCCCCAGTGAAGCTTCGTTCTGAGGATGTCATAGAACGACCTGTCTCGGAATTTGATCAGGTTAACCGAGTGCTCGGCCTTTCGAATCGAGACCGAGCTGCCGGATCTCAGATTGAAGGCCACCTGCCCATCTATGGTCAAGACCGCGTGTCTGGATGAAAGCTCCACCACCACCTTCAAAGTCTCGCTCTCCGAGAACACTATGGGACGGGAGGCTAACGTGTGGGGACAAATGGGAGAAACGATTATGGCATTCAATCGCGGGTTGATTATCGGCCCTCCTGCAGCCAGGCAGTAGGCCGTCGACCCGGTGGGCGTGGATACGATCAGTCCGTCCGCCGAGTAGGAGCAGATGAACTCGTCCTGCAGATAAAGGTGCATCAGGAAAAGCCGGGCCACCTCCCCCTTGTCGAGCACCACGTCGTTTAAGGCATATTGATCCAGCTTCTTCGTTCCGTCCACCTCGGTCTGAAGGACCATCCTCTTCTCGATGAAGTAGTCACCCCGTTTCAGCCTGTTCAATGTGTTGGTCAGGTCGTTGCAGTTGATCTCGGTTAAGAAACCAACCCCGCCCAGGTTTATCCCCAGGATGGGCGTCTGGTGCTCGCCGACGGCTCGGGCTGAGGCAAGCATGGTGCCATCCCCGCCAAGTGAGATCAACACGTCACTCCTCTTTCCCAGTTCAGCCCTTGCGTGGGACTTCTCCTTATGCCCCACCAGAGGTATGAGCTCCTCGCAGATCAGGAAATCGAATCCGTTCTCACCCGCCCAGGTGATGATCTCCTCCACAACCCCCTTGGTCAGTTCTTTCTTTACGTTGGCGATGATTCCTACGCTTTTCATTTTCCCCATCTGCATAAACCAACTCCGCTCGTCACATTCTCAACGTCAGGTCTGACAGAAACTCGATCTCTTCTTCCATCAACTTATTCTTAGGAGCGCTCACCGAATGTCACACTCGGGATCTTGCCCGTCGGGCCTTCGGTTTCTCGGCAGCCCCCGTCGATTCCAGGATCTTCTTGGCCATCCGGACGATTCCGTCCCCGTCCAGCCCCAGGTCGCCCAGAAGCTGTCCCCTCGAGCCGTGCTCGATGAATTTGTCCGGAATGCCCATCCTCTTTATGACCGATCCGTTGACGTCGTGAGACTCTGCAAACTCCATCACCGCAGAGCCGAAGCCGCCGGAAAGAGAGTTTTCCTCGACCGAAATGATCCTGTCGAATCTCTTCAGAACGGAAAGGAGCATCTTCTCATCCAGAGGCTTCACGAACCGGGCATTCACCACTTCCGCGTTTATACCCTCCCTTTTCAGTTCGGCTGACGCCTGCAGGGCGGGATAAACCATCGAACCGACCGCCAGGATCGCCAGGTCCTTTCCGCCTTTCAGCCTTTCCCATGTCCCAATGTCGATCGGGGAAGTATCATCGGCCATCTCATCCGGAATAGCTGCACGCGGATATCTCATCGCCACCGGACCCTTCTGCCAGCCGGCCGCCGCGTTCAACATGCTCCTTAACTCATTCCCGTCCTTGGGCGCCATCACGGTCCAGTTGGGAATCTGTCTTAAATAGCTCAGGTCGAAGGTCCCGTGATGGGTGGGGCCATCAGCTCCCACCAACCCGGCCCGGTCCACCGCCAAAATCACCGGCAGATTCTGCAGTGCGATGTCGTGTATGGTCTGGTCAAAAGCCCTCTGGAGAAAGGTGGAGTACACCGCGAACACCGGCTTGACCCCCTGGCTGGCAAGTCCGGCGGCAAAGGTGGTGGCATGCTGTTCGGCGATTCCCACGTCGTAGAATCTATCCGGAAACCTCTTCGCGAATTTCACCAATCCGGTGCCTAAAGTCATGGCGGCGGTGATGGCCACCACCTTTTCATCCCGGGCACCCAGCTCAACCAGGGCGTCTCCGAACACCTCGGTAAAGGAGGGCCCTTCCACTTTCCCGTTCGAATTCCCGGTCACCTTGTCGAAGGCACCGATACCGTGAAAGCGGGGCGCATCCTCCTCAGCATGCTTGTAGCCTCTCCCCTTCCTGGTCAGGATGTGCAGCATGATCGGGCCTTTCAGCCCCTTGAGATGCTCCAACGTCTTGATCAGGCCACCGATGTCATGTCCGTCCACCGGACCGAAATATCGGAATCCCAGCTTCTCAAAGATGATCCCGGGCACCAAAAACCCCTTGACGCTCTCCTCCACTTTGGCCACCATGGACCTTATTCTGTCACGCCTCTTGAATTTTCCCACCAGGTCCCAGACCTCCGCCTTGAGCTTGTTGTATTTCTCGTCGGTGAGGAGATCGGTCAGATAACGGGAAAGAGCTCCCACGTTCTTGGAGATCGACATGGCATTGTCGTTTAGGATCACGATCAGGTTTCTTCCCGACGCGCCCGCATTGTTCAAACCCTCGAAGGCCATGCCCCCGGTTAGGGCGCCGTCGCCCACCACCGCGATGACAGAAAAATCCTTCCCGTTCTGGTCGCGCCCGCTGGCAATGCCCAGGGCGGTGGAGATGGCGGTAGAGGCGTGTCCCACGATGAAAACATCGTGCTCGTTCTCGCGCCAGGTGGGAAATCCGCTTAAACCCTGGTACTTTCTCAAAGTGTCAAACCTGTCCTTGCGGCCGGTAATAAGCTTATGGGTGTAACACTGGTGGCCCACGTCCCAGACCATCTTGTCCCTGGGCGACTCGAAAACGCGGTGAAGCGCAAGGGTTAATTCCACCGCCCCCAAGTTGGACGCCAGGTGGCCGCCGTTTTTCGAGACCACGGAGATGATCTTCTCTCTGATCTCGTCTGCCACTTCACCCAGTCCTTCCAGAGGGACCTCTTTTAAGTCTTTGGGTGAGTTGATCCGATCCAGCCAGTTGCTCATCTTCAAACTCCTTAGAAGTCTCGCGAGATCATGAAATCCGCCCAGGCCAGGAGCAGATCCTTATGCTTCGACTCCGGCAGAACATCAAGACTCGTACATGCCTCTTCTATGATTCGTTTGGCCATCCGCTTTGTTTCGGATATGCCGCCCAACTGCACCAACAGCCCGGTCGCCTCGTGGATCTGGTCCTCGGTAGCCGTCTGGTTGCCCAAGATACTCAAGAGCCTCTCCCTTTGCGGAGCCGAGGCGTTCTTGAAGGCGTGGTAGATGATGGTGGTGCGTTTTCCCTCACGAATGTCCGACCCGACCGGCTTGCCCAACTGCTTCTCATCCCCCACGATGCCCAGTATGTCGTCCTGCAGTTGGAAGGCGGTCCCGCACTTGCCGGTGAAACTGGACAGGCCCGCCACCCTCTCATCATCGGCGTCGGTCGTATCCAGGCCGCTCATGGCGCCCGCCTTGGCGCAGTATTCATACAAAGCTCCGGTCTTCCTCCACAGCATGTCTATGATCTGTTCAGGCTCGAACGACTCCACAGGCTGTCTGGCGAACAGGATGTCCAGTGTCTCGCCGGAGACCAAGGTGTTCAGCACGCAGGACTCCAACATATGAATCAAGGTCAGGGTCACCTCCGGCTTGACCTTACCCTTCAGGGAGCAGTCACACAGAAGGCTCACCGACCATCCCTGCTGAACGTCACCGGCAAGCACCGCCACGTCACGTCCGTAGTCTTTGGCCTGGCCTTCGGTGTAGCTCATCTCTTCTTTTGCTATCCTGGAACACTGTGCGTGAACCGTGTACCCGCCCCTTCTCTTCTCGTCGTTGTCGATCAGATCGTCGTGAACCAAAGTCCAGGTGTGAAACATCTCCACCGCCGCAGCCGCCGGGATGGCCTCCTTCTCGTTGCCCCCCACTGCTCCGCAAGCCAGAAGCAGAACCGCCGGACGCAGCCGCTTTCCGGCCCGGTGGACGTAGCTGTAGACCGCTTCTCTCAACTGGGAGGGCTGAAACCAGTTCTTGTACTCATCCGAATTCAAAAACGACGCAACCCACCCTTCTCTTTCTTCCAGTTCGGCAAACAGATCCACTGCCTGGGTGGTCATAGTGCTCTCCGATATGAAAAACCGGCGTGCAGTCCCTCTCCAGAGACTAAAAGTGAGCTATCATTCTTGTTCTAAGCAAAGATGGGCCTGTGTCTTTCCGAATCCGGAGAACTGTCGCCCGCCGGAGAAGAAGCGTCAGGCCTCTCCCTCCAGATCGATCGGCACGGTCTTAAACTTGCCCTCAGCGGTCTTGATCAACCTCTTGACCTTCTCCTCTGCCCGGGCCAGCTTCTCGGTGCAGAGCCGGGACAGTTCGACCCCCTCCTCAAACTTCTTCAAGGCCTCCTCCAAGGAGAGTTCCCCCTCTTCCAACTGGAGCACAATCTCTTCCAGTTTCTCCAGGGCCTCCTCGAAGTTCTTCTCTTTTCTTCCCCGAGCCGATCTTGTGCGGGTCAACTTCGCCTCTTATCGTCCGTTTCCCGATCCACCAACTCCACCCTCGACTCAACTCTGCCCCTGAACACCCTCACTTCGATCCTATCCTTTTCTCTCAGGATTCCGGCATCCTTGATTACCGTCAATTGGGGCAATTTACGCGCGATGGAGTATCCTCTTTTCAGGACTGATGAAGGTGACAGGGCATTCACTTTTTCTTTCAATAAAGATACGGCATTCGATTTGATTTCCAAGCAGTTTTTTGCCCCATTCTCAAGCTGTCGAGTCAGTTCGTCCATCTTCTGGGTCCTTTGGGTGATGATGTCGAAGGGCCGCCGGAAACCGTAGCTTTCCTCGGCCGACTTCAGCCTCTGGCGCGAGGCTTCGATTAGGGAGACCAAAGTGGAATCCAGTTGGCGTAGGTTGGTCCTTATCTGCTCCAGGAGTATCTCCCTCTCGCCGACCACCATCTGCGCGGCCGCAGAGGGAGTTGGCGCTCTTAAGTCCGCCGCAAAATCCGAGATGGTAAAATCGATCTCGTGTCCCACTGCCGAGATTACCGGAATCCGGGAATTGTAGATGGCCCGGGCCACCACCTCCTCATTGAATGCCCACAGGTCCTCCAAAGACCCGCCCCCTCGTCCCACGATCATCACGTCGATCTTACGGTATCGATTGAAGTCCCTTATGGCCCCGGAGATCTCCTCGGCTGCGCCTTCGCCCTGAACCCGGACCGGGTTGAGAACGATCTTCACCCCCGGGAAACGGCCGAGCACGATTCTCACGATGTCTCTCACCGCTGCGCCGGTGGGTGATGTCACCACCCCGATCGACTCCGGGAACCGGGGGATCGGCTTTTTGTGTTCCTCATCAAAGAGCCCTTCCTCGAAGAGCCTCTCCTTCAATCTTTGAAAAGCGATCTCCAGCTTTCCCACACCGGCCGGCACCAGCTCCGCCACGTCCAGTTGATACTGCCCGCCCCTCTCGTAGACGCTGACCCTGCCCCGCGCCAACACACTGATTCCGTCGGCCGGCTCAAAGCCAAGCCTGACACCTCTGAACTTCCACAGGGTACACCTAATCTGTGCGTTCTCGTCTTTCAGAGTAAAATACCGGTGGCCTGAGGAGTGTAACAGGAAGTTGGAGATCTCGCCCTGCACCCAGATGGTGGGAAGATTTTCCTCAAGCAGGCTCTTTATCTCGCGTGTTATCTCCGTTACGGTGTAGACTTTGTCTGCCATCTTTTTCTCGGATGAATCGTGAGCCTCGAATTGGCTGCCCGAGTCAAGCCAACTCGGCCCGTAGCAGTCGAATCCCGCCCAAGGACTGTCGTAGAAGAATATATGAGCGCGACCGCCCGGTGTCAAACAATATATATACAACCTATTGTCGATCGAGTTTCCCCCGGGGGGAAGAAAAGAAAACCAGCACCTGACTTAAGTCAGGTGCCGGTTCGTGACTCCACTCTGCAAGGAAATGCCCTCACTATCCGTTGGACCTAAGCGTCTCCCGGGGATGCCTTGCCTGCCCCGGCGTCGATTGCATCTTAGGCGATCCCTCGCCCGCTCAGCCGAAGCATCCAACTTCTCAGTCCACGGAATCCCTTCCTGAAATTGGCCTCAGGCGGTAATCATCGCCGTCGCTATCAGTCCTTCCAGAAGCTGACAGTCGCGACATCTTTCGCTGCCCGCAGGAGGAGACTCAAGATCGTGGATTGTGCGAACCGACTTCAGCAGCGGGGGTATGATTTTGTTCGGATCCAGACCTATCTCCAGAATATGACCGTCGAAGGCCATCAGGAAGCCCTCCTGTTTCACCAGATCATCTAGCTGGTCCTCGGTCAAATCGGTCTGCGGTTCCATGTAGACTAAGGCCAACCCGGAGACCGGATCGAACCCGCATCGCGCTCCTATATAGGCGTAGGCGTTTAGTTGTACCTCGTATAAAGGCAGCAGACTATCCTGGGTTTTGGTGAATTTAGCCGTCTTGTAATCGACGATGATATGCGAGCCATCGTTTTTCCGCAGTATCTCGTCCGGAGTCCCCCTCAGCAGAACGTCGGTCTCCTCATCAAAAACGCGGAACTTGGAGTAATGCGGAACCTTGACCGGTTTGCCCAACTCCACCAATTCCTCCAGCCATGAGGGCAATCTCTTGTGTCGATCGAAGTGGACGTTGGTCACCTTCTTGGTGTAAGAATCGATGGAGGAGAATATCCCCGGGAAAATCTGAAAGGGAAGCTTATTCTGGCAATGCATCCTGATCCAGAAGCAGCGAGGACAGAAATTGGGCAGGGCTAAAACGCCTAAGTCCTTGGCCGAGATCGTTATTTGAGCCACGTCAGTCTCCTCTCCTCTTCGAGGGATTGGGAAAGTCAGGTCCGACCGAAGTATCCTTCCATCCTGTCGAAGGCCTTATTGACCGCCTCCTCCGAGTCACAGAAGGTGATCCTCAGGTGACCCTCGCCGGTAGGTCCGAAGGCCACCCCCGGCGTGGTCGAGACCTTGCCCTCCAGCAAGAGCCTCTTGCAGAATGAAAGCGAATCGGACCCCTCCGGGTGCAGTATCTTGGGGAACATGCAGTAGGACCCCTTGGGTTTTTGATACTCGAATACCGAGCTTAAGCGGTCCAGGCGCTCACAGCACAGGTCTCGCAGGTTCAGGTATTTCTCTCTGAACCTCTCCACGCAATCCTGCGGGCCCTGCAGGGCGCCCAGCGCTGCATACTGCGAGACCACCGGGGCACAGATGGTGAACGGAATGTGGGCTTTAAGCATCTGCTTTACCATCTCCGCCTCTGCCACCACGTATCCGATCCTCCATCCGGTCATGGCGTAGGTCTTGGTGAAGGTGAAAGAGGTGACCGTCTTCTCCTTCAGCTCGGGGACCGAGGCCAGGCTGAAGTGTTTGTGACCGTCGAAGGTGAAGTACTCGTAACTCTCATCCACGATTATTGCCAGGTCGTTCTCCAGGGCCATCCTCCCCAGCGCCTTGAGTTCTTTCTCCTCGAACACGGCGCCGGTGGGGTTGCTCGGCGTGCAGAACATGATGGCCCGTGTTCTGTTGGTCACCGCGTCGCGGAAGGCATCCAGGTCCAGGTGAAAACACTCATCCTCCACAGTAGGTACATAGACCGGGACGGCCGAGGCCAGTTCCACCTGCTGTGCGTGCGTGGAATAGTTGGGCGACGGGATGAGCACCTCGTCTCCCGGATCGAGCAGGGCCATAACCGCCGCACTCAAACCCTCGATGGCCCCCACGGTCACCATCACTTCCGAAGGATCAGCCTGGATGTTGTTATCCCTCTCAAGCTTCTCCGCTATCGCCTCCCTCAGTTCCGGCAGCCCGATGCTTGCCGAATAGCCGCTGACCAAACCCTTCTTCACCGCCTGGCAGGCAGCCTGGTTGATGTGTTCCGGCGTGCCGGCCGCCGGCCTGGCCCAGGAGAGCGAAACCGGATCTTCGACCTGCATGGACAACCGGGTCATCTCATGTATGGCAGAGGGCGGTATCCTGCCGACCCTGTCGGAGACCAAACCTGTTCCACTCTTTCTTGTATCCGCCATTCCTGTCTCCTTGCTTTTGAATATCGTTATGCCGTTCTTCCGCTTCCGGTGAACGGATAAAGCCTTCTTTCTATTCCTTCTGCAATCTCAGAGTCCCCGGCACATCACTCAACCCAACCGCACTTGCCAGGTAATCCGCGGCTGACAAGGTGAGGCCACGCTCCGAGTTTCCCTGCCCCTGACAGAAAAAGTCCCGACCGGGCCCGCGCATCCCCTGGACATCCTGCCAAACCTCTCTCTTCGATGTTTTCTTCATACCGATCAGCAGTCTGGCCAAGGGCAGACACTCCATGTTAACCGGGATATTGAACTCCCACAGACAACCCTTGGTTCACCCGGCAGCCAGACCCCGGCGGCCGTCAGTCTCTGCGGCTGTTTTCTCAAAACAGATGGATTAGCCTTCGGCGGCAGGGTTCCGGGCAGGCCCTGAACCGTCTGGTTCGGGGCGGGTCTTATCTGCGCACGAAACTCAACTAACGATTTGCGCCGGCAAGGCTGTCCAGCTTGGCCCGCAGGGGCTTCAGGGGCAGAAGACCTATGATCCGATCCACCGGTTTCCCCTTGTGGAACAACATCAGCGTGGGAACACTTCGGATCTGATACTGCATTGCGGTTTCGGAATTCTGATCCACGTTCAGCTTGAAGATCCTCACCCGTCCCGCGTAATCCGGCCCGATCTCATCCAAAAGTCCTCCCATGACCTGGCAGGGCGAACATCGAGCCGACCAGAAGTCCACCGCCACCGGGACCTCCGATTTAAGTACCTCTTCTGCAAAGGACGCATCGGTTACCGGAAGCGGCTTGCCCGGCTTCGGCGGTTTGAAGAACAAATCCTTTAGGAATCCCATATCCTATTAACTACTGCATTTGCGGCGCGACTATTGGAATCCAAAGGCGGGATTCGGCCGGCCGGCTGCCGACCGCGAGCTTCTCAATCTCCGTCCGTTTTCCCGGAGATGAAGAAATCAAGATGCTTCTCTCCTTTGGGCGTGATTTCATAGTAGGTATGATTCCTGTGCTTGATCCATTTGTTGTCAGCCACGTTCTCGCGGTACCGGATCATGACTCGTTCGACTCTTTTCAGGAGTTTCAATCCTCTCAACTTCCGGTGACGCTCGAACGCCAGCTCCGCTTCGATATTCAGGACGCTGGCAACCATCAAGGAGTAATCTATCCCCATTTTTTCGTGATGTCTCAGTATCTCGAAGTCGAGCTCATCCAGCTCACAGAAGTCCTCCCCGGGTTCGTCGTTGCTGGCCTCCAATATCTCCTCCCAGGATAGAGAAAGCAGACGCGCCTGATCGGTCTTGCCGAGATTGGGGCAGGAGCTTTTGTGCACCACGATGACATTGTCCTGGCTGAAGTATCCCCTGATAGGGTCATCCGGCCGGGGAGAACAGCACTTTGCCAACCTGTAACCTTCCTTTAGCCTCACGCCGTTGGGCCGCATCCGGTCCCGCCTTTCCCATGATCGCTTAGACCAAGATAGCCAAAAACCGCCTTATGTCAAGTCCATCTTTTCCCCATCATCTCTGGCACCGCCCTGACAATCTGAAAATTTCCTCAACAAATTCCGCAACTCTTCGTATACTTAAACAAATCTGGCTTGTTTTATACGGATTTTTACTATATGGCTATAAGGGATCCAAATTCAGGAGGGAAACCGGATCTTAAGGGCGGAGACATTGGCTCTGCCCTGACCCGTCTGTCTTCCCTGGCGCTCTCCGCGACCGATCCGGATCGCGTCATCTCTGAGGCTCTGAACGAGATCAGGAAGACCCTCAAGGCCAGGATGTGCTGGATGTTCCTGGTTGAGGAAGGTAGTACGATTCTGAAGACCTCAGGTGACGCCGGCAGCCGGAGGGCCTCGGATACATCCAAACTGCTGCTCAAGTTCTCTCCGAAGACCCTGAGGCGCGGCCGTCCCCTGATGTCTAATCGCGTCGGCGAGCTCTACAGACAAAACAGGGCTCTGCATGCGTTCCTTCGCCAGAAAAAGATCGAAAAGTTCCTGGCGGTGCCGCTCAAAAAGGACGGCCGCTCAATCGGAGTCCTCAACTTAGGCAGAGGCTCCGATGCTCCGGACTTCACCCAAGCGGACCTGAGATCGCTTGCCGCGCTGGGCTCCGTGCTGGTGGTCAGCCGACTGAGAGTCGCCGAGAGCGAGTCGAAGCAGGCTCAGAGCTTCCTCGGGGGAATCGTCGATAACACACCCAATCCGATCTTCATCAAAGATAGAAACCACCGTTATGTGGTTCTGAATCAGGCCTTCTCCGAATTGCTGGGGCACTCGCGGGAAGAGATGTTGGGAAAATCCGACTATGACTTCTTCCACAAGGATCAGGCCGACTTCTTCCGGAAAAAGGATGAGGAGATGTTTCGCACCGGCAAGGTGGTTGACATTCCCGAGGAACCGGTCACCGGCAAGGACGGGAGTTTGCATTACGTTCACACCAAGAAAGCTCCCCTTAAAGACTCATCCGGAAAGATAACTCACCTGGTGGGCATCATTGAAGATGTCACCGAGCGCAGGCGCGCCGAGGAGGCGCTCAAGGAGAGCGAGGAGCGCTTTCGTTTGATGGCTGAAACCAGTCTTGACTACAGCTTTCAAACAGATAGAAACGGTATAACAGTCTATTGCTCCCCGGCAGTTGAACGTGTGCTTGGATATACTCCTGAAGAAAGAGAGGGAATGGATTTCAGGAGTGTCATTCCTCGATCTGACATCTCGAAAGTGCAGGCTTTGTTTAAAAAAGTGATGGGAGGAGAAGCCGTTCAGAATCTGGATATAAGTCTGCATCACAAAAACGGCAAGCCAGTGGCCGTTGAAGTCAGTGTTGTGCCGATTTTCAGAAACAAAGAGGTCACCGGTTTATACGGTATTGCCAGAGACGTCACCGAGCGCAAGAAGGCAGAAGGGGCCTTGAGAGAATCTGAGCAAAAACACAGATTACTAATAGAGAGTTCTGATGCGGCAATCACTCTGTTTGACCGGAACGGCACCTATCTATTTCTGAACAGCATAGCTGCCAAGTGGTTGAATGGAAAGCCCGAAGACTATGTCGGCAAGACCTTGTATGATACGTTTCCGAAAGCCTTGGCAGATAAGTTCGTGAAGAGATTCCGCAGGATAATCAAATCGGGCGTCGGAGAGATCATTGAAGAAGTTGTGCAGAAGCCGCTGGGCGGGCGATTTATCTCTTCAAATCTACAGCCGGTCAGAGATCAAAATGGCAAGACAGTTGGTGTTCAAATCGTGACCCACGACATCACCGAGCGCAAACGGGCAGACAGTGCATTGCGAGAATCCGAAGAAAAACACCGACTTCTCGTGGAGAACATCAAGGAGGGCATATTTTCAACTGATCACGGGATATTCACGACTGTGAATGAGTCGATGTGCAGGATATTTGGGTACACCAAGCAGGAATTCATCGGGATGCGGTCATGGAACCTAGCCGTGCCCCAAACAAGAAATAGCGTAAGAGACATGTTTCGGGAGAAAGTTGCTAGACATGATTATTCGCCTGCAGAAGTCATGTGTTTGAGAAAAGACGGCTCTGTCTTCGTGGCCGAGATAAGACTAAGCGCCATATCCCGAGAACGAGTATCATTAGGCACGGTCAGTGACATCACCGAACGCAGGCGGGCCGAGAAGGACTTGAGAGAATCCGAGAGGAGGTACAGGGCTCTGTTTGACGGCGCGGCCGAAGGGATAGTCGTGGCAGACGTTAAGACCAGAGAATTAAGGTACGCTAATCCGGCGGTCTGCAAAATGCTCGGTTATTCCGAGGAGGAACTCGTTCGCCTGCGCGTGGATGATATTCACCCCCGAGATTCCTTGAAGTATGCCATCTCTGAATTCCGAGCTCAGGCCCGAGGAGAGAAAGTCTTGGCGCGGGATCTTCCCTGTCTGCGCAAAGACGGAACTGTCATGTATGCCGACATAAAGACCGCCCGGCTGTTGATAGACGGAAGAAAGTGCAACGTTGGCTTTTTCACGGACGTCACCAAACGCAGGCAGGCTGAGGCCGTGGCCGAAGGGGAGCGGCAAAGGCTTTTCTCGGTTCTGGATGTCATGCCTGCTCTGGTCTATCTTCAGGCTCCCGACTACTCTGTTCCGTTTGTAAACCAAAGGTTCCGCGAGTTGTTTGGCGATCCTGGAGATCGCCCTTGTTACGAGAGCTTTTACGGTCGAAAGAAACCGTGTGAGCCCTGCACGACGCTTCGAGTCCTCAAGACAAGAGTTCCGCAGACCTACGAATGGACGAGCAAGGAAGGTCGCACTTACATGATCCATGAAGACCTGTTTCCCGGAAACGACGGAACAGACATGGTTCTTGGAACCGGAATCGACGTCACCGAACATAAGCGGATAGAAAAGGCGCTGATTCGGAAGGAACGGGTGGCCCGGGAGCGTGCGCGAGTCTTCGTTGAGCTTCATGAGCTCAATCGGATCGGTGATATCCTGACCAGGGTGTGCAAGGCGGTTCGCGATTCAGGACTCTTTCAACGCGCTGTGATGACACTGCATGAGCCGGGAGGGCAAATCACCCATATCGGTCAGGTCGGACTGCCAAGCAGCGCAGTCAGAAACGCCCAGCAAGCGGCGCCCATGGACCGAAAACTCAAAGGGAGAATAACCAGCAAGAGGTTCCGCATCTCAAATTCCTTCTTCATTCCCAGAGAAGCCGGCATCGATTTCAGCAAGACCGGTCGCCACATCCCCCAGAAGAAAAAAGAAACCGCTCGCGGCGACTGGCAGCCGGGTGATGAGCTCTTTGTCCCTCTGCGCGACTTCTCCGGAATGGTCATGGGGTACCTGTCGGTGGACACGCCTGCGGATGGCTGCAGGCCCGATGTCACCACGGCTCAAGCCCTGGAGATGCTGGTGGAGGCGGCCGCGTCCCGAGTCAGGGAGTTGCGGGCCCAACAGGCACTGAGGGAAGGCGAGGAGAGATACCGGCTCCTGGTCGAAAACCTGACCGACATGATAGTGGAATTCGATACCGACGGTTACCTGCGCTTCGTCAGCCCCTCGTACTGCCGGGCCTTCGGCAAGATCGAGGAGGAAATTCTGGGCAAGAAGTTTATGCCGCTGATTCACAAGGATGATCGAGAGAACGTGAAAAAGGCCCTGGCGGGCGTCTATGAACCGCCTCACGTTGCCTACGTGGAAGAAAGAGCCAAGACCGTGGATGGATGGCGGTGGCAGTCGTGGGTCAACACGGCCGTGCTGGATGAGAGCGGCCATGTGGTCAGAATCATCGCGGTGGGAAGAGATATAACCGACAGAAAGCGGGCGGAGGAAGCGCTGAGGAAATCGGAAGAAAGGTTCCGAACCTTTATGGAAACCGCAAGCGATTTAATGAACATTACGGATGAGAAGGGAAACATCACTTATGTGAATGAATCAATGGCTAAGACTTTGGGATATTCTAAGGGAACTATGATTGGGATGCACATTACTCAGCTTCTAACCAAAGAAGCTTTGGAGAAAGACTTCGAGCCAAACTGGGGGAAATTTGTTGCAGATGGAAAAATCAGCATTGGGACTACTTTTGCAGCAGAAGACGGAAAAGAAATCTACGGTGAATTAAAGGCCGTCGCTACTTATGATAAGGATGGCAAGTTTGCAGGAACCAGAGCAGTATTTCATGACCTAACCGAGCGCAGGCAGGTGGAGGAGAAACTGCTTGAATCCGAAATAAAATATCGCACGCTGGTGGAACAGCTTCCTGCCGTCACCTATACCGCAGCACTGGATGAATCCAGCACCACGCTCTATATCAGCCCGCAGATCGAGAAGATACTGGGCATCTCTCCAGCCGAATATAAAGCCGATCCTGATTTTTGGGTGAAACACCTTTACCCCGACGATCGCGACCGAGTGCTGAACGAACTAAGTCGCTCCCATCGAAGTGGCCAGCCCTTTAATTCAGAGTATCGTATGGTCACCCAAAACGGTCAATTGGTGTGGTTCAGGGATGATGCAACGGTTGTCAGAGATGATAAGGGAAACCCGCTTTATCTACAGGGTGTAATGTTCGACATCACCGAGCGCAAGCAGGCGGAGGAAGCCCTGCAAAGGAGCGAAAACCGATATCGCGGCTTGTTTGAGGATTCTCCCATCTCGCTGTGGGAAGAGGATTTCTCCGAGGTCAAGAAGTACATTGACCGCCTGCGGCATTCAGGTGTCAGCGATTTCAGGAGCTATTTCGAAAAGCATCCCAAGGGCGTCGCCAAATGTGCGTCAATGGTGAAGGTAATCGACGTCAACAGGGCATCCTTGAGGCTGTACAGGGCAAGGAATAAGGAAAATCTTAAATCTGGGTTAGCCAGGATTTTTGCCAGAGAATCCTATTATCCTTTCACCGAGGAACTTATCGCCGTCGCCGAGGGCAAAACCAGGTTCCAAAAAGACGCCGATATCCGAACGTTGAGAAGGGAGACCAGACACGTGTCGGTGACATGGTCTGTTGCTCCGGGCCACGAGGACACGTTGTCCAAAGTCGTGGTGGCGATTACCGACGTTACCGAGGCCAAGGAGGCGGAAGATGCCCTCAGGCGCTCGGAGGAGATGCATCGGACCCTGGTGGAAACCGCTCAAGAGGGAATCGGGATTGTGGATTCCAAGGAGAATCTGGTTTTCGTCAATCGGGCCTTCGCGGGAATGCTCGGATACAGGAAAGACGAACTCTTGGGCAAAAACTTGCAGGAGATCTCCCCTGAAACCCAATACGACGCCTTCAGACAGGAGACCAAAAAGAGAAAGCAAGGCAAACCGTCAAGGTACGAGATCACGCTGCTCACCAGGAAGAGAAAGCCAAAGCCAATGTATGTTTCCGCCGCTCCGCTGTGGAATGCCGACGGTAGTTTCAGGGGTACGCTGGGCGTCGTGTCAGACTTGACGGAAATCAAGAAGGCCCGTGAATATAACGTACTTCTGGGGGCCAGCAGATCGCTTTCCCGGACCCTCAAGTTCGATCAGGTTCTGAAGCTTGGTGCGGAGAAGATGACGCAGGCGCTCAACGCGGACCGCTGTACGGTGATGCTGCCGGGAGAAGCCGGCGCCGGCTCCTCAACCCGCGTGCAGTTGCATCCCTTCCCCAGCAAAAAGAAAGGTCCCTTGTCTGCTTCGATCTTGAGAACTCCCAAAGAGCTTCTATCCTCCTACAAACGGTCCCTGCGAGCACAGGCAAGCATCCAAATCCCGGACCTGGGTTCCGATCTTGCGCCCGATCTCGGAAAGAAAATAATGCGTAAAAGCGGGATGGTTTCGGCTCTGGCAGTTCCGATGTTCTCAAGAAATACCATGCTGGGCGTCTTTCACGTGGGCATGAGGAAGAAGACTCGAGCCTTCAGCCTGGAGGAAGAGCAACTGGCTCGAACCATGGCCAATCAGGTCAGTGTGGCCTTGCAGAACTGCAAGCTCATGGAGGATTTGAGAAAAGAACATGCCCGGATAATCGAACAGACCCAGCTCTTGAGCGCGCAGTATCGAGAGCAGAAGATGATGTTCGAGTTGACTCAGACACTCTCCTCCAGCCGCCATCTGGACCATCTGCTTGCCTCCGCCGCAAAGAAGGTTACCGAGTTTCTCAAAACCGAAAGAGGTTCGATTGCCCTGCTTGATCCCCAGGAAGATAGTTGTCGCCTGAGAGCGGTTCATGTTCAGGGAGAGCCCCGAAATCGCCGCTCGGAGGGTTTCACTTTCACCTTCGGGGCGTATCCCGGGCTGAAAACCGTGCTGCGTGAGCACAAGCCTTTCATTCTCCAAGACACCTCCTCCTTGCCCAAGGAGGGTCCGGTACGTCGATACTTCCTTAGCCAGGGCATCAAATCCACCGTCGCCGTGCCGCTCATCTCCAGAGGCAAATGCTTGGGGTTCCTTACCGCAGCCAGCATGACGGAGGTCCATCACTTCACCGAAGAGGAGATAAGACTTCTTCAGACCATCTCAAATCCGGTGGCAGTGACCACCGAGAACTACCGGCTCATGGAGGATCTGAAGCAGAAGCTGGTCCAAATACGCCAGCAGACTCAAACCTTGGAGAAGCAGACGCACGAGCAAGAGATCTTGCTGAGGGTGAGCCAGGCACTCTCCCGCGCAATGGATTTGGACGAAGTCAGCCAGGTAGGCAGCCGGGTGGTGGGCTCTGCTCTGGGAGCAGAGCGTTGCGCGGTCTGCCTGGTGGGAGGGGACGGCCAGCACTTCGAAGTCAGGGGCCTTTACTCCAAGGAGCCACTTGAGAAACGGAAGCTTCTGAAGATGAGATTCCCCTGGAACGATGTTCCGAACGTGATGAGGATTCTCAAGAGGGGAAAACCTTTCTTCATCGACAGCACTTCGGAATTCCCCTCTAAGAGCAAGACCCGAGAGCACTTCCGCAAGACCGGCATAAAAACCGCCCTGGGCACAGGGATGTTCTTCGGCAAGAAGTTGGTTGGCCTGCTGAGCGTCACCGGAGTATCGGAACCCAGGGTCTTCAGCCCGGAGGAGACCAGGCTGATACAGACTATGGCCAACCAGATCGCGGTCGCTGTGGAGAACGCCCGACTGCAGCAGGTGGTCGAGAAACATGCCCAAGAACTGAAGGACCTCTACGCGCAGTTGTTGGATGCTCAGGAGAATGAAAGAAAGAAGATCGCACAGGAGCTTCATGATCAAGTCGGCTAGATGCTCCAGGCCATGAAGATGAACCTCGACTGGGTGAAACAGGCGTTGACGTCCAAGCCCGAGAAACTGGAAAAGATGCAAGACTGGCTTTCGGATACCGAAGAGCTATTGGCTCAAACCATTGAAGACATCCGGGACCTGACCTTCGAGCTCAGGCCCAGCGTTCTGGACGATTTTGGACTGATTCCCGGCTTGGAATGGTACATCGACATCTTTGGCCGGAGATCAGGAGTCAAAGTCTCCCTCAGGGCCAGCGATCGGGAATACGGGTTTCCTCCCCAGGTGGTAACGGCACTTTACCGTATCATCCAGGAGGCGCTGACCAACGTGGCCAAACACGCCCGGGCCTCTCTGGCATCCGTTTCGGTGTCGCAGAGGGGCTCCACCGCCGTGCTTTCGGTGAGAGACAACGGCATAGGATTCGACTCCGCCAAGTGGCACTCCGCGCCCAAGGGCATGGGCCTTCTCAATATAAAGGAAAGAGTTGACATGCTTGGGGGGAGTTTCGAGATCATTTCCCGCCCGAGAAAAGGAACCAAACTTAACATTCAAATCCCTTTTTCAGGAGGTGCAGTATGAAGAAGATTAAACTCCTGGTGGCCGACGACCACAAGATCTTCCGCCAGGGAATCAAGAAGCTGTTGGAAGAGGAATCCGACCTGCAGGTGGTCGGCGAAGCCTCGGACGGCCGAGACGCGGTCAAGAAGGCGACCGAGTTGAAGCCGGACGTCATCCTCATGGACATCGCCATGGCCAACCTCAACGGTCTGGAGGCAACCAGGCACATAAAAAAGCAGTTGCCCTCTGCCAAGGTGATCATGGTGACCATGCACAAGAATGAGGAATACGTCCTTCAGTCCTTCCAGGCAGGTGCCTCCGGGTTCATCCTCAAGGAGGGAGCTGTGGAGGAGCTGGTCTCCGCCATTCGCTCCATCCATTCGGATAAATCCTTCTTAAGCCCCTCCATCTCCAAAACGCTGATAGACGCATACATGCGCAAGATGGAGACCGGCAAGACAGAGACCCCCTTCGATCTTCTGACCGACAGGGAGAGAGAGGTCCTGCAGCTGATCGCCGAAGGATACACCAACCGCGAGGTGGCCAAGTCGCTCTTCATCAGCGTTAAGACGGTGGAAGCTCACCGGGCGCACATCATGCAGAAGCTCAACATCCATGATATCGCCAAGCTGGTGAAGTATGCCATCCAGAAGGGTTTGGTCGACCTGAACGTGTAAGCCAAACTTCGTCGGGCCGATCGGAGTTAAACGCGAGAGGTTTCCTCTTCAACCGGGGAAGCCTCTCCGGAAACCCTCAGGCCAGCCCCGGCTCAGATCAGGTGTTCGTATCGGCAAAATACGGTCAATTACGGATTGTCAATGAGAGGAAGGCAGTTATATTTCATAGCGTAGAGTTTGAATTCATCCCGAGGGTGTGCCCTGTAGCTTTGGGTAGTTCCTAGCCCCCCTCTACCCTTACCTAAGCACACCCTCTTCCTCTATCCGGATCATTCCACCGAGGACCCCTGCGGGGCCTCCTTTCAGCATGTCTCTCTCGCCGGCATTCTCCCCCGGTGAAAACTCCAAAACTTTTCCCAAATATGTAATGACCGGATACATTTCGGACACCCGAGAGAGTTTTTTGGAATATAGTTTATTGAGGGTTGAGTTTCAATTTTAGTTTTTGGATAGGAGTCATTTTGTTGATACCTCCATGAGGTCTTGTATGGTTGTATTTGAAGATCCACTTTTGGAAGGCGACTTGGATTTGCGTGAGGGAGTTGTATGAGTTCAACCGATAGAACTCCTCT
>Ga0180438_10003187_pt1 | contig 25227 bp, 16 predicted proteins | sample SS_ome_12_FD_132455 | JGI IMG/M metagenome (GOLD analysis project Ga0180438, IMG submission 132455) | Hypersaline lake sediment archaeal communities from the Salton Sea, California, USA - SS_3_D_2 metaG | ecosystem: Environmental > Aquatic > Non-marine Saline and Alkaline > Hypersaline >... | reverse complement strand
GTAAGGTGGGATTGAGACTGACTTGTTTCGCCCTCTCCCCTTGAAGACATGAAAACAGTATCATAAGACCTGAGAGGTAAGGTGGGATTGAGACTCTTCGAGTAAACTGATCCACCAGGCAAACCTCTGCGCTTTGGTGGAAAAAGACCTAATCAGTGAGATGGGATTGAGACAAAATTATTCGCATAATTGGCCATAATAGCCAATTTATCAGTGGAAAAAGACCTAATCAGTGAGGTGGGATTGAGACAGGCTGCACCACATAAGAGGTAAATTACCGGAGGAACAATTGCGTAGAAAAAGACCTAATCAGTGAGGTGGGATTGAGACTGAATACCTTGTCCCCGACCTTCATGCGGCAGATGTAGTAGAAATGGACCTAAAGAAAAAGGTGGGATTGAGACTCATGCTCACTTTGTTTATGAGCCAAAACGGTTGCATCGGTATCAAAAGACCTGAGAGGTAAGGTGGGATTGAGACTCTCTCACTTTCATGGCTGTTGCTCCTCAAAACATACCGTATCAAAAGACCTAAAAGGTAGGGTGGGATTGAGACGCGAAGTTTTTTGCATTGCTGAATCTTCTGGGATTCAGCTGTGGAAATGAACCTAAAGAAAAAGGTGGGATTGAGACATACCATACTGTTTCAGGATGTGTGCAGAAAGAGTGTCTTCCGAGGAAAAAGACCTAATCAGTGAGGTGGGATTGAGACCAACCCACCAACTCGCCTTCCATATAAGTCGTGTCTTTCTATCAAAAGACCTAAGAGGTATGGTGGGATTGGAAGTAGCTATTTGCTTTTAGCGTTTAGCTGATAGCCAAAAGAAACCACAGATCGTTAACCTTGTCCTGAATTGAACTAAATTTCAAAGGAGGAATTTATTGATTTAAAGAACGGCTATTCGGATGTTGGTAAGATGTTGACCGGCCTGATGAAAAAGCTAAAAGCTACTAGCTAAAGGCTATTGGCTATTTTGGCCTAATCAGTGAAGTGGGATTGAGACAAGTTCTGTACGTAGTTATCATACTCATCGGGGTCATAGTAGAAATGGACCTAAAGAAAAAGGTGGGATTGAGACCACTCCACCCGAAGATGAAGCGAGGAGGGCGGTCATTCGTGGAAAAAGACCTAATCATTGAGGTGGGATTGAGACCTGGCGTGTAATTGAATTGCTCGATCATTTATCTCAATGTGGAAAAAGACCTAATCATTGAGGTGGGATTGAGACTTTAGAAAATCATCGCGCATTACATAATTGTACCCGTCTTTTGTGGAAAAAGACCTAATCATTGAGGTGGGATTGAGACTCTTCTTCTTCCTCATGTTGTTTTCGATAAGAAAAAGGTAGAAAAAGACCTAATTAGTGAGGTGGGATTGAGACCCCGCATATCTCATAAGCCTAAAAAATGTCCCATATTCTTTGTGGAAAAAGACCTAATTAGTGAGGTGGGATTGAAACCAAAGAGCACGAGCACAGCTAAAATGGGAAGGTAGATGAACTGGTGGAAAAAGACTTAATCAGTTAGGTGGGATTGAGACTCCACAACCATATCAACTGGCTTTGCATACCACGGAAATTCGTGGAAAAAGACCTAATCATTGAGGTGGGATTGAGACCAATGGACGCCTTTGTCTCTTTTAGGCTTTGCAAGAGTGGAAAAAGACCTAATCAGTGAGGTGGGATTGAGACCGATTTCTGCTGGCATACAGCTCGATGTTGATGTGATATATGGTGGAAAAAGACCTAATCAGTGAGGTGGGATTGAGACGTAACCGGCCACGTGGGTTCATTATGGACAACAAAACAGTATCAAAAGACCTAAGAGGTAAGGTGGGATTGAGACTTTTTTGCAATTACCCACGAATACCTATCAGCTGCTTTGCGGAAAAAGACCTAATCAGTGAGGTGGGATTGAGACTTGATGAAATCCAGCTCATCAATGCCGGCGCGTTTCAGCCAGTGGAAAAAGACCTAATCAGTGAGGTGGGATTGAGACAAAACCAGCCGGTCTTCGAATGCCTGACGAATCCGCTCTGTAGAAATGGACCTAAAGAGAAAGGTGGGATTGAGACGCACTTCAAGAATATCATACCTTTGAATAGTAGCTAACTCATGTAGAAATGGACCTAAAGAAAGAGGTGGGATTGAGACTCTTTGTACAAAAACCGTGCTGTGAGGGTGTCTTGAGTATCAAAAGACCTAAGAGGTAAGGTGGGATTGAGACTAAATGTGTAATCTCATCTTGAAGTTCAATCAATCGTTGTAGTATCAAAAGACCTAAGAGGTAAGGTGGGATTGAGACGCGTGAACACCTATAGAGCGCAGGGTTACTGTCTCGCTGTATCAAAAGACCTAAGAGGTAAGGTGGGATTGAGACATGTGGCTCCGAATCGCATTGGGTGTTTTGGTGTTTAGTATCAAAAGACCTAAGAGGTAAGGTGGGATTGAGACCCGAGAGTTTGTCCTTGGCTCGAGCCGTATCCATTTCTCTCAGTATCAAAAGACCTAAGAGGTAAGGTGGGATTGAGACCTCAACAAGTCCCGACATGATGATGGCCACGAATATGGCGAGTATCAAAAGACCTAAGAGGTAAGGTGGGATTGAGACTCTTTTTTATGTGTTGAAACGTGGTAATGATACTAAAGTATCAAAAGACCTAAGAGGTAAGGTGGGATTGAGACCAAGTCAACCACTACTGGACCGTCAGCTTCAACCATGATTGTGGAAAAAGACCTAATCAGTGAGGTGGGATTGGAAGTAGCTGTTAGCTTTTAGCGTTTAGCTAATAGCTAAAAGAAACCATTAACAGTGAACTTTGTTACAATACGAAGGAGGAATTTATTGATTTAAGGAACGGCTATTTGGATATTGGCAAGATGCTGACCGGCCTGATGAATAAGCTAAAAGCTACTAGCTAAAGGCTAATAGCTATTTTGGCCTAATCAGTGAGGTGGGATTGAGACTCCAAACACTTCATTACCCGTTCTTCAAAGTCTTTCTGGCAGTAGAAATGGACCTAAAGAAAAAGGTGGGATTGAGACTGAGTTGTGTCCGGCGGTGCTTCGGTGGTGTCCTGGTAGAAATGGACCTAAAGAAAAAGGTGGGATTGAGACCAATGGACGCCTTTGTCTCTTTTAGGCTTTGCAAGAGTAGAAAAAGACCTAATCAGTGAGGTGGGATTGAATTAATTCATGAGGCTAAGGGATGGCTTTGGCATAGGCGGGGCTTTATTTTGTACTTGATTTATTCCAGCAAATAACTTAAAATAAACGCTGGGTTCACTGACACTGAAAACATTGTAAGAATTTTCTATAAACTCCAGCTGGAGTAAATCACTTAGCCTTGGATTTGTTGTAAGCTTATCACGTCTGTGAATAATATCTCGGTTGACTTACAAAGAGCCGGGCTTCAGGGTGCATTGCATCAACTGGGGTTCGGCTTTTATTGTTATCATCCAAAATCATGTACGAAGAATCTGAAAGACAAACGAGAAAAGACCGAATCGATCCTAAATTGAGATTCACTGGATGGAAGGTAGTATCCTATGATCCGAACCGTCCTCTCAAAGACTACGATTCCTGCGCTATTGAAGAACTCCCCACGTTAAACGGACCTGCCGATTATGCTCTTTGTGTCGATGGACAGATCATCGGAATCGTGGAAGCGAAGAAGCTAACTCTGGGTCCTCAAAATGTCTTGACTCAAGCTGAACGTTATTCGAAGGGCGTCGAAAAAAGCCCGCATGATTTTAATGGTCATCGCGTTCCCTTCCTGTATTCGACAAACGGTGAGGTGATTTGGCACCACGATATTCGCCATCCCTTAAACCGATCGCGAAGGATTTCCAACTTTCATACACCGGATGCTTTGAAAGAACTGTTGACAACTGACTTTGATGGAGCATGTGAGACGATTCTTCGTACTCCCAATAATCATCCCATGATGCGTCCATACCAGATCGAGGCCAATACGGCCATCGAGGAAGCGATTGCTGATAGAAAGCGACAGATGCTCGTTGCCATGGCCACAGGGACCGGGAAGACGTTTACTCTAGTCAACCAGGTTTATCGACTGATGAAATCCAATCTCGCAAAGCGAATCCTATTCCTCGTGGATCGACGTGCCCTGGCTGCGCAGGCGGTTCGCTCGTTTGCCTCGTTTGAGGCAGAACCTGGCTTGAAGTTCGACAAGATATATGAGGTTTACAGCCAGCGATTTTTCAGGGATGATTTAGACGAGGATGTCAAGTTCGATCCAAAGGTGCTGCCCACATCCTATTTATCGAATCCCAAATCGGGTCATGCTTTTGTTTATGTGTGTACCATCCAGAGGATGACGGTTAATCTTTTTGGCAGGGATTCCATTTTTGCACTGGGAGATGAATCCATCGATGAAGATGCTGTAAAAATGGATATTCCGATTCATGCATTCGATCTAATCATTGCCGACGAATGCCACCGCGGGTATACGGCTGCAGAACTGTCCGTATGGCGGAGGACGCTGGATCATTTCGATGCCATCAAGGTTGGACTCACGGCTACGCCTGCAGCGCATACGACCACCTATTTTAAACATCTTGTCTACAGATACACTTTTGAAAGAGCGGTGCAAGAAGGCTTTCTTGTTGATTACGATGTGGCCACACTCAAATCCAATGTGCGGATGCACGGGATCTTCTTGACTGAAGGCGAACAGGTGGGTGTGATCGACACTGAGACCGGAATGGAACAAATGGATCTTTTAGAGGATGAACGCGAGTTTCCGACCACAGAGATCGAAGAGCGGGTCACATCTCCTGATTCCAACAAGAAAATCCTTGGGGAAATCAAGAAATACACGGACGAGCATGAACAAAAATACGGACGCTTCCCCAAGACACTCATTTTTGCTGTCAACGACATACCCCATACATCTCATGCCGATCAACTCGTAGACATGGCCAGGGATATATTTGGTCGGGGCGATTCTTTTGTCCAAAAAATCACCGGTCGAGCGGATCGGCCCTTACAGCGAATTCGCGAGTTCCGAAATCGAAAGCTTCCTGGAATAGTCGTCACTGTGGACATGCTCTCCACGGGAGTGGATATACCAGACTTGGAGTTCATTGTTTTTTTAAGGCCCGTTAAATCTCGGATTCTTTTTGAGCAGATGCTGGGACGCGGCACACGAAAAGGTGAGCATTACCGGAATAAATCACACTTTGTGGTGTTCGACTGCTTTGATGGTACCCTTTTGGAATACTTCCGAAATGCCACGGCTATCACGGCAGATGCTCCGGAGCGAGAATTCCGGACGATAAAACAGATTATCGAAGATATTTGGAATAACAGGGATCGTGATTATAATATACGCTGTCTGGTGAAGCGCCTCCACCGGATCGACCGTCAAATGTCGAGTGAAGCTCGGGAAATGTTTTCGGCTTTCGTGCTTGATGGAGATATGGGGAAGTTTGCCAAGGAACTTCCCGGAAAACTGCGAGAGGATTTTACCGGAACGATGACCGTCCTGCGTGATCCTGATTTACAGGATTTGCTCGTGAATTATCCGAGGGCCAAGCGGACATTCGTCATAGCTTATGAAACCCGCGACGAAGTCAGCTCCGAATGGCTGATTCGTGATGTGCTGGGGAGGGAACACAAGCCCGAAGATTACCTGAATGCATTCTACCAGTTTGTTCGTGAAAATACCGATCAGATCGAGGCGATTCAAATCCTACTGGACCGGCCGCGGGATTGGAGCACCAAGGCTCTATCAGAACTAAAACAGAAACTGCAAACCGGTACGCATCAATTCACCATCGAGAAGCTGCAGAAAGCACACAAGATTTGCTATCACAAGGATCTGGTGGATATCATTTCAATGGTCAAGCATGCAGCCCGGGAAGAAGCCCCCCTCTACACGGCCGAGGAACGCGTAAAAAAGGCAATTGCTCGTGTCATGGAGGGTACGACTTTTTCGGATGAACAGCTCCAGTGGTTGGAACGAATACGATCCCATCTTATTGAGAACCTCTCCATCGATCAAGATGATTTTGAGACCATACCTGTATTTAGCTTGAACGGTGGGTGGAGTAGAGCCAATCGGATATTCAACAATCAACTTACGGATATGATTCATCGATTCAACGAGGCGGTTGCAGCATGAGTGATGTCGTACAAAAACTCTGGGGATTCTGTCACACACTTCGCCATGACGGCATCGATTACGGCGATTATATCGAACAGATCACCTATCTTCTGTTCATCAAGATGGCTCAGGAACGAGGGATCGATCTACCTGAAGGATGTGATTGGTCAATGCTTGTAGAACAATCGGGAACCGGGCTGATCGATCATTACGTGGATATCCTCCGTACTCTTGGAAAACAGACAGGGATTTTGGGCGATATTTTCGCAGGGGCCCAGTCGCGTTTCAATAATCCCGTCAACTTGAAGAAACTGCTGAGCATGATAGACGAGACGGAGTGGACGGCTCTGGGCATCGATGTCAAGGCTGCGGCATTCGAGGGATTGTTGGAGAAAGCAGCCAGCGAAGGCAAGAAGGGTGCCGGACAATACTTTACGCCTCGGCTTCTCATCCAGGCCATTGTGCGGTGTATGAAACCCGATCCCCGCACTCACAAAGAGTTCACGATCTGCGATCCGGCATGCGGGACAGGCGGATTTCTTGTGTGCTCCTATGAATGGCTTGTCGAGCAGACAAAGGGCGGGGCCATGGACCGGGACTTGGCCAAACGCGTTCGCAAGGGCACCTACTTCGGGACAGACCTGGTTCCACGGCCTAGAAGATTGGCTCTGATGAACCTCTATCTCCACAATCTGGAGCCGGAGATCAAATTGGCCGATTCCATTTATGAAGTGCCAGGCAGCAAGCGATTCGATGTCGTGCTAACTAATCCGCCTTTTGGGACCAAAGGCGCGGGACAGGTACCCGTACGGGAAGATTTTACCATTGCCACCAGTAATAAGCAATTGAACTTCATCCAGCACGTCATGTCTATACTGAGCCCCGGCGGTCGGGCTGCTATCGTTGTGCCTGATAATTGTTTGTTTGCCGATCAGGCCGGAGAGGTATTCAAAATTCTCACCGAAGACTGCGACCTGCACACCGTGCTGAGACTGACCAACGGTACGTTTACACCCTATAGCCCAGGCACCAAAACCAACGTAATATTTTTCACTAAAGGCTTTCCCACAGAGACCACCTGGATTTACGATGCACGCACCAACGTGGAGCACATCACCAAGAAAGACCGGCCGCTGACTTCTGATCATTTCGCGGAATTTGAAAAATGCTACGGCAAGGATCCCAACGGTCACGGGAAACGCGATCCAAAAAATTCCAAAGAGGACCGTTGGCGTTCGTTCCATATTTCAGAGATTAAAGAGCGGGGATTCAAGCTGGACGGCCTCAAATGGCTCAAGGACGAGTCACTGGAAGACGCCGCAGACCTACCCGAACCCGAAGAACTGGCTACAGAGGCAATCAGCGAGTTAAAAAGCGCCATTGATGAGTTGAATGAGATTGTGGGGATGTTGGAGAATGAGGAGGAAGCTTGAATAATCAATTAAAATTACCTGAAGGCTGGATAGAAGTTACGCTTAAAGATATTACGCATAAGGTGATGAATGTTAAGCCAGAAAACGCACCAAATAAAAAATTCCGATATATAGATATATCTTCAATAGACAATAAGAAATACATTGTTAGTGATTTTAAAAGTTTTTATGGTAAAGATGCACCGTCCCGTGCCAGACGACCAATTAGGAAAGGAGATGTGCTTTTTTCAAATGTTCGAACCTATTTGAAAAATATTGCTATTGTATCAGAAGAATTTGATGGACAATTAGCCTCAACAGGTTTTACAGTTTTAAGTCCAAATAGACTTATTTTATCAAAATATTTATTTAGATGGATTCAGACAAGCGAGTTTTTGAATGCTGTAACTCCAGAACAAACCGGTTCAAGCTATCCTGCAACTTCAGATAAAAAAGTACTATCTCAATCAATATTTCTTCCTCCTCTCGCCGAACAAAAACGCATTGTTAAAAAAGTGGAAGCCCTGCTGGCACGGGTGAACGCGGCCCGAGAGCGCCTGGACCGCGTGCCGGCATTGCTTAAACGCTTCCGCCAGGCCGTACTTTCTGCTGCGTGTTCTGGTAGGTTGACAGAGGTGTGGAGGGAGGAAAATGGATTTACTGATTTGAAAAATTCTAATGATGAACTACCGTCAAGTTGGAGATATTTTGCTTTAGATGAGATTTGTGTGGGTTTTCAGTATGGGTCATCAAAAAAATCAGAAAAGGAAGGTAAAATTCCTGTATTAAGGATGGGAAATATTCAAAATGGTGAGGTTGACTGGTCAGATTTAAAATATACTTCTGATGAAAGTGAAATAAAAAAATATCATCTAAAACCTAATACTGTACTTTTTAATAGAACCAACAGTCCTGAACTTGTTGGTAAAACTGCAATTTATAGAGGAGAGAAACCAGCTATATCTGCAGGTTATCTTATTAGGATATTACATGGAGATAGTGTTAATCCTTTTTATTTAAATTATTGTATGAATAGGCCAGATTTCAAAGAATGGTGTCTTCAACAAAGAACAGATGGTGTAAGTCAATCAAATATAAATGCAAAAAAATTATCTCAATACAAAATTCCATTCTGTGATATTGAAGAACAAAAAGAAATAGTCCATCGTATCGAGGCACTGTTTAAATTAGCCAAGGCCATTGAGGTGCGGGTGGAAGCAGCACGAACGAGGGCTGACAAGCTTACTCAATCCATTCTGGCCAAGGCGTTTCGAGGTGAGCTGGTGCCCACCGAGGCAGACTTGGCCCGGCGCGAGGGGCGGGAGTATGAAACCGCGGAGGCGTTGTTGGAGAAGGTGAAAAATGCTTAGTTTTCGTATACCCCAAAAAAAGAAAAGTGATAAAGTAAAGGAAATAATAAAGAATGCGGTTTCTTCATTCGGTGGCCCACCAATCGCTTTTTTTGCTAGTTTTTATACACCGCCATATCAAAAGCGGCTTGGCGAATGGATGGAAAAAATTGGAGAAGCGTTACAAAGACTTGAAGATGAAAGAAGTTTTAATTTAGATAAATTGCAGAATAACGATCAATTCATTGATATACTTATGTATGGTAGTCAAATTGCTTTGAGAACAAGTAAGGAAGAAAAACGAAAAGCATTGAGAAATGCAATTTTAAATTCGGCATTGCCTGATCCACCTGAAGAAGCCTTACAACAAATGTTTTTAAATTTTATTGACGAATTTACAGAATGGCATATTCGGATACTCAAACTTGTTGATGATCCTGCTGAATGGTGTACTACACATAGTGTTTCTTTACCAACAGAAATAAGAAGAGGACTATTAGATCTAATTGAAGTTGCTTATACTAATTTAGTAGGTCAAGATGATATGTGTAAAATAATATGGGTGGACTTGCATAGAAAGGGTTTGGTACATATTGAATATATGGACGATCCGACATTCTTTAGTAATATTGAAGTCAGTCGGACTACATCCATAGGAAAACAGTTTTTAAACTTCATTGAAGATCCATTGGAATCATAAATGGTTTATAACGGTATTGAAGATATTTCCCTTCCAACATGGGTAGAAAAACTACCTCCCAAAACTGGCCTTGATCTTTTAGGCCTTAGGAATCCAGTTTTAAGTATCGGCAATATTTATCTATCCGGCATCACTACAATTACTCCTACCATCCGTTATTTATCCATTCGCGCCTGGATTATTTGGAAATATGCCCAGTTAGCATTGCCCGATTCCCTCAAAGTAATGAGAGAGTTTTCTTCAAAGATTGAATCTGCTATCGTTTTTGGGAACTTGCTTAATAAGCGAGATACATTTGGTTTAATAGGAAGAAATGAAGGTGTTCATATCATCGAACGTGACGTAGATCCCTTACCTTTAGAAAGATTGGTCAAAGGTCCTATTGCCTTGGATATCTATACAGGACCATCACTCCAGTTAGGAATAGGACAGGAAGTAGATTCCGAAGTTTATGGACTCTCGAAAGAAAGAGGTTTGCCATTAGCATTAGAGATTGACCGTCAAATAAAAAACACGAAGTTTTATCAATATGTCGACGATATCGTTAACATCGATGCCATCAAAAAAGATATACTCCATGAATTGGGTTCCGTACTCCATGTTGAAAATATGCCAGATTCAGAAGTACAATTATTGCTAGAAGCCGTTATTCCAAATAAGCCAATAAATCAAACCGAAATATATCGTGTTGCTACCTATTCACTTCTTCTGCAGTTGAGTGCAAATAAAAAATCTATACCAAAACCTTCCGATGTCTTCATGACATCTATTGATCCTGCACCGAATCTTCCGGAGGTTTTTCAAGCCGTTTTAGATGGTTGGTTGTTATTCACAGTACGGGACATGCTTGCGATTGTTCATGAATCTATTCTGAAATGGGTTGTTGATCTATTGCCGACTGACAAAAGAAAATATAAAACAACAGCTTCGGATGTAATTGGTGAACTGCTATCAAACGAAAGTGAAATAAATCACACTTTAAAGGAACTTGGTATATTAAAAATGAATGAGTCGTTTCAAGACCTACGGTATAGAGATATTTTAAGTAGATGCAGGAGAAAAATACAAAAACCAATCGTAACCAATGGAATTCGAAGATGGAATGGGTCATTCCATGAATTGGATTTATACAGCTTTGCTTGGTATCAAAGCCCTGGGATAATTGGTTTACTACCCGTTGCCTGGATTATGGCTTCCTTTAGAGTAGCAGAAAATAACGAAGAGACTGAATCTCCTGCCAGCCTGCTCAGTTTCAAGGAAGGCAGAATGAGATTAGGATTGGAACAGGTAATATTACCCACCTTGAAGCAATATGAAAAGAAAAATACACAGCTACCTGAAATTTTATCTGAGATGATCCGATTCACAATAGATCAGCACTTGAGGATCGCCTGGAGCAGGATGGCTTCTAATTCAGAAAACGTTGCTTTGCTGTACACGGAAGGGGAAAATTGGATCCCGGTTGATGAAAGGGATTTTCAAGGAGGACAGATGGCTTCAAGATTAGATGAAGCCATCGGTTGGCTTCAGCAACTTGGTTTTATAGATGATAAAGGGATTACAGAAAAAGGCAAAGATATTTTGGAACGTGGATATACCACAATTAGTACAAACGGCTGAATTATGAAGCTTACCGATTTTTGCAAGAATGATAGCTTTCATGCCGTATTGGCACTTACGTATAATATCGACGCACACTTTTTTGAGAAGGTGATTTATCGAAACCTACTTATCGGGAATGCGAGTGATGTAATTATCCTTGCTGACGGACAACAAGTAGAGGAAGATATTGAACGTAATATTGGAGAGTTAAGGCATCTGGGAAGAGATTATCTACTGCATCCGGTTTTTCTCAAGGGCACGTTTCATCCTAAAATGCTCCTACGATTGAACGAGAAAGGAGCAAAACTATGTCTGGGATCAGGAAATTTATCTTTTGGGGGTTGGGGAGGTAGCCAGGAAATAGCTGCTACTTGGGAATTCGATAAGCGCTCCGCATGGCAGTTGAACAGTCTTTTAAATATCATTTCTGAGTATATTACAGATGATTTTGCATCTGAGAGATTTCGACATATAAGAGACCAATCGTGGTTATTAACGATAGCGAAACCCGAAGAAATGGATAGAACTCGTATTTTGATCACACCGAAGAATCAGAATCTTTCAATGCTATTATCTGAGAGATGGGAAGGTAGGAGGTTTGATTCACTTCATATATTGACTGGTTCAACAGATAAAAAGGGTACATTCATTCAGTGGTGTCACGATACGTTTGGTATTAAAAATTGTATCGTAGGGGTTAATCCTGAATTCTGTTCGTTTCACGTTCGGCATCTACAAAAGATTCCTGTGTCGATTAATATTTCTCCTTTTGAATCGAAAAGACGGCTTCATGCAAAGTTCTATCTGTTCGATGGCCCTGATGGGGCGGCCGCTATTATGGGATCAGCAAACTGTTCCTATGCCGCGTGGATGATGGAACCAGCCAAGGGAGGAAATGTTGAATCGATTATCATTTATGATGATATTGATAAATTTGAAGTCATGAATATTCTAAATAATTTTCCTGACGAACATATACATCCAAAAGATGTGTTAACAAATGAAGTTATTGATGATTCACGAAACCCTAGCGGAAGTGTTGGATATTATTTAACCCAATTGTCTATCGATGAAATGGGCGAAAATTTAATTGCCCGTTTTTCGAAAGCGCTTGATGAAAGCTATAAAATCGAATGTGTAATTATGGATTTATCGTTCTATCTCACGCCTGTAAACAATAAGAGTACGGAATGGATCGCAAAAATATCTACTCTAATGCCGAGTAAAGAGACTTTATGGGGAATAATTAAAGTAGAGAACAAAAATGGGACGGTGGTTGTTTTCCGAAGATGGATCGATTATCCCGAACAGTTAAGAAGATCCGCTATTGGGACACGAGCAAAAAATGCCTTAAGAGGTTTGAGCAATGCATATACGACATCCGAGCAGAGAAAAGTATTGGAAGATCTTCATTATTTGGGAGACATATTTATTCATAGTACATCATCTTTCCCAGATTTTCGTAGAAGAGATGAAAGAGAGCAAAAGGAATTTGATAAAAATGTTGCTAGAGTGACTCCGGAGAAACTTATTCGTTCTCTGAAGGAAAATAATAGAAAGTTAGATATAAAATATCATTCCTCATTCATGTATGGATCTCCTTTGAAAGGGATAATGAAGATCCTTTTTGATACTCTCGATGATGAAAAATCACCAGAGGAATCAGGCCAGTTTGAGGAAGAATTAGTAACGGAAAAAGTGGGGGAAGAAGATCCAAGGAAGAGTAAAATAGGCAAATCAAAAAATGATCTGAGTGAGGAAGAAACAAAGAAGCGAGAAGAACATTTTAAAGCTAAGTTAAATAAGGAGTTTTCACGATATCTTGATAAACTATCTTCAGAAAAGTTTGCGAAAGTGTGTACGGCAAGACAAATGGTTGAAGCTTGTGCTTTCATGCTGGCCGTAGCTGCGAAATGTATGAAACGACATAGCGAATATGAAGAAATCGCGAGGGAATGGATCATTCGCGTGTGTGAGATACTCTTTTTTCAAAAATATGAAGACGAACAGCCAGCTGGATTGTTCAATTATGTGAAAAGAAGATATTCAGAAAAAGAATTCAATGCAATCGTAGGTGATGGAAATTTGTGGGTTGTCTTCTTAGTAGTATTAGGGATATTTTCTTGGGAAGAAATGCTGGGGAATCTGAAACGTGCATTTATTTTAAAATTAATATATGAACGACCGGAATTAATCAAACATTTTGATGAATATAAGTTCAATCTTTTAATCAAGAGAATTGAATTTGAAAATGCCGAAATCTGGTTTAGAGAATCCCTGCCAGGCATCTTAAAAACGCTGTCTGATATCGAAGATTATTTAGACGATCATTTTAATAAGTTGATTGAAGATAGTGATCCCCTCGAATATAGGCCAGGTGATTGGTTTTATCGAAAAGGTATGGGATGGGCTTTTTTTGAATATTTCGATGAAGAATCGAAAAATATGCACATATATCTTCCATACGCAGGCAGAAAAATGCATGTATTATGCAAAGGCTTTTATATAAATGTTAGGCAAGCGCTTGTGAAAAATGTCGAACTTAATGATTTAAATAAAAGGTTAAAATCATTTTTTCGATAGGGAATTTTTCCAATTGCAAATTTTTAAATTAGATGAATTGTACGAGCTATAAATGAGTGTATAATAAGAAAGAGTGGCTAAAAAATTAAAAAACAGAAAAAGACGTTGTAAAATACCGATCCAGAAGAATAGAAAATGAAATGTACATACAGGGAATCATTTTTTTCAACTATGTATATTTTGAATGACAAGAATAAATAAGGCACCAGAATAAATTCCACTGCCAAAAGCAAAACCACTCTGTGATTTATATAAAAATCCAATCTCCTAATCAGATACCGTACATTCCATAGACCTAATTTCTAAACCATCTTCTATCACATTTATCTCCTCTCAAGTATTTGGATTCAAACGGTTATCGATCCGAACTTCGGGAAGAAGTCCAACAGCGTAATAGAGCTGATGCTGTGCGAGGAGAATGATAAGGAATTTTGAAGGCAGAAAAACCCTGTTCGTTCATCGTCAAAGCTGCACTCGGTGTCCGTGGAGCAGCTGGGCGTGGACAGTGTGGCTCCGGAAAGTGTTCCGGACTTTATCTGGCGGAGAAAGGGATAAGAATAGGTTAACCTGTTCTACAAATTACGACAAGGCCATGTCAAGCGATTTGAATTAGGCCAGGTGCGGTTCCGAAAAATCTAGATAGAGGATTGTCAAAACAATAAAATCTATGACGGGCACATGATCAATCGCCGGAGAAAATGCATGAAATGTAACCGGCTGTGGTGGTCCATAGAAGACGAAAACATACGACATTATGCTAATTTATCCGATTTAAATGGTCAAAAATGAAAAAAAGTGCTAAATATAGCACCCGTTTAAAAAAAGTGCTATATATGCACCGCCCCTCTTGACTTTTTACAACATATTGTTTATTTAGTTCGGACGATATTTAATCAATCAAATGGGATTTTATATATGGCCCTGTCTTCACTAACAGAACTCAACGACATTATCAGGTGTATAGCCCAGATATAGCTGAACGAATGGAATGTGTTTCAGCCGGAGTTTTAGGCCTAAGAATCCGTAGATCAAGGCAAGGTCAAGTCCGAGTAAAAATTATAGATCGAAGAGTTTGATGATGAGACCGTTTCATCGAAGGACAATACGAAGCTTGATCTTTCACTAGGCAAGATTTTGGATGCAGAGGCGGACCGGATTCAGGAAGCTACGAATCTCGATGTGCATGGATATGAACGGTAGATCGACAACTATGCGATCCTGTTTTTTTATTCTGGGTGCGCACGATGATGCGAATAAAGAGATCCGCATGGGAATATTTCCAGCTACTCGGGATGGTATGCCCAACATTACTGAAATAATCACGAGATATGACAGGGAAACAACCGACAAAACGTCCAATAGCGGCGGGCTGAAAATATTGAAGTTTGTGAAAAGAATGAACGGTATCAGTTTTTATTTGTAAGATGTGAGGGTAGGGGGAAAAGAGCTCATACATTTGACTATGTACAAAAAATAAGCGCTGCGACGCCACGTGCCCCTTCATCTCAAGGGATGAATGCCTCGTGCTCAACGTCCGAGACGTTTCGCAGCACTGTTAAAAATATAGAAAAAGATACAAGAGATGTCAAGGGAGAAAAAGAAGAGTCCTCGTCGACCGCAGATAAAAAGGCGCTGCGACGCCACGTGCTACTTCATCCGAGGATAAAGGCTTCGCGCATACGTCCAAAACGTTTCGCAGCGCACCAAAAAAAAGATATAGTCACAGTAAAAATATAGAAAAAGATACCGGCGATGTCAAGAAAGAAAAAAACTGAACCATCCAGGAGGAGCGATCTGGTATCGTGGGAGTTACAAGAAGCTTTCGATCGGAGCTTCAATAAGCCCTCGGAGCTGACAGGGGTGGAAGGAAAAGAAAATGTAAAAGGTTTGTCCTCCCAGGAAATAATCAATCGGGTGAAAGAGATTTTTCCCGAAATTACGTTTCGAGACAAGATTCTGGACAGGTGGTGTATCGGTTTGGTGGACCAGAACGATATGCTGACTCTTCAGGGGCAGGGAATACTATGAAATATCAAGGAGAACAAACTGATACGTTTAATATCTTTTGAACTGCATTGGGAACTCTTCTGTTTCTTCCTAATTATTGCCGATTCCTTTGGTGCGTTTCTTGACGTGATCTGCTGGGATCAGGCAGCCCGTAGCATCTTTAAAAAGAGATTCAAGGACTGGCACAACATGAAAATCCCGGAATACAAACAGCATCACCCTACAATTTGGACGTGTCAAAAGTTATCAAATCGTCCAAAATTTCCAGTTTCGCGGCGTTTCGCAGTCGAAAATACAAAAAAAAACACCATATCTGGAATCTAAATAACAAGTCTTCCAGATACGGCCTTGGGGTATTGACTATTATGACATAAAATATTTATAATGAGCAACACTTCATTTGAACCCGAAGTGTCTACATCTGAGGGAAAAGAGAAGAAAGCGACCGTCAGAGCAGAAGAGATTAAGACAACGAGAACTGAAAGATTGATAATTTGAAAGAATAACAGATCACATGGTATACAGCAGTACGGGGTTAAGGATCTGAGAAGCCGGTTGTGAAAGCGTTCCCCGTCCGTGAGTAGCGATCGGCTTTTATTTTACCGGGTTAACGATTGATGCAAGTGACAAACAAAATCCTTGAGGAAGCACTCCGATGCGCGGAAAGAGAATGGCCGGTGTTACCTCTTTTCGGCATACGGGATGGGATATGTGCCTGTCACAAGAAGGACACGTGTCCGTCCCCGGGAAAGCATCCGCGCGTAACGAAATGGGGTGAAGCTGCCACGCTCTCGCTGACAGTGATCCAGGATTGGTGGGCTCGATGGCCCGATTCGAATCTCGGTATTTTAACGGGCAGAGATTCGGGGTTGGTCGTACTGGATATCGATCCGAGAAACGGAGGCATAATCTCCCTGGAAGAGTTAGAAGACAATTATGGTAAAATCCCAGAAACAGTGGAGTGTATCACAGGAGGCCAAGGGCGACATGTTTATTTCAAACATCCCGGAGGACGCATAAAGAGTCGTTCATCAATAGAGCCTGGAGTGGACATCAAGGCGGATGGCGGATATGTGGTGGCACCGCCAAGCCTCCACATTTCAGGCCGAACCTATCAATGGGAACTATCCAGCTGTCCCGATGAAAACGACCTGGCCGTTATCCCCGACTGGCTTCAAGAGTTGATTTGCGATAACCACACAAAATCCGATCCAGATGATTCAGAACCCTTTCAAATCCTGGAAGGTGAGAGGAATACAAGACTGACGAGTCTAGCTGGGAGTTTGCGGAGGCAGGGATTGGATGAAGGAGCTATATATCGATTTTTGTGCGACATTAACAAAAAACGTTGTCATCCTCCTTTGCTGGAGGATGAAATTCGGCGGATAAGCAGGAGTATATCCCGTTATAATCCTACAATCTCTGTTAAAACAGACCTCTTGAAGATCAACTGCACGGACGCGGGTAATGCCGAGGTTATAGAGGCGCTTTTCCGTGATCATCTGAGATATAATTCCGATCGAGGGGAATGGCTCGACTGGAGTGATCATACCTGGACATACGATAGAAATGGCGCGGCCGATCGAAAAGCATTGGAAGCCGCCCGGTATCGGTATAAAATCGCGGCACAGGTCGAAAATTTAAAACAGAAAGATCAAATGGCACGATGGGCGATCACCAGCGAATCCGATTACCGAATTAAGGCCGCTCTGAGTCGGGCGAAAACGTTGGAAGTATTCTCCAAGAGATCGTCTGACTTCAACCAAAATCCCTGGCTGCTCGGCTGTAACAACGGAGTCGTTGATCTGGAGACGGGTGAATTGAGACCCGGCAGACAAGAAGACGCGATATCTCTGTCGACAGGCGTAGATTATGATCCTGAAGTCAGGGCACCGCGGTGGGAACAGTTTCTCAAGGAGATATTTAATGAGGACTGGGTACTCATAGACTTTGTTCAGAAATTGGTGGGATACACGCTCGTCGGTACGGTGGAAGAGCAGTTCTTTGTCATGTTGCATGGCAGTGGTTCGAACGGCAAATCCGTGTTCCTGAGTACCCTTCAGAAGGTACTCGGAGAGTATGCAACGACCACGCCCTTTTCCACATTCGAACATTCAAAATACAACGGAAACAAGATTCCCAATGACCTTGCCGCCTTAACGGGCAAACGCCTGGTTACCGTGAGCGAAGTCAGGGAACGAAGTCATTGGAATGAAGGGATTCTCAAGACCGTGACAGGCGGAGATCCTCTGAAAGTCCGCTTTCTTCATCGGGAGTTCTTCACATACAAGCCTCAATTCACCCTCTGGGTAGCGGTCAACCATAAACCGTCAACGTCTGATACGTCGGACGCATTCTGGCGGCGTGTCCGCCTGATTCCTTTTCAAATGCGATTCTCAGAAGAACAGAGAGGCAATCATCTTTTAAAAAAACTGGCGAAAGAAGCCTCCGGTATTTTGGCATGGGCCGTTGCAGGCACACAAAAATGGATGGAGAAAGGTCTTGACCAGCTTCCTGATAAAGTGAAGGACGCCACTCAGGAATATAGAACTGAAGAAGATGTCGTTCAACTCTTTCTGGACGAATGCACGGTAGTGCATCCGGAGGCAAGGGCTTGCAGTGGAGAGTTGTACGACACATATAAGTCATGGTGCCTGGAAAATGGAGAAAGACCCTTATCGGGCAAACGATTTGGTAAAAGAATCAAAGAACGGGGATTCGAGAAGGGGCTTTTTGGACCCAATCGACTGACCCATTTCTTTGGTTTGGGAATAAAGACCCGGGAAGAATGAGAGAAAGAGAGATTTTTCAGTGATTTCACCTTTTTTTAAAGTAAAAAATCTTTATAGAAAAAAAGTATAAAAAAGCTCTCTTTTCTCTCTTTCTCTCTTCTACAGGCACGATTTGATGGAAAAAGCGGATATGAACGATGTGTACAACCGGAAAGACAAACAATGACTATGATGGTATCCCTATCCTGTAAAACAGAAAAGGAACAGGAATGGCAAATTCGAACCCAAAAAACCAGTGGAAACCCGGCCAGTCCGGAAATCCCAACGGAAGACCCAAGAAGGGCGAGACCCTGACGGATATCCTGAAAACTAAGCTGCCCAAGGAAGAGTTCATCGAAAAAGAGATCGCCCTGGCCATGGAAGGAGACCCGGCAGCACGGAAGCAGATCTGGGAGCGGCTGGACGGCAAGGTCAAGGAACAGGTGGAGATTGACAAGAAGCACCAGCTCCTGACCCTGGAAGAGAAACAGAGACTCATCGACGAGCTGGAATGATGTTCTCCCTGAGAAACACACACCTGTCCGACGAGGGAAAAGTCGAGCTGGCCCTGATGATGAAGGATGAGCCCTTTGCCTTCTTCCTGCCCAACCGGCCCCAGGCCGACTTCATCCGGGCCGTGGGCACGCTGGTGCCTGAGAAACGCATCTTCCTGGTTACCAGCGGCAACGGGACCGGAAAGACGACGGGCACCATCAACATCGTGGCCAACATCGTTTTCGGTAACAGGAACGCTTTCAAGGATATCCGAGACGTTGAGACCGGGGAAATCATCCCCGGCTTCTTCGACTATCCGCTGTACACCGATTTTCCCAGGCGGTGGCCCCGCCAGATCTGGTACATCTCCAACAAAGACGCCCTGGAGGGCATCTGGAGGGAGTTCAGGAAGTGGATCCCCGAGTCGCTGGCCCTGGACTACAAGGACGGTAAGACCCACGTGGCCCGCGTGGAGTTTCCTCAGACAGGCTGGACCCTTCATTTCAAGACCGTGGATCAGGAGCCCAAAACCTTTGAGTCGGCCAACGTATCCATCGTCATCTTCGATGAACCGCCGCCCCTGGCCCTGTTCAAGGCCGCCATCGCCCGACTCCGGTCCGGGGGGATTATCCTCATTCCGGCCACGCCCTTGTTCGGCGCTGCCTGGTTCGTGGACGAGATCATCGAGCGCGTGGACATGGACGAGGATAAATATCATCAGACCGTTAGCGTGTGGCAGAACTGCATCCAGACGGCCGGACAGTGGGACCTGGGGAAAAAACTCGGCGTACACCCCAAGGGCTGTCTGGAAAAACGGGACATCGAGTTCATGGTCCGTAACTTCGACACTGACGAGCGGGAAGCCCGGGAACATGGCAAGTTCCAGTACCTCTCCGGCCTGGTGTACAAGACCTACGACCGGAAAAAGCACTTCGTCCAGTTGATCCCGATCACGAACCCCAGGGAGTACATGTACCAGTTCGTCCTGGATCCCCACGACCGGAGGCCGCCGGCCGCCATCTGGATACGCATCGACCGGTGGAATAGGAAGCGGGTCATCCGGGAATGGCCGTCCGTAGAAGATCCCTGCTACATGGGACGACTGTTCAAGGACATCAAATCCGCGGATCCGTATGTCCTGAAGGACTTTGTCCGTCTTTTCTGCGAGGTGGAAGAACAGCTCAAGATACCCAAGAACCGCATCCAGGCCATCATCGATCCAAACTACGGGAAAAGGCCCAACACTGCATCGGGGTTGATGCTCTTCCAGGAGTACGAGAAGGCATTCCGGGAGCAGGGCAGGCGTAGGAGCTTCATCACCGATGCCATCGACGATCTGGCCACGGGTCATGCTGCGGTCCGGACGATGCTGGAGAGGGACGTCGATGAAGACGGTTCCCTGCTCATCAGCCACCGGTGCGTGAACACGGACTGGAGCTTCCGGCATTACTGCTTCGACGACTGGTCCGGGAAAGCGGCCGAGACCAGAGACCTGTCCCCGAAGGTCAAGGAGGTCGGCAAGGACTTCGTGGACCTGGTCCGGTATGCTGCAGTCGTCTCCTGCACCTGGAGACCGCCCAGTCACGACCGTCCCTGTTCGTACTGGGATTACGGGTATGATGAGGATGATTGGGGACCATCGGTGCCCCGAGGAAAAGGGGCGGCTTTTGCGTAGGCAGCGAGAGAAAACCCGAAGTGAGTTAAACATGAGGATGGAATATGACCCCCGAATACCTGAAAATCGAACAGGCCGCCCGGTTGATCGACGTGAGCAAGTGGACGGTGCGCAAGTGGATCCAGGAGCGGAAGCTACGCACCTACCGGTTCGGCGGCGCCGTGCGCATCCGAAAATCCGATCTCATCGGTTTTGCCCGGATCCGGCCGACCAAAGACGAGATTATGACGATCTTTTAACAACTTTGGTGTTGCATTTTGGCTCGGCGATGTGTATACTAAAGATTAGCAAATAAGCATGGCTACCTTACGTACGCTAAAACGTCAAGGTGGCATCGTCTGGATGGTGGACTTCCGGATCCAGGGAAAACGGTACCGGAAATCGACCAAGACTTCAGACAGGAAAGAGGCCGAGCTTATCCTGAAGAAGATCGAGGTAGAGATCGCCAACGGCACCTTTGGTTTCGAGATCCTCGATCGGAAACGGATCCTTCTTTCGGAGTTCATTCAAAAATACCTGGACTACGCGAAGGCGACCAAGGCGGATAACACGGTCGCCGTGGACGAACGGGTGCTCCGGCAGTTCAGAAAGTTCCTGGGGGACCTTCCCCTCTGCCGGATACAGCCCGGGGAGCTGGAGACCTACAAGATTCACCGGCTGGCGAGTATCAAGCCCTCGTCTGTGAACGTGGAGCTCAAGCACCTGAAGTCCGCCTTCGAGAGCGCGGTCCGGTGGGGCTACTTGAAAGAGAACCCTTTTCGCCCCATCAAGCTCCTGAAAGTCAAAGGATCGAATCACCCCAAGTATTTCAGTCAGGAGGAGGTAGGAAGGCTGCTGGATGCGATCCCCGAAGGACGATTCAAGGACCTGGTTCTCTTCTACCTCTACACGGGCGCGAGACGCAACGAGGCTCTCAACATGACCTGGGACGACGTGGACATGAAGGGCGGCAGAATCACCTTCCGCCAGACCAAATCCGGGAAGAACCGGCTGGTGCCGTTCAACGGCGTTCTCACCGATGTGTTCCGGAGGATGGAGAAGACCGGCGAGAAACCCTTCCCGTTCCTGCCCGACTTCGTGACCAAGACCTTCAAGAAGGTCGTCAAGGAATCGGGCGTGAAAGACCTGTCCGTCCACAGCCTGCGTCACACCTTTGCCAGCCACATGGTCATGGCCGGCGTGGACATCAAGACCGTATCGGAACTGCTCGGCCACAGTTCTGTCAGAGTCACCGAGATGTATGCACACCTGATGCCCAGTCACCTGAAGGCGTCGGTAGAACGCCTGCGGTACTAAGAAAGGCATGGGCACGTTTTGGGCGCATTTGTAAGTAGCTGACTTTGTAAGGAACTGTAAGAAATAGAGTTAGGGCGACTCCCGTAAATGACTGGGGGTCATGAGGTCGAGAGTTCAAATCTCTCCGCCCCGACGTAGCTAAAGGGTTGCAAATTCAAATTATTGGTATGATTTGCAGCCCTATTAGTTTATCCTAATATATTACTATTTTAGTATATTTTGGTATATTTTAGTATGCTTAATGGTACATTTATGGCACACGAACTAGATTGCTAATCATGATAAGTTAATAGAGATGAAGGTGGGACAGAAATCAAAAACCTTCGGGTTTAGAATTTGTTCCACTTCTATTATACCTATTCAATTTCTGAGACGGCATTCGGATATTTCATGCGGACGATTAATCTGTTTATTTTTTAGTTGTGCCTTATCTATTCTGATAAAAAGACACGGAACACACGAATTGTACAGGTGTGATAGAAAACTGTCAAGCGAGATCTGATAATCTGCAAATTCAATAAATATTTGTATAGGCTTCCCGGAGATTTCAAGCTTCCGGGAAAGTACTATGTCTATTTGAGTAAAGCGAAATCCGGGATGCTGAATAAACTACACGCATCCTTTACTCCGCTCCTTCGGGAATTCAGAAGAATTCATTTACAATTAGAAGACCAAAAGATTTTCGGAACAAAAAAGGAATTAAAGCGTATAGTAGTAGTAATTGCTACTAATAACGGAGCGTTATTATGAGTGTCCAATTCTCGATTCAACCGCTCATAAATCTCGGCCTAACCGTACTGGAGTCTGAGGTTTATGCCTATCTATTAGAGAATTCACCAGCCACGGGATATCGTGTAGCCAAGGCCATAAACAAGCCGACGGCCAATACATACAAGTCCATCCAGTTACTTCAGGACAAAGGCGCCGTCATTATGGAGGATGGCACCAGCCGGTTATGCCGTGCGGTTCCAATGGATGAATTCCTTAACGGGCTGGAACAACGATTTTTATATTTGAAGAATGAAGCCAAAAAAGAACTGGCAAAGTTGAAACCCGCTCCGGACGATGAAAGGATTTATTACCTTCAAACACCGGATCAGGTGTTTGAACGCTTCCGGCAAATGCTGCAAAAGTGCGAAAAGTTCGTCCTCCTGGACCTCTTTCCATTGATTCTGGATCAAATCAGTAGCGACATAGAGTCGGCTGCATCCCGCGGCATTCAGATTGCGGTCAAGGTATATCGACCGTGTGAAATTCGTGGGGTAGAAGTTGTGAACGCTATGAAGGGCGAAAAAACCATTAAACGCTGGCCGGGTCAATGGGCAAACGGAGTCATAGATGGAAAAGAGCATGTGCTGGCTTTCTTTTCCATGGATGGGAAGCGCGTGCTCCAGGCAGTATGGAGCATGAACACGTACACCTCCTGGGTATACCACAGTAGTCTTATGTTTGAGCTCCTGCATGGTGTTCTGCTGGAAGGCTTCACAGAACTGAACGGGGGTATACCCCTGCCTGAAAAATACAGGAGACTGGAGGTAATGAATGCCGAGGAGGCACCAGGGTATCGAATGCTCGTGGAACGGTTTAGTGAAAAGGAGGATAAAGAATGAAAATGTGGAAGGCTAAGGCCCTATTCATCATGTTTATCGTTTTCTCTCGCAGTACTTCGTTTGCTCAAGAACCTAAACGCATGCGTATGGCGGCTCCCCCCTCAGGTGGGTATCGGATGTTGACAGAAGATGGGAAAACGATCATTCCGTTCGAATTCATTTCGAATCATGTGGTGATTCCGGTAAGTATAAACGGAAATACACTCAAGTTTATTCTGGATACGGGTATGCCGACCGATGGCGCTGTGCTGTTTGGGAGTAAGCGGGTAAACACCCTTGGATTACAGATCATCGGAAAGGCTCAGGTGATGGGGGCTGGCGGAGGCAGTGTAGAATCCGACCTGTCCATGGGTGTCACTTTCGGATTGCCCGGTGTTGAATTCACAAATCAAATGGTTATTGTGATGCCGGAGGATTCCACCCAAAGTCGGCATTTTGAGGGCAAAGACGGCATCATCGGGCACACACTCTTCAGCCGTTTTGTAGTCCGCATCGATTATGATAATATGAATATAATTCTCGCGGAGCCGGATCGATTCGAGTATACAGGAACCGGCCAGGTACTGCCGCTGCAAATGGGTCGATATCCTTTCCTTGTTTGCGAGGCGGACATTAAGGGAGGACAGAGGATTCCTTTAAGCCTTGTCGTAGATACCGGGAATGGAGCTGCATTGACACTAAATGTCGGAGCGAAAGAAGGCCTTGTTATTCCGGAGAAAGTGATCGAGTATCATACGAGGAGTATTGGTCCTGAAATTTTGCGCTTGACGGGACGGATCGAGCGTCTGCAACTAGGTTCTTATATGTTTAAGAATCTTCTTTGTTCTTTCCGGACGTCTGCCCATGAACCGGCGCCTCCATGGGCAAAGGAGGGAGTGTTGGGGCAGGGTATTCTACGCCGATTCAATATCGTATTCGATTATACGCATGAAAAAATCATTCTTGAGCCCAATGGTCATTTCAACGAATCCTTCGAGTTCAATATGGCGGGCATCCAGTTCAATCGGGCTGCACAGGATCGTTTCCAAATCAGTCGTGTTATACCGGATTCTCCTGCAAGTGAAGCAGGATTATGCGCAGGCGACCTTATCGTTCAGATGAATGGTCGGCCGGTAAGTCAGTTCAGCGTGGATGATGTGGAGCAGCTTCTCAAGAAAGAAGGGGAAAAGTTGATGTTGGACATCAAGCGCGGGAAGGAATTACTGCAATTGAGTTTGATTTTGCGTCGGTTGATATAGCCCGTAGCTCCGAAATGTCCGTCAGCTGCCGGACCAAGCAATAATATTGCTTCTGTTTGAGGGTGTACGTCGTTTTAACATTGTAGACTTTTGATGTTAAAATCTAAGAGATACATCTTTCATAGTCAAGGATATTTTATCCTCTTTGTTATTAAATCTTGATGCCGCCTCATTTTCTACGTTACATTTTTTATTGAAGGATCTGAAAAGTCGTTTTTACTGTGTACAAAATTCGTGTGAAGAATTCTTGTAAGTCTATAATAAACAGTCTAGAATGCTTAACTGGCAGTCAAGAGGTCGTCGGTTCGAACCCGATCGGCTCCACGGCTTATAAGGGCCTGTAAAGTCGCTATTTATAAAT
>Ga0180438_10003186_pt1 | contig 25227 bp, 16 predicted proteins | sample SS_ome_12_FD_132455 | JGI IMG/M metagenome (GOLD analysis project Ga0180438, IMG submission 132455) | Hypersaline lake sediment archaeal communities from the Salton Sea, California, USA - SS_3_D_2 metaG | ecosystem: Environmental > Aquatic > Non-marine Saline and Alkaline > Hypersaline >... | reverse complement strand
GGCCTGCTTCGCCTTGGTTTCATTGCCAATTTCCTGTCGAAGCCCATTCTGGTGGGATTCATGAATGGTACGGGGACCATCATCATCATGGGGCAAGTCGGCAAGCTGTTTGGATTCGAGATGGTGCAGAACGGCTTCTTCAGGCAGGTCATTGAATTGGTGTCGAAGCTGGGAGATACCCACGCACCCACACTGATAGTCGGTGTGCTCACCTTCCTGGTGGTGCATTATCTCTCTCGCGTGGCGCCGAAGTGCCCCGGCGCGCTTGTAGCGGTTGTGGCGGCCATCCTTGCCAGCAGCGTGTTCCAACTGGAAGCGCACGGTGTGGCGGTATTGGGGGCGGTGCCCTCTGGACTGCCGAAGCTGACACTGCCGGCTTTGGAGGTGGCCCAGCTCCCCCAGTTGGCGCTCGCGGCGCTTGGAGTCATGCTCATCAGCTACACGGGCACGATCATCGCCTCCCGAGCTTTTGCGGCAAAGAATCGCTATGAGATCGAGGCTAATCAAGAGCTCATCGGTCTAGGTGCTGCCGACATAGCAGCGAGCTTGTTTCAGGGATACGCCGTAGGAGGCAGCGCCGCCCGGACGGCCGTGGGCGAGTCGGCAGGGGCGAGGACTCGATTTGCTAATCTCGCAGCAGCCGCTTCCGTTGCAGTCGTACTGCTGTTCCTGACAGGGCCGCTGGCCTATCTCCCATCTGCTTCGCTGGCGGCCGTGCTGGTGAGCGCCGCCCTCGGTATCTTTGACCTGAAGACCCTTGCGTGGCTACGTCGAATACGTAAGCCTGAGTTCAGGCTGGCCGTAGTCACGTGGTTGGGGGTCATTACCATCGGTGTTCTACGCGGGGTGCTGCTGGCCGTCATTCTCGCCATCATCGAGTTGCTCAATCGCACGTCACGACCGCGGGACGCGGTCCTTGGCTATAGCGAAGAGCGAGACGATTTCTACGACGTCGCCATGCACGATGGTCTAGAAACCGTACCGGGCCTTCTGATCTACCGATTCAACGCCCCTATTGTCTTCTTTAACGCGGACTACTTCAGGGCACGAGTAAGGACCTCGCTCGACACTGCGGCCGAGAAGGCGGACTGGTTCCTGCTAGACGCCGAAATGATATCTGCCATCGACGCGACCGCTCTATCCATACTCGAAGACCTCCAGTCCGAGCTCGCCTCGCGAGGTGTTACCCTCACGGTCGCGCGGCCGAGCCGGCAGTTCCGCGAGATGATTCAGGCTACTGGACTGGACCGAGAGATCGGTAGGATACACATCTTCGCGAATGTCAAAGCTGGCTTCGACGCCTTCCGTGAAAGATCGGAAGGGGCACAGAGAGGAGCGTAAGATCATGTACGTGTTCTCCCAGGATTTTCTCAATGACCTTGCTACGCTCATAAGCGGTCCGGGAAGATTCAGATTCTTCGTACAGCCATCCATGGCGCTGTTCCTCGCCATCCGAGATGGCCTTGCGGACGCCAGGCACGGAGCGCCGCCTTACGTTATCCATGCCCTCTTTGACTCGGGCGACCGCGTAAAATCGCTCAAGACTGCTCTCCATTCAGCAGGCAAGGTTTTTGCCCTCGCGATCATTTTGGACGCGATTCTCCAGGCGCGCGTGCTCGGCCACATTCGCCCGCTTGCCGCAGTCGCGGTGGGATGTCTGCTTGTCGGTCTGCCTTACATGCTGGCGCGGGGGATCACGAACCGCATCCAGGTACGCTCGGCGCGTCGGACCGAGAGTACATAGCGCGGCACGCCGCCATCCTCATATCGAGCGTGGGATCGAAAGGCAGACACCGCGTCTCCGTTGGGCCTGGGGTGAGCGTCGCGGGTGCGGTACGGAGGACAGGTGATACCGCGGTCCCAGGTCGACGCCGACGGCCTAGAATGCCTCGCCCGCACCGAAGTGGATCGCAGGTCCAGATTTGCCGTAGGCGACGTCTACCCGCATGTTGACGTGGTTCTCCTCGGCCAGGGCGTATCGTAGCCCTGCACCGCCGCTCGGGAGGAGGTCTTGGAAGTTCAGGGCGGACACTCGCGGCGCCACTTCGCCCACGCCGAGGAAGATCACGTAGCCCCACGGGCCCTTGAGTTCCCGTCGGTATTCGGCCTGCACGGCCAACATGAACTTATCTCGGTACTGGCCGGACGTATACCCACGCAGGTCTCCCTGTCTCCCGAATTGCGAGAGCCCATAGAACGGAACAGCGCCCCCCACCTGCCGCGCGTAGGCGCGACACGCCAGCACTGCATCCTCGGCCAGGCTGCGGTAAACATTGTAAGCCACTTCGTAGGCCTGGTACGTGAAATCGCTGCCGAAGGTCGGCGCATAGAAATCCACGCCGGTTTCCAGCCGGATTCCCTCTGTCGGGTAAAACGTACTGTTGCGCGTGTCTCGCTCGACGAGCAGACCGAGCGCGCCTGTGGTGGATCGGTACTCCGTCGGGATAATGTCCGGCCACCAGTCAGGAAGCTCCACATCAAACGATATCCTCGCCTCTGTAAACGTGTATCGACCTCCGAAGTAGGTGTTGTCGCGCCAGAGCCGTAGATACTCGAGTTGAAAAGCTGTACCTCGCTGCCGGAGGGGGACCGAGAGTTCCCTGTCACCAGCGTCGTTCCCGATGCCGAAGAAGTCGTACTTGACATCATAGTATCCGATCCCGCCTGACACGCGGTGGCGGTCCTCGTCGTAGTACGCACTCCCGCCGAGGGCGGCGGCCTTGCTCCCGTTAGTCGAGTACATGATGCCCACCCCCGCGATGGAGGGCGGGGACAGCACGTCTTCCGGATCGATGGGAAAGATGTAGGCGGGCGCCAAGACCAGGCCTGCGCCGAGGGTAGGGTTCGAGAACGGAATCGGCGCGATCAGCCACTCGGCCGAGGGCGGCTTCCGGCCCTTCGCCGCGGCCATCTCCGGGTCGGTCACGGTGCCCGGCTCCTGGATCGTCACTGGACCGGTACCTCCCTGGCCCGACTCCTGCACCCCTGCGGGCGGATACCAGGCCGGGCCCTCTTCGAGTTCTTCGTCGGTGGCCTGCTTCGCGGAGACGATTTGCGTCTGCTCTTCCTCCGAACCGCTCGCGGCCGGGACCGGCGCGATGGCGCAGGCCCCGGCCAGAGAGATGATGGACACCAGCGCTATCGTCACACGCCGAATGCTCAACCAGTCAACGATCTCTCGGCCACAACACCAGCATTCACCCCAAGCGCCTCGTATCTTACTCACCATCACGCGATATCCCCATTGATTCATGTTTGGAACCGCGGCGGAGAGCATGTTCGATCTCTGAGCGCCCGCCTTCGGGCCGAGCTGGCCGACACTAGCGGCCGGCGCTTTCCGGCTCCGCCTCGGTCGCTCCGCCCTTCGCGAGTTCCTCGCCTAAGCGGTCGAGGAACAACTGCTCCAGGCCGCCCGAGGAGCCACCAAGGACGATGCCGACCGTTCCGGTCTGCGCGCTACGGTCTACAGACTCGGCGATCTGGCGGGTCTGTTTGTCGACCTTGATGCTCACCCTCGTGCCGGACTCTACCGATGTGAGGCGAATCACCCCGCGAACGAGTTCGCTGCTGGTGGTTGTACCGACGGCACCCTGAGGCGTACCGCCGGAGAGGGGAGTCCACGCGGTGACGATACGTCTCTCATCCTCGTTCACAACGTCCGGGGCTGCCGAAGTGAGGTCCTCCACCACCCGTATCGCAGCTGCCCATGTTGTCTCCATATCGGCGTCATAGACACGAACTTGTTCACTGGACTTGCATCCCACTCCCACCAATGCCGGCAGACCAATAGCACATATCATCACAGTAGCCACTCTCATCATGTCCTTAGCTCCTTCCCCAGCCGGTTGGGCGATGCGCTTCATCCCATCCGGCAAGCAGCCTTCTCTTCCCTCAGAACTTCACCGTACCGAAGACTCTCGGCCCGATATGTCTATACTCGAGTCTCCCAAGGAGGTCATCCCCGTCCGCGTCGACGTCCACCTGGAAGGCGGACAGTCCGAGTCCAATGGCGAGGTCCTTACGAGGGAAGTATTCAATCGTGCCTCCCATATCGAGCCACAAGCCGGAGTAGTCCCCGATACTCAGAGATAGACCCGATATCTCCCATCCCAGACGCCATTGAGGGCCCAGCGTATATGTTCCTGAGAGAGCAAGGGTCGGCAGAGGCGCAGACACAGAGGCCGACTCTGCAAGAGTCGCCCCTTCCGTCGTCGCAACATCGGCCGCGAATTCCATGTAATGAAAACCGATCCCTCCGCGGACGGCGGATCTTTCGGTCTGATGAATGAGTTGAGTATACCTGAGTATGTAGAAGGTGGTGTCGGAGTTCGCGACAATCCCAGCGCCCTCGGGGAAGACTGTATCCTCGAATTCGATATCTCTCTCGAGTACGGCGCGGGCGCTGCGATCGAAACGGTAGTAGGTGAATTCAATCGCGCGTTTCCTGCTCACGTGATACCTACTGTCGATCCGAAAGATGTTCTGGCTATCATCCAGCCCAAGATCGCCTTCAAGATCAATGGTGCCACCCAAAGTCTGGTCACTGACCCGGGCCTCGGCCCTAAGCTTTGTTGTGAAGGCGGGGAGAAAGGTTCCCACGTGCACTTCCCACTTCGGCGTCTCTTGCTCTCGATGAGCAGGGCTCGACAATTCACCCTCGTGGCCGTCCTCGAGTGCTGGGGACTCCTTGTCACTGATCGCTACGACCGACGACTGAGGCGATCTCTCACTGCTTCCACAAGGGGAGGCTGCGACAGCCGGGAGACTCAGCACCAAGACGAGTCCGCTAGCCGTCAGCATGGTGACCCACGATATCTTCCGCACTATCAGTGCCATCATCAGTCGACTCCTCGCCACGCGTTATTCACGAAGCCTACTCTCTCTCTGACTCCCCGGACGAGCCCGTCCTAAAGGCCATACGCGAAGCCCACAAGAGGCCCACTCATTGAGCCATCAAACGCGAAATCGCTCTCGTCGTAGTCTATGTCCAGGTGCCGATAGCCAAGCGCGAGGGACCACCTCGGACTCATCTGATAGCGGAACACACCGATCAGCTGCCAACTGAAGTCGGTGCCGAATCCGAAGCCCCCTATGTCTCCCCGACCGGAGAATGTCCACTTGTCTGAAAGGACGGCTCGATACCGCACTCCTACGACAGGATCGAGCCAGTGCTCGCCAGATGCTACGCGCACGCCCGGCGGGGTAAGGCCGACCTCGGCGTCGATATCCATGTACCGGACCCCGATGATGACACAGACGCCTTTGTCCGGTGCGCCTTGCCGCAGGAGCGCTCCTGCCTCGATCAGATTCTGCTTCACCTTGTAGTCAACTGTCAGGAGGCGCTCCCCAATCTCATTGCTGACGCGCGCGTGAACCACATCGACGTAAAAACCCGTGTCTTCTTCGAGCACCTCGTAGTAGAGCATGAAGCCGGTGTCGAGATTGTCCAGGATATCGGAGAAACTTGCGTCGATCTCCGCCTCTACAGGCCCCGCCCTGATATCGGCGTTCACTCCGGTGATCCAGCCGTAAAGAGCGATAGTTGATTGTCGCTGGCTTCGATTCTCGCTCGCGGGATTGCCCTCCGCGCTCGGCACGGGTAGCGCTGTCGCTGTCGTCTCAACTTCACCACCTTCGTCAGACAACTCCGTCGCACAGGCCGGCTGCGCGCGCACCAAAGAACCAGCACTCACCAGCACCAGATATAGCACGAAAGGCATCAGACCGTGTCTCATCATCCGACAGTCTCCTGTGACGTAGCTCTCGCGATCACGCGAGGTGCCGGGTCGGTTCCTGCACTTGAGCCGCCAGCACCTCCATTCGGGGCCAACCACTCATAAACGATGCGCGGCCGTTTATCCCGACGAGACTCGGCGCACGTTCTTGACGACCGAATCGGGGAGGTAGGGAAGGGCGGGGAAGATCTCAAGGCACTTGATGCTTGTCAGCGGAATGGAGATCAAACCATCCTCCAGCGCCAAGTGAAGAGCCGCTCCGGCCATGATCTGACTGGTGCGACTGCTGCGCACTGTTGGGTCCGCCTCAGGTATGTATTCGAAGACATCCTTCGTTCCGTCGGTATAGGTCACAGTGATCGTAAACACAGAACTCTCGGACACGCAGCACCGTCCTTTCAATGACTCCGTAGCAGGCCTCTGTGAGACCAAGCCCTACGTTTTGGTCCAGGCCCTGACTCTTGTTGGGCCGCGGGGCGACGCGTCCCCCGGCCCAACTGCCTCAGTCCACTACTTGGGGAAGAGGAATACCACGGTGAAACGCGCCCCGAGCCCGCCGGGACCGTTATCCGGCGTCGATGCCCAGTAGCGCAGCCCTAGACTTACCTGAGCCTGCTGGTTACCGATCATCTTCATCTTTGATACGATGAAATTCACAGGCACGGACCAGTCCTTGCTCTTCCAATTGTAGGTGCTCTCCGAGTTGATGGTGTAGGTTATCGCTGTCGGCGTCGTGTAGGCGAAGAAAGGTTGAACGAAGCTCGCACTCACCTCGTCCCTCCCACTGCTCCCGGCGAACGACCAGATGTGGTTGCCGAGCCCGCCGTAAGTCCAAGGACCCTTCTGTACGAGCACAACCCCAGTTGGTCCGGCGCCCCATTTCTGGGTGCCCAGCAGCGGGTCCGTGCCGGTCGGTATCAGGAAGACCGGACCCACGCCCCAGATCGTCCCTCCCGACGTCGGGCGGGCGGGCGAAAAGAATAGACTTTGGACCGTGTCCCCCAGTCCGGACTGATGGCCCGTGGCTGCACCGATGTCGTTCTGCCAGATAACTGGCAGAATGGTGCGGGAGATGAGGTTCCAGTCTTCGTTGAGTTCGAAGGGCACGACGGGCTGGATGTTCACCTTGTACTGGTAGCCATCGTCCGGCCCGAAGCCCGCGTCGTAGTTGAACTGGAAGGGCAGGCTGATCAGGCTCGCCAGGGGATTGGCAAGCTGCTTTGCCAGGTCTTCCGCGCTCGTCTCCTCCTCTGCCATAGGTGCCACGGGGCGAGGATCATCGCTGCCCTGCCCCACGGCGACTGGCTTGCGCCGGTAGACCGTCTTCCCTTCCTTGATAGTCTCCAGCACCTCGATATCGCGAATCTTCGTCTTATCCACCTCGAGGGGGTTGGCGGACAGGATGACGAAGTCGGCGAGCTTGCCGCGCTCGATGGAGCCCTTGTGGTCCTCTTCCCCATGCTGCCAGGCTGCGTCGATGGTCACCGCTCGTAGCGCTTGCCAGACGGGAATCTCTTCCTCCTGCCCCAGCGGGTGGCCGTTGGCCGTCACCCGGTTAGTCGCGAAAGCAACTACATCCAGAACGCTGAGGGGAGTAACGTTCGCGTCGTGATGGAGCGTGAATCGTATCCCCTGCGACAAGGCACTGCTCATAGGATTCATGCGGGCCGCGCGTTCCGGGCCGAGGAACAGATCGCGGTGGCGGTCGCCCCAGTAGTAGATGTGTCCCGGGAAGAACGATGGAACCAACCCCAGTTCCTTCGCGGCATCGAGTTGGTCATCGCGGATCGTCTGGGCGTGGATGATGACCGACCGGTGATCCTTGCGCGGATACTTGGCCAATCCCTTGCGCATGGCGGCGAGGAATTGGTCTGTAGCCGCATCCCCATTGGTGTGGGCCAGCAGATGCCAGCCGTTCTTCAGCGCGGTCTCCACGAGGTGGTCGATATCTGCCTGGTTCTCATAGATGGGCCATCCACGATAACTCGCGTCATCGTCCTTGGCCACATGCTCAATCTGCTCTGCATCGGGTGCGACATCACTCTCGACCATGAGGCGTTCGAGTCCCTCTTGCCCGCAGTGGTCCAGCACGTCCTGGTCCTGCTTCGGCGGTACGTGGTAAGGTTGGGTGAGATAGGCCGTGTAGCCCTGGATCGATCCGTCGAGGATGAGCTTCAGTCCACCCACGCGGTAGCCATTGTGGTATTCCTGACTGGGGCGATGCTTTTCCAGGGAGATGAGGTAGTCTCCCTTTGGATACGCGATCAGGTCGATGGGCAGCTTTTCCCGCGACGCCATGGCCTCGAACAACTCCAACAGCGGTGGCAACGCGCCTCCCGCCTCCTGCGCGGTCGTAATCCCGTTGGCCGCGTAGGCCTCGAGAGCATCCTCAATATAGCGGGTCGCCACCTCGGGAGGTGGTGCGGGGAGAGCCGCGAAAACCTGCAGGAAAGCCGCCGTTTCCTCCATGACACCATTCGGTTCGCGCGAGCCGGGCCGGCGCACGAACTTCCCGCCAGAAGGGTCCTCTGTCTCGGCCGTAATACCCGCCAGCTCCAGCGCCTTGGAGTTCGCGGAGGCGAGATGGGACGAGATGTGAACGATGAAGATCGGATGCTCAGTGGACACCTCGTCTAGGTCGTCTCGCGTCGGATGCCGCTGCTCCGCGAGCATGGTGTCGTCGTAGTTAGTCCCGAGAATCCACTGCCCGGGCTTCAACTTCTGCTCGTCCCGGTACTCCCGGAGCGCCTGCTGCACTTTCGCGATATTGTCCACCGTTCCCATTGGCGGAGGGTTCAGGTCGGCCGTAGCCAGCCCCAACGCGACCAAGAAGACGTGGCTATGCGCGTCGAAGAACCCCGGCAGCATGACACTGTTGCCGAGATTGACGAGGCGCGTCTCCGGGCCCATGCGGGAGAGCGCTTTTTTGACCGTGCCGACGAAACTAATACGGCCGTTTTTGACCGTGACCGCCTGGGCCTCCGGGGCAGACTCATCCATGGTGACGATAGTGCCGAGGTAGATAGTGTCATCCATCGCGGCATGATTGGTCGGCGCGCCGGCTAAGGCGCATCCGGTGAACGCGGCCACTACAATCATGAACACTATGACTATAAGTCTCTTCATTCGATCACCTCCAGTTCGGCCTTGTGTTTCAGCAATTCACTCTCTGCCGACCGCAAGACGCTGCCCCAAGCCGTTCACTCCGTTTTCGTGGGCCTACTGCCGCGCCATGAGGTGGCGCATGGTGGCCTCATCGTCCTTGATCAGCTCGCCGCTAACGTCGAAGACGACCTGATGGACTCTGCCGGTGAACTCAAACGGCGGCTCGTAGTCGGGCGTGATGGGTGAACCCTCCTTGCGTCCCACGGTGATGCCACCGCCGAGCGAGATCAAGAGGGGCATGGTAAGTGGAATTTCGGCTTGCCCGACGAGTTTCTTGTTGATGTAAAGCTGTGCGCGGCCGGGTGCGCCCTTGCCGGCGCGGAGGTCGGCCGCGCCGGTCGGCTCGAACTCGAAGCCAAGCTCGACGTCGCCCTCGGGCACCTCTTTCGTCGACTCAATGTGGAATAGCTCTGCGGCCACGTAGTTATAGGCGTAGTGCAGCTTCTTGTCCTTCACATAGAGCGTATAGCCGCCCTCCACCCCGCCGTGCGCGGCCAACACACCTTCCGCGCCAGCCTTGGGGATGGTCACACTGGCCGAGATGCTGTGCGGACGGTTCAGGACGACCGCGCCCTGATTGGGTGGCACCGACTGGGTGCCGGGATAGTATACGTAGCGGGTACGATCCGCGGTGAGCTGTGGCCTCGGATCGCCGAAGCGCTGCTGCCCGCGGCCGTCGACCGGCAGGACGTGGTACTTGCCGGCCTCGACGTACCACTGCGCGATCATCTCGATCAGCCGAGCGCGGTTGTCGGCCGCCACGTTGTTGTTCTCGGTAAAATCCTCGACCACGTGATAGAGCTCCCAGTTGTTAGCGTCCATCTCGGTTAGCACCTGCGCTGGCATCGGCTTCTGGCCGAAGCCCGCGCCCGCCTCGGCGAAGGATGGCCCCGGCCACGGACAGACGGCCCGCCAGCCGTCGTGGTAGAGAGAGCGATGGCCCATCATCTCGAAGTACTGGGTGATGTGCTTGCCCTCGGCCTTCGCGTCCTCGAAGGTGTGGCCAAAGCTGTACCCCTCGATGGGCGACTGGGTCACGCCTCTGATCTCCGTGGGCGGCTCGATGTCCAGCGCCTCCAGCACCGTCGGCACCATGTCGATGGCGTGCGCGTACTGGGCGCGGACCTCGCCCTTGGCTTTGATGCCCTTGGGCCAGTGGACGAGGAAGGGGTCGCTGATGCCACCGCGATAGGTCTCTCGCTTCCAGCGACGGAAGGGCGTGTTGCCCGCCCAGGTCCAGCCCCAGGGGAAGTGGTTGAAAAACTTGGGGCCGCCCAGGTCGTCGATGGCCGCCAGGTTATCCTCCAGCGACTCGGGCACGAAGTTGAAGAACTTGCTCTCGTTGACGGAGCCGGTAGGGCCGCCCTCCGCGCTGGAGCCGTTGTCGGAGATGACCATGATGAGCGTGTTGTCGAGCTCGCCGAGCTTCTCCAGGAAATCGAGGAGGCGGCCGATGTGATGGTCGGTGTGTTCGAGGAAACCCGCGAATACCTCCATCATGCGGGCGTAGAGACGCCGCTCATCGTCCGACAGCGTATCCCACTTCGGCACATCGGGGTCGTGGCGGGAGAGTTCGGTGCCGGCCGGGATGATGCCCTTTTCGAGCTGGCGCTTGTGGATGATCTCCCGCGCCTTCTCCCAGCCCATGTCGAACTTGCCCTTGTACTTGTCCGCCCATTCCTTTGGGACATGGTGTGGCGCGTGCATGGCCCCCGTCGCGAAGTACATGAAGAACGGCTTGTCCGGGGCCACCTGCTTGGAGTCGGCAATGAAGGCGATCGCCTTATCGGCCAGGTCTTCCGTCAGGTGGTAGCCCTCCTCCGGCGTCTTCGGCGGCTCGACCTGGTGGTGGTCGTAGACGAGGTCGGGATAGTACTGGTGGGTGTCGCCGCCCAGGAAACCGTAATAGCGCTCGAAGCCACGGCCTACCGGCCAGCGGTCATACGGGCCAGCCGCGCTAATCTGCTCGGCCGGGGTGAGGTGCCACTTGCCCAGGCAGTAGGTATTATAGCCCTGCTGGTGGAGAATCTCAGAGAGGAAGCCGTTCTCGAAGGGGATGTCCCCCGTATAGCCCGGGAAGCCGGTCGATCCCTCGGTAATGCAGGCCATATTGTTGGAGTGATGGTTGCGGCCGGTGAGGATGCACGAGCGCGTGGGAGAGCACAACGCGGTTGTGTGCATGTTCGTGTAGAGCAGTCCATTGGCGGCCAGTTTGTCGAGGTTGGGGGTGTCGATGAGACCGCCGTAGCAGCCGAGATGTCCGTATCCGGTATCGTCCAAGACGATGAACAACACGTTGGGCGCGCCTTCCTTCGCCCGTACAGGCCTCGGCCAGGCGGGGGTGGACCGGTCCACCGTCCGGCCGATGACCCCCGGGAAGTGTGTGCCTGGGGGGTACTCGTTGAGTTCTGCCATCATATCCTCCGTTATCACACTGAAGTAAGCCGTATTCCAAGCCCCCAGCAGTGCAAACATTGGACCGCGGTCGCTTCGCTCGTTAACATCGCTGATCCTATGCTTCCTCGCATCGAGCATGTCTATCTGCAGACACAGTGTGTCGAGGAAGATGCAAAGTGCTTCGATAAGGGCATAAGAGGACTTGCAGCCGGGGCTTTTGCCTCAATTCACCTCAACGCGAATGGGTGGAATGAGGCTGAAAAGTCTTGTCCCCAGCGGTAGAGAAACGGAGAGTGCACCTCGACATTCGAGGATTTCTATAGGTCGGCGGGGTGGAGAGGACAGGCGATGCCGAGGCACTCACGGTTGAGGGCCATCTGGTCGCACGGCGGCGGCGGATCGCAATCGAGGGGGTGGGGAAGGTAGCGCCGAGAGAGCTCGCATCCCATCTGGATGGAAAGGTAGCTTTCGCGGCGGCAACAGCGTGGAGTGGCGAACTTGCCGAGGTGAGCAAGGATCTTGCTGACGACCGTCTGGACAATGCCGCGTTCATCGTGGGACAGTGGTGTGGCGCGGATGATTGAGGCAAAGGAAATGCCAATACCGAGGGCAGCGGCGCATGCTCCCCAGTAGGCGCAGGTACCACCAGGAAGCTTCGCGCTTCGTTCGATAGCGGCCTCTATGCGGGGCTGCGGGGGCTCGCCGAACTGATTCCGATAGGCGGTGAGAAAGGCTGCGGGCACGAGCGCATGATGCTCCGGGCCATGAAGCGGAAAGAGATGTGAGCGACGCATTTCCGTGAAGATCGCGATGGGATCAGTCTCGGCGGTGTGCTGGCAGAATGTGTGGATGAATCCGATGTGATCCCTGGCGTGACACGCGTCACAGACGAAGTGGCCCTCTTCGCAGCGGGCGTTGGCGAGTTTAGTCTCATGGCAGTAATAACACTGGAGCGACCTCTCTTTTTCGAAGTAGACGAGTGGGGAACCGCAGGCCATGCAGTCTTGGATGTAAGGTTGAACAGCCGGGGCAGCCGGCGACGTTGGAATGGGCGGTTCGCCGATGTCAGCTGCCGGGAGTATGGCGGATTCGACCTCGGCCAGTGATCCGCGAATGAGCTTCTCGCCGGTGTCGAGGGTAACAGCGCGGAATGGTCCGGGATAGTGGTAACGGATGCGGGAACCGGGAGCGGGCTTGTACGCTCGGATGGTCAGTGTGTCGAAGTCAACCTCGTCCACCGTGCGCCAGGGCTTCTGGTCGAGAATTTCGATGCGAACGAATCCTAGTTTCTCGAGTGTATTGAGGAGTTTCTTTTCGGTCATGGCGCCAGCGATACACTCGCCCTTGAGCCGAGGATTGAATCGAATCTCCGGAGGAAGAGCGGCTTGGCTCACGAGATCACTGATGATGAGACGCCCCCCTGGTTTCAGGACGCGTCTGATTTCAGAGAAGACCTTAAGCTTTTCGGGAGAGAGATTGATAACACAGTTGGATATGACGACATCCAGGCTATCGTCGGCGAGAGGGATACTCTCGAGAATACCGTGAGTGAAGTTGACGTTGCGATAACCGAGATGGTCTGCCACGACGCGGCTGGCATTGTTCGAGAAACGAAGCATGTCGGGCGTCATATCGAGGCCAACGACACAACCCTGGGGGCCAACAAAGCGGGCGGCGATGAATGCCTCCATGCCGGCGCCCGAGCCGAGGTCGAGAACCCGCTCGCCTGGACGCGGGGCGGCGGCGAAGACGGGGCTCCCACACCCATAGGAACGGGCGATGACCTCTTCAGGAATATGCTGGATATGGCGTTGATCAATGTGAATAGGCTGACAAATCTCGGTCTTCGGTTCGCGGGCGGCTTCGCCGTAGTACTGACGAATTTCAGCGCGAGACTTGGCAATTACATCCTGGATCAGGACGCAGTTGGAGTGTACGAAGTCGACCTTATGCACACCACCATTGAGCACGCCCGCCTCGGTAGGACAGCCATAGCCGTCATCCCCCATCATCTGGTATACGATAGGCCCGGGCGGAGGAACGCCGATCAGGCGTCGGCGCTCGGCGACAGTTTCGTCGATGATCTGATGAGCGATGGCCCTATGGAGGGGGAGATACGGGTCTACGGCAAGCTCACTGTGGCCGTTCGAGGCGAAGTAGGCCTGTTCAGGATCTCCACCGCCGTGCAGGAAACGCCACGGATCATCCTTGTGGACACCATCGTTGATGACGCTTCTCGCACGACACGCTTCCAGGTGATCGGACTCGAGCCAGATCGTTCGGAGAGGCGACCGTAAGACAGAGCCGGCGGCTTCTTCGGCGATTCCGACAAGGCAAGCAGAGGGGTAGACGCCTCCATCTCGATGGATGGCGAGGCTATCCCAGCAGGCATTCGAAAGGTCATACTTGATGCCTGGGTCACCATTGATCATCCGGCGTGCGTTTTCGAGGTTATCGATGACAAGGCCAATAGACCGAGCTTGTTCGTAGAGGGCTGCGACGGCGGCGATGAGTTTCTTCGTTCCTGCCCGGGGGAGTTTGCCTCCTCGCTCGCGGATATGCTGCCACATGAGATGAAGATGTTTGACGCCAAGGGTGCTCACAAGGTGAGCGAGAGGGATAAGGTCTTCCAAATTCCTCCGGAGAGCCACGGTGGCGACGGTGACATCGATTCCGGCGGCGCAAGCGGCACGGATACCACGAATGGCTCCATCGAAACTACCAGCCGAGCGAAGAGCATCGTTGCGCTCTCGGGTCGATCCATCGAGACTCACCTGAAGGAAAAGGCGGCCTTCGGGCAGTCGAGCGAGCGAGCTGGCCAATTCGTCGTCGAGAAGGGCACCGTTGGTGAGCACTACAGCAGTCGCGCCGTAGTCTGAGGTCACTACGCTGAGAATCTGAGGGAGATCGGGTCGCAGAAAAGGCTCGCCTCCCGTGAAGTAGATGGTGTTTGCTCCAAGATCACAGGCCTGTCGAGTCACGGCGAGAATTTTTTCGGTGTCGACGCCTTCGGCCCCCGTGGGACCTGACGAGACGAGGCAATGGCGGCAGGCAAGATTACAGCGGTCGCTGACGTGCAGCCATAGTTCGCGTAATCTGTCGGGTTTAAGATAGTGGTTTCTTCCCTCATATGGAGCTTGGGAGCGGGACGCTATGAGGTCGCCGGTTTCGTCAGTGAACCGATCAATGAGCTCGATGGCGCGACGGAGACTGATGCCGACTCTCTTTGCGTAACGATAGGCGACCTGGTCATAGCGATGTCCGCGACGGAGTTGACGTATAACCCAGGCCCCGTCTTGGTTCGTGGCGATCCAGTTCGGCGCAGCCGGATCGAGGATGAGTTGATAGTCCGGTCTATTCTCTACATGAAGGTCAGTGTTGGGCATCTCGATCGATTCATAGCTTCGCTACGGCAAATTTCAGCGCAGGCCAGAGGACTATTGACGTGTCGCGTTCGATACTGGCTCAAAGGCTGCTTGGCGCAGTCTTGTCTGCGCGCCGTCTGAATCCTGTTGGCTGCGAGCGAGTTTCGTTCATCGAGAAGCCACTTTGGCAACCTTCCCGGACTTGACAGCCATCCGCCCGCTCTTAGAATAGAGTCGCCATGAGGAGGGATCGCCATTATTGACCTTGCCGTGAACCTCGTTCCGCTAGACGACAGGCCCTGCAACACGCTGCTCCCGACGCAGCTTGCAGCAATTGCGGGGATTGAGGTGCAGATGCCACCGCGGGAGTCGCTCGGGTGGTTCACTACTGCGGGCGCATGCGATGAAGTGGTGTCATGGCTGCAAGAGACCTCGGGCAACCATTACGTCGTTGCCTTGGATATGCTGTGTTACGGTGGCCTTGTGGCATCTCGCACCCCAAACACTTCCCTGGAAGAGGCGCTGCGGAGGCTGAACGCCCTACGGGCGCTTCGGCAGTCTCGGCCGGACGCGTCGCTCTTCGGTTTCAGCACGATTGCGAGACTCGGCACAACTGTAGCGCGGGCCGTGGACCTGGAGAAACACCTGTTGTTGCGATCATACTCGCAACTCGTCGATCGAGTCGAACGACTGGGCGACAACGATGTCCGATCGAAGCTGGACGAAGTTCGACGCGAGCTCGGGCCAGAAGCATTGGATGAATATCTCGAAATCCGCCGGCGGAACCACACCGTCAATCGGGCTGCTCTCGAACTGGTGGCCGATGGTGTGCTGGACTATCTGGTTTTGGCGCAAGAAGATGCAGCCGATGTCGGCATACACATTCCAGAGCAATTTGCATTGCGGGGTCAGATCGAAGAGTTTCGCTTGGGCGAGCGGGTAGTTATCACGCCGGGTGCGGACGAAATGGGGGTCGCGCTGCTGGCCCGGCAATCTGCGGTTGCAGCGGGAGCAGCCCCGGGGTTGGCGATAGACTACGCGTCGGATGTCGGGGCCAACATCGTGCCGCAGTTTGAGAACCAACCGCTGCGACAGACGGTAGAAGAGCATATATACATCGCTGGAGCTCGAGTTTCGGCGCCGATAGAAGGAGACGCGCTGCTATTCGTTCATACACCGATTGGGACTCAGGGAGATGCTGCTGAAGCGCCTCCTCAGGGGCGAAGCCCAAGTCTCGCGCTGCAGGCTGAGAGTGTGATGGAACGCCTGGAAGCAGCCATATTGGCCGGGCGACTTGTGGGTGTGGCCGATCTCGCCTACTGCAACGGAGGAGATCCGGAGTTTGTCGCGGCGCTACGACGGCGCGGACTGGCCGGGCGATTGGGAGCCTACGCGGGTTGGAATACAACCGCTAACACAGTGGGAACGGCTGTATGCCAGCTCTGCTTGATGGCCGTGACGGGCAACCTGGAGACGATAATCGAAAAATCTGCGGTCCGTCGGTCAGTCGCCGTTCGGCTTGTGGAAGACTACGGGTATCAGTCCTGTATCCGCGCAAAAGCCGCAGAGCGAGCCCGAGAGATGGGAGTAGACCCCTTCTGCTTGGGAGAAGCTGCAATAAGACTGGAGAAATTCGTTAGTAGTGAGCTAGAGCCATTTGTCCATGACATCTACTCCGAAGTGGTCGATTCGCCGATAGGGTGTGATGTTTCGGCCAAAGTAAGACTTCCCTGGGAACGGTTGTTCGAAGTGGAAGTCGTCATTCCCGGTGCGGATGGACCAAAAAACTGCTCATAGACGCGAGCGAGCGCGCGGTCGAGGTCAATTTTCTTGACCAACGAAGCGTGGGGGGAACGACTACGATGTCCCTTCTTGAATCGCCCTCGTTCGTCGTGGCATGAGACAGAAACGCGGTAGCAGGCTGCTGACAGCTCGACGTAGCGCCGAACGAGTCGTGGAAGGATGTGTTCCGTTCCGGCTGCACGCTGACGTCTCCCGCTAGCCATCGGTGCCTCCGGGTGTCGTTGGGAATGGCCGACGGGTTCCATCGCTATCCTGCCAGAGTCGAGTCCGAGGTCGTAGAAGGCCGTCTCGACTACAATGGTAGCTGAGGAGTGCCTTGTAGAATCCAAATTCATAATCATCGAGATATTGGTCCAGAGTTTGCCGAGGATCGGGGATTTGGCGATAGAGTGAAAATGCACGTCCTGCGATAACAGGTGCCCACCAGCGCCCTCTATGGCATAGGCATGAGACTGAGCGGATTGCTTGATGGATGATCTCTCGAAACTCGGCATGATGGAAGATATGGGTGCGCCTAATACGACAGGAAGGAGGCGTCGAGTCGCGTAAAATACATCCCTTATGTCCATTAACGCTTTGTTTCTTGTTTTTTTTGTGCATACCAGATTCCTTAAACTATAATATGTATTGTCAATACAATTATACCATTGTATATGTATACAATCAAGGCTAAAAGATTTTTCTAGAGATATTTAAAGCAAATAAAAACTTCTACGTGTTTCTTCTAGAAAATAGTGGGGAGAATTATCAAATGTGGTATGTTACTATAGAAGGATGCATATGTAAAATGGCTGTCGGAGAGGTAGGGTAGCCATGGGTGATGTGAACGTTGGACGCAGGATTCGGCAGGCGCGCGAAAACCTAGAGCTTAACCAAATCGAGTTAGCAAATCGAGTTGGGGTTAGCCAGCGAGCCGTATCGTACGTCGAGAAGCAGAATTGGGTAAAGCAGTCAACGCTGGAGAAATATGCGAGCGCACTCGGCCGGCCGGTATCGTATTTTCTTCGTCCGCACGAAGGGCCGGCGGAGATGGGATTATCCCATCAGGAGTTGATCGAGCAGGCATTTAGGGTCGTGTGTCGAGATGGGGAATTCGGGTTCGGCTCGAGGCCGAATGAAGATCTATCGGCCGAAACAATGAAAGACATCGTGCGTCTGTACGAACGGTACAAGGGAATAAGTCTGCTTCCTGTAGAAGGTGATTGAAGAAGACGGTCGATGAATAAGTAAAGTCCCGTACCGTCGAAGTTTCTCGCGGGATTCAAAATATGTATGAGGCCCGGCTGACACTGGTAGAGCTTGTAAATCCAGGGCAATCGCATCTAATTATAGGGAGGACGAAAATCGCCCCGGCAGCATCCTGAACTGGCACCGAAAAAGTGGACACATCGTTATGCAGCCTTGGCAGTGGACTGACGCTCGAACTCAACGGGGGCACAGTACCCCAGAGATGAGTGCAACCGCTGCTGGTTGTAGGAGACTTCGATGTTGTGGAGGTGGTGTGAACTGAACAACTACTGAGCATTGGAAGGCGGATCGGTAATGCGAGAGCGAGAACCGGAGGCATTGGAGTTGGCGGAACGGATGGGAATAGGTGTAAGGAAACGGGAGACACGTCCGTCGTCTTAGACGCGCCTATGCATGCGACCAGCCAGAGTCTGAGAAGGTGCACGCGTCATCACGCGCTCGGTGCCCTCAAATCGGACACGCCTTCAATTGTCCCTCGAACCATTCGTAGAACTCGGTGTTCGGTGTATCCTGGTGGCCGAGCACCATCGGTGAGAACGAATAGCCAGTGACATAGGCGAGATGAGATTCCAATGCGTTTTGATCGCTGTCTTTGTCGATTTCTAGGAGGTGTCGCAGGGATGAATCGGGGACACGGTCCGTCTGCTCGGGCGGAACCGCGGTGAGCCAAATCATACGATAGACGTCATCGATGGAGATGCTGAGGTCGGCGAAGTTCTCTTCGATGTGCCGGGCGAGGTCATCGTCCTGGTCGGCGTAGTCGACGACGAACTTCTCGAGCGTATCGATGGCATCCGCCAAAAATACCCCAAGCGCCACCGAGATATTATAGAGCTTTCCGCCGGCGAGGATCGCCGCGTCATCTGAGGCTCCACCACCGAAGCGGTCTCGAACGTACATATAGCGAATTCGGTCGTTCCGTCCACTGGGCCCTGGGTCGTCGACGATCAACCCCTCGCGTTTATACGCCTCGATCTGATCGGCATGTTCGCCGCGAGCCAGCTGGTCTCCGTCGAGCCCCATCTCGTGCATGACCTCAGTGTCTATGAAGCGGCAGACGCCGCCACCGATCCGAATCCTCGTATTTCGCTCCACCTGATGTCGAATCTCCGAGTCGTCGCGCAAGCCGCCAAGATAGATTCCGCGAAGTACCTCGCTCGGTTTCACTTCGATATGGCGCAGAAGGCCGCAGCCGATCAATCCATCGCCCTCTTCGTTGACCAGCGTGGTCGGAGCGTTGCTTTCGATCGCGAGGTCGACCCATTCGAACACCTCATCGATAAGCGTCTGGCGCTGCTCGGCGACCACGGCCGGGTTGCGGCCGAGCGCGCGTACGATGTCGTCCATCTCTGTGTTCGGGAAGCGGCGACCGGCGAAGGCCCCGTGACCCATCTGAGCGTGCCCCTCGCACGACTGCATGAGGATGTTCTCCATTGCCTGCTCGGTCGTGCGCAAGCGCATCGTGTAGAGCATGCGCTGGAAGTCCTCGCGGATGAGATCGAACGGGGAGATATGGGGGCGTCTCTGGTTCTGGTGCCTCGATTTGCCGCCCTTCTTGTGGTTACGGCGGTGGTGCTTCTTCTTCCGGGCCATGCAAGAGCCTCCAAATGGTGAGCGCCAGGGATGTTTACCACAGTTCGGCGAGGTCGAAACATGGGCATGCTTATCATGCTATCTATGTGAGGCGTGGAGGGAGTTTAGGCGGGGTTGCGCACGGCGGGGCTGATTTTGACCGCGCAGACCTTGAACTCAGGAATCTTGGCGACCGGATCGAGGACGGCAATGGTAAGGCGATTGGCGGGGGCTTCCTTGAAGTGAAACGCGAGGAACACGGTCCCAGGGACTACGCGATCTGTGACGCGCGCGGCGATCTGGATCTCGCCGCGCCGAGAGGAGATCTTCACCATATCCCCATCTGCGATCCCAATCTTCGTGGCGTCGTCAGGGTTGATCTCGACAGCGCCGACTGATACCAGCTTGTCGAGCACTTCCGAGTGACGGGACATCGTTCCGGTGTGAAAGTGTTGGAGAATACGACCAGTAGACAACAGGAAAGGATACTCCTGGTCCGGTAGCTCCTTCGCCTCGATATACTCGACGACGTGGAATTTGCCGAAACCTCGGGCGAACTTCTCGGTATGAAGGATAGGAGTGCCGGGGTGATCTGCGGCCGGACAAGGCCATTGAAGCCCCTCGCTCTCGATCCGGTCATACGTGATCCCGCCGTAGCTCGGGGTAAGGGAGGCGATCTCGTTCTGAATATCGGCCGGGCCGGCGTAGTTCATCTCGTAGCCCATGCGACGGGAAAGGTCGCAAAGGATATCCCAATCGGCTCGGGCTTCGCCCGGCGGGGAGATCGCCTTCTTTACGCGCTGAACGCGCCGCTCGGTGTTCGTGAAAGTGCCGTCTTTCTCGGCGAAGCCGGTTGCCGGCAGCACGACGTCGGCGAGTTGAGCGGTTTCGGTTAGAAAGATATCCTGGACAGCGAGGAAATCGAGATTCTTCAGGGCCTCCTCGACGTGGGTAATATCTGGGTCACTTAGCATGGGGTTCTCTCCCATGATGAGCAGACCCTTGAGAGCGCCGTCGGCCGCAGCGTTCACGATCTCCACCACGGTGATGCCGACTTCGTCCGAAAGCGAGACGCCCCATGCCTTCTCGAACTTTGCGCGGCAATCGGCATCGGTCACCTTCTGGTAGCCGGGGTAGACATTCGGTAGGGCCCCCATGTCGCACGCGCCCTGGACATTGTTCTGACCGCGAAGGGGGTTGACGCCCGCGCCGGGCTTGCCGATGTTGCCGGTGAGCAGGGCGAGGTTGGCGAGAGCCAGGACGTTGTCAGTGCCAGTCGTGTGCTGGGTTATGCCCATCGAGTAGATGATGGAGCCCGGGGAGGCGGCGCCGTAAAGCTTGGCAGCTGCCACAATGCGCTCGGCCGGCACCCCGGTGATCTTTTCGGCAAACTCCGGGATGTATGGCTCGAGCGCTCTTCGGTACTCTTCGAAGCCTTCGGTCCGTTCGGCTATGAAGGCGTCGTCCTCGAGCCGCTCTTCGATGATGACGCGAGCGAGAGCGTTGATGAGCGCGACATCTGTGCCTGGCTTCTGGCGCAGGTGAATCTCGGCGTAGTCAGTCAGCTCGATGGAGCGGGGGTCGGCGACGATTAGCTTTGTGCCTCCGCCCTTCACCGCCCGCTTTATTGCGGCACCGATGATTGGATGACACTCGGTTGTGTTCGAGCCGATGACGAAAATGACTTCGGCATCGGGGATATCGTCAATGGAGTTCGTCATCGCGCCGCTGCCGAATGCCTGGGCGAGGCCGGCCACCGTGGACGCATGGCAGAGACGAGCGCAATGATCGATGCTATTTGTGCCGAATGCCGCGCGCACGAGCTTCTGCATGAGGTAGTTTTCCTCGTTTGTGCACTTGGCTGAAGCCAGACCGGCGAGAGCTTCGGCGCCGTGTTGTTCCTTGATTTCGGAGAGGCGCTCCGCGATGAGATCGAGAGCTTCATCCCATGAAGCGGGTTGAAGTTCTCCATCGCGCCGAATCAACGGCTGGGTGAGACGCTCCCCGTGCGCTAGAAAGTCGAAGCCAAAGCGGCCCTTCACGCATAACATGCCTTCACTCGGGCCTTGCCCCTGAGCCCCTCGGATTTCGACGACCTTGCCATCCACTATCCGCATTTCGAGAAGGCAGCCGCAGCCGCAGTAGGGACAAACCGTGGTGACTTTCTTGGAATCCCAAAGCCGGCCCTTGCCTTGCGCTCCGGCGAATGAGAGTGCGCCGGTAGGGCAGACATCGATGCAGTTGCCGCACTCGACGCAGACAGAGTCCTCGCGCGGGAGACCGGGTGGAAGACCGACACGCGTCTCGAAACCTCGTCCCATGAAGTCGATCGCACCGGTTACTTGCTGGTTCTGGCAGACCTCAACGCAGCGGCCGCAGAGGACACACTTGCTCGCATCGTAGACGAGAGCGGGGCCATCCTGAACCGGCTCCGGCCAGACGCTTTCGCCCCGGAATTCCGACTCCTTCACTTCGAGCAGGTAGGCGTATTTCTGGAGGTCGCAGGCCCCGGCCTGCTCGCAGGTGAGACAGTCGTGGGGGTGATCCGACAGAAGCAAGTCGATGATTGTTCGGCGATGCTGTCGCAGAGCTTCGCTGTCGGTGCGTACTACCATGCCGTTGAGGGCTGGATGCACGCAGGATGCAACCGGGGCGCGAAACCCTTCGATCTCGACGAGACAAAGCCGGCAAGAGCCGCTCGGCGGCAGGTCAAGCTCTGGGGCGTAGCAGAGATGCGGTATTTCGACGCCAACCTTGAGGGCGGCATCGAGGATCGATGTTCCTTTGGGAACGGTGACGGTGTTACCGTCTATCGTCAGGGTAATTTCATCACTCATTCCTGGCTCCGTGTTGGGGACGTCTCAATCCTCATCATTGACGAGCAGGTGAATCACTATTCAACAACGATGGCTTCGGACCGGCATTTTTCATGACAGGCACCACATCTAATGCAGATATCAGGGTCGATAGAGTGAGGTTGTTTCTTCTCGCCGGAGATAGCGTTTACTGCGCAGGCCTTTAGGCAAACGCCGCAGCCAATGCACTTCTCCGGAACGATACGATAGCGAATCAGTGGCTGGCAGGATCCTGCCGGGCAGCGTTTCTCGTTTACGTGGGCGTCGTATTCGTCGCGGAAGTAGCGGATCGTGGAGAGGACAGGATTGGGAGCCGTCTGGCCGAGTCCACAGAGGGACGCTACAAGGACTGTTTCGCCGAGCCGTTCCAGCCGCTCCACATCGCCGGGCTGCCCTTCGCCCTGACACAGGCGAGTGAGGATATCGAGCATCCTTTTTGTGCCGATGCGACATGGGACGCACTTGCCGCAGGACTCGGATTGGACAAAGTCGGTAAAGAAGCGGGCGATGTCCACCATGCACGTCGTGTTGTCCATCACGATGAGGCCGCCGGACCCCATGATCGCACCCGCCTTTTTCACCGAATCGTAGTCGATAGGGAGGTCGAGATACTCGTCGGGAACGCAGCCCCCCGACGGTCCGCCCATTTGAACTGCCTTGAACTCTCGATCCTCCGGAATGCCGCCACCGATGTCGAAGACGATCTGCCGCAAAGTCGCCCCCATGGGGACCTCCACGAGGCCCGTATTGCGGACCTTTCCGGCGAGAGCGAAGATTTTTGTGCCTTTCGAGCCGTCAGTGCCGACCTTGGCGTACTCCGCCGCGCCTTGTTTGATGATGCGTGGGATGTTGGCCCAGGTTTCGACGTTATTGATGTTGGTCGGCTTGCCGTAAATTCCGGAGTTCGCCGGGAAGGGAGGGCGAGAACGGGGCATTCCGCGCTTGCCTTCGACAGAGGCAATCAGAGCGGTTTCTTCACCACAGACGAAAGCGCCGGCACCCATGCGCATTTCGATGTCGAAACTAAAATTGGTGCCGAGGATGTTCTCGCCGAGAAGCCCGGCTTCCCGCGCCTGCTCGATTGCAAGCCGGGTGTGTTCTACGGCGATGGGATACTCGGCGCGCACGTAGATGAAGCCCTTGCTGGCGCCGATCGCGTACGCGCCGACGATCATGCCTTCAATTACAAGATGCGGGTCGCCTTCCAGAAGGGCACGATCCATGAAGGCTCCCGGATCCCCTTCGTCCGCATTGCAGATGATGTATTTCGGCTCCCCTTGAGCCGCACGAGCGAATTGCCACTTGCGACCGGTTGGGAAGCCGGCGCCACCGCGACCCCGAAGACCCGAATCGAGGACCTCGTGAATTACGTCCTCAGGCAACGAAGCGGCGATGGCCTTGGCGGCTGCTGCATAGGCGCCGTGAACGATCGCATCTTCAAAACTGGTGGGGTCAACAATGCCGCAATTTCGAAGGATGAGACGCTGTTGGTGCTTGTAGAACGGAATGTCTCTCTGGAGCGGAATGGTGTGTTCGCCTATAGTCCAACAAAGCCGATCGAGGATCTCGCCCCTAAGGACGGTTCGCTCGACAATCTCCGTGGCATCAGAAGCTGAGACTCCTTGGTAGAAGATGCCCTGCGGGTCGATAACCACGGCCACGGCCGCGGCGCAGAGGCCGTGACAACCGGCGCGAACGACCTGCGCCCGAGATTCGAGAGCTCGCTTTTCGATCTCATTTTCGAGCGCCTCGCACACGTCCAAGGCGCCAAGGGCGCGACATCCGGTGGAACAGACTCGAATGACGATCTGGTCGCTGGAGCGAGCCGCGAGCTGAGTGCGGAACTCCTCGAGGGCTTGGAGCGATTCGATGTGTTTCATGTCGACTGCGCTCGATACCGGCGAAGGATGCTCTCGACTTTGCGCGGTGTGAGATTGCCAAAGTACTCGTTGTCGATCATCATGACCGGAGCGAGAAAACACGTTCCCAGACAAGCAATCGTTTCAAGATAGAAGAGAAGGTCCGGCGTGCTTTCCCCTTCATCAATCCCGAGCTCCTGCCGCACGGTGTCGATTACCCGAGGCGCCCCCTTCACGTGACACGCTGTCCCACGGCAACAGAGGATAGTATGACGGCCGCGTGGCTCGGTGTAGAACTGCGCGTAGAATGTGACGACGCCGTAGATACGACTGAGAGGAATTTTTGTGCGCTGGCTGATCTTCTCGAGCGCGGAGCGGGGAAGGTAACCGAACTTCGCTTGGATCTCTTGCAATGCCCCAATGAGATTCGATTCGGGCGAGTAGTCTATGGAATCGAGAACGCTCTCGATTTCTGATTCGCTGGGATCGGCTGCTCCTGCCGCCTGAGTACTTGCTTCTACCATGACCATTCCATCCTCAGTCCGAATATCTCACGGTTGGGTCCCGCGCTACGAGCGGGGCCTCGACAATACCATAGGGACGGGGCTTCCTGCAATCCTGCACATTTTCGCTGTGCAGATACACCTGAACTCAACGCGTTGACATAAAAGCTCGCCGTTTGGTAAACTACCGTGCAGTTGCGGGGTGGTGCAATTGGCAGCACGCCTGACTCTGGATCAGGAAGTTCTAGGTTCGAGTCCTAGCCCCGCAGCCACATGATATACGGGGCCCCGTCGTCTAGTGGTCTAGGATACGTGGTTCTCAGCCACGAGATCGCGGGTTCGAATCCCGCCGGGGCTACCAACTCTCTTGACTTTTTCCTGCGCGAGCTGTAGCACGGCCTCCAGGTTGCCTCTTAGCGTCAACACCGCGCCGGGCCTCTTTCTCCCGGGCAGGTCTTCACCGGTGACTTCGATCTTACCCACCAGCTTTGACAGCGCGCTCCTCACCTGCTCCACTTGCCCGGCCTCCAGCATCCGGGGGAGATCTGAGACGATCTGCCGCACCGCGGTGGGCAGCACATTCAGCGTTACTGGCACTCGCGTACCCTCGGCCACGGCAATCTCCTGACGCACGCGGCTACGCCTCGCCTCCGCCGCATTCATCTCTTCGGTGAGATCGCCCACCAGGCGACCCCCGGCGATGGCTTTGACGAGGTTCCGGATCT
>Ga0180438_10003183_pt1 | contig 25235 bp, 25 predicted proteins | sample SS_ome_12_FD_132455 | JGI IMG/M metagenome (GOLD analysis project Ga0180438, IMG submission 132455) | Hypersaline lake sediment archaeal communities from the Salton Sea, California, USA - SS_3_D_2 metaG | ecosystem: Environmental > Aquatic > Non-marine Saline and Alkaline > Hypersaline >... | reverse complement strand
CAAGAGGTTTCTCCGTTCCCTAGAAAACTGACATCAGAAATTTCATACTGACCTCAGAAATTTTATTACTGACCTCAGAACATGGCTCAACTTTCCGCACAACTCCGACCCCACGTGACTGATGAAAACTCCGCGCAGTCATGGGACTTCATAAATTATGCGCCACGTGAAGTACTTCCGCAAGGTCAAATTTGTTTGCGCTCCGGTCGCGTTGTACGCCCACCGGTAAGATTTGCGCAACCAATACCTCCGCAAAATGATGCGTTCTGGTGGCGTGACGATCAACCGCGTGATGCGCAAGAGTTGGAATTTGACCCTGAGCGCACTCCTGAAACTCCTATTCGAGCACGTGAGCTTGAAGATGTAATTGTTATGACTGCGCCCGAAGATGATTATTACAGAGACACTTCGCCTGATTGGGATGAAACTGAATCTGTTGCAGATACTGAGATATATACTAATCCCTCTAGTCCTTCTGATCCTGAGGATACAGAAGATGATGATGCAAGTACTGTTGTTCTTGAAGATTAAATTTATGTTTTTTAAAAATATAACATTGCTCATAATCCAAAAACTCAAAAAAAACTCAAAAACTCTAAACTCAAATGATCAATTTCTTAAAAACTCATATGGGCAATTACTTTTCTGAAACAAATCAGTTCAAGCGAAAACACAACATTCCAACTGGGTTACCTGTATTTGGTGTTTTAAATATACCAAGTGGACTGGAAAGTATTCTAAGGAAACCTCAAAATCAGAATCGAGTGTTTATTTATCTTAACAGAGCACCTAGTTTGACACCATCCACACCATCTTCAAATATATGTTATGTGGATGGTTTGTTAACTGAAGAAGAATTTTTCAAAATTTCCGATGCTATTATTAACATTGGCGCCATACATTCATCGAATCATTACTTATCATTCAGCGGTCCAAAATTAGAAAAACCATTGTGTTATCCAGGATTCTCAATATTTTTACATGATCCTTATTATTTTAATAATAATAAAATATAATATTAAATACATTGCTCAAAATCCAATATCTCAAAACTCAAAATTCTAAAAAAAATATGGACCTTGATGAGTTAGACGATGAAGGAGAGCGTGCCGCGATTGCCGCGAGTCCGTATCTAAATATTATAGCACATGAAGAAGAGAAACAACCTTCTCGAGATAATCAGCTTCGAGTATTCAGGGAAATGTTACCTTATATCATGAATAATAGAATTCCTGAAGAATTGGAAGATATGCTTGATGACTATAATATAGAAGTTAATACTAGTAGCGATCATTTTCGTCATATGCAGAATTTGTTAAATGTGGCTGAACTTGAAGCAGTTCGGATGGATGCCGGGGAATTTTTAGATACTATTCGAGAATCAATATGGAATGATATATTAGAAGAGTCTGATGTAATCACAAATCTAATAACTCGATATTGGGATATGCGCGGAGGTGCACCTCCTGAATTGGAAACTGCGTTAAATAATGTTAGTGAAATCGGCCGCTCGATGACCGATTATGTTCGGTGGAAGGAGGCAGTAATGGATTTACATCGAGATTTATCTAGACAGCGATTACAAGCAGATTTGGAGGAACTCGAGCGAACTGACACTGATGATGATGTTGATGTTGATGATGAGGCAATTCCCATAGCTGAAGAACCGATGCCTATAGCTGAAGATCAGATTCCTTTAGCCATAGATGAAGTTATTCCCACTGCGAACACTGAGTTTGAAATGTTACGTGACGAGATTGAGCGACGAGAAGCTCAGCGAGGAAGAGGAATTCGTTCTAGATGGCGAAGTGGGTATCGACTTCGCTGGGATGGCCCGCCTAGAAATTTAGGCGCCATTAGAAGGATTAGAGGGCGTAGTGTTAGATAGGTAAATACGTATATATTTTGAGCGTCAAAAATTTAAACTAAAATAAAATTCACGCAAATTTCCGCAATTTTTTCTTATATGGTAAATTTACGTAAATTTTTCCAGAATGATTCGACCAATCAGATCGCGGCTTTTCACTTCTAAATGGAATTTCAAAAATATATAAATAGCGGAGCAAAAATTTTGCAAAACATAAATTCAAACAGTGAGTTGAGAAATTTAATTTTTGAAACGATGATGACACGCTCAGGCCTTGTTACGATTCCGCAACCTCCGATGGAAGTTCCGAAAGCTCCGACGGAAGTTCCGAAAGCTCCGACGGAAGTTCCGAAAGCTCCGACGGAAGTTCCGAAAGCTCCGACGGAAGTTCCGAAAGCTCCGATGGAAGTTCCGAAAGCTCCGACGGAAGTTCCGAAAGCTCCGAAAGCTCCGACGGAAGTTCCGACGGAAGTTCCGAAAGTTAAGCGTGAACCTGTGTATGGTTTTCCAATTCGCAATGAGATGAAAGCTTTTGAAGTAGTAGATCTGATGAACAGTGATGATGATGAAGATGATGATGAAGATGATGTTGATGATGATGATGATGATGAAGATAGTGAACCTGAATTTGATATCGATATGATATCAGATTCAGGAAGGCTTCATCCTACTAAATGGGTATCCATAGATAATCGCTCCCCTGACGACTCAACATCATTCAGTTTCAATGGAAAGAAGTGGCGATGTCAACAGGAGCTTGTGTTCAATTTTGCGGAGGGCAAGAAAGGGGTAAAAAAGATGGTGAGGGGGATTGAGTTTAATGAGTATCCTACTGACAACGGTCAGCGGTTTGTTTTAGGATTGGAGCTGCCGAAGACAGGGAAGAACAGCAAGAACAAGAAGCGATACAAGATAACTCTTGAATATCGTTCTAATCAACCAAAGTAAATTTCCGTAATTTTATGTCAATGAGAAATTAAAAAAAATTTCCAGAATTTTCTGCACTTTAATTTGAATTAGTAAATCAGTATCTTTGCAATGCAGGCTGTAATGAATAAGAAATCAAATTTCCAAAATCTTCAAACTGATCAAACAATGGCGAGCAAACAAAAGCAATCACCTGTTAAAGAAAATAACGCTGTCAAGAAAATGAAAATTCCAGAAGGATATCGCCTCGTGAAGGAGGAGCTTGGGGAAAAAGAAGTCGAGACCTTGATTGATGCCTATTGGAAGATTCTGCCCCGCAGTTATCAGGATAAAATGGTTGAGTTTGAACTCTGTGGTCTGAAGTTCTGGGAGTCCATGAATGTTAGTCCGTGGGATTCTCCTGCTGAGACTGCTCAGTTCTTTTCTGATTTTGTTTGGCCTAAGCTTAAAGCTAATCATATTTTTCGAGTTGAGAAACTCAACAAGGAGATTGCTGGAATTCCAGGAGTTGATAAGACTCTTACTTTCGGGAAGTACAAGGGAAATAGTTACATGACATGCTGGCTGCAAATCAATCCGGAAAACAACAAACGAGAAATGAGGAATTACCTGATTTGGCTGTTGAAAGGCGGAAACATGAAGGAGTCGCATGCTGAAATTGTGTATCAGTGTTTGCGAACTGAGATTCAACATATCAGAGACACTCTCGCTGAATGTGATTAATTTGCGAAAATTATCGTAAATGTTCTTAATTAATAAAAAAATCTTTTTTCTATTTAACGTGCAGTACGGAACTTAATTAATTTAACTTGCATTTCGAACTAACCTGCAGAGATATTTTATACTCATAACTCAAAAATCAACAATTTAAAAATGAGTTTTCGCGACGATAAATTGCTGCATTACGAGGACGCTCAAATTTTCTATCGCGGTCCATTGTTTCCTTTGTTAATGTCACATCCGAAGAAGCGTTTCAAAATCATGGAAGAAGGAGCAGCTAGGGTGAATCAAATGTTGGATGAATGTATTCTTTGCGATTCAAATTTTGCTCGACTCAAAGTATGGATTACTGTGTCGCGATGTGTTGGGGAAATGATTCGACAAGACATTTCAGCTGCTGATGAATTGTTTTTTTCGGGACATCCTGGGCTAACTGGTATTCAAACAACAATGGAATCCGTGTTTAATGATTGGTATATAAAAGTGTGGAACAATGATCACACAGATCTAATCAGAAACATCACAATTAGTGTTTGGATTGATAAAGCTTTTTATCATACAATCAATGTTAGATAGATAATTTCATGCGTGTTAATTCAAAATGCGTGTTAATTCAAAATACGTGTTAATTAAATTTATAAATAAATCAAACATTTGAAATTTAATATTTCAAATCTCAAAAAGTAAAATTTAAAATATGCAGAATAGAGGAGATATTCGAAATCGAGTCAATTATGGAGCTATTTGGAGACATCGACGAAGAGAGCCTGTTGCGATCCGTCTTAATGATGAAAGAATAATCAATGCTGTTGTGAGCAATCTACAAGAGGCTATCAATAATCGAGGCGATTTTAATTTTATCGAATCCTTACTCAGGATTGAACACTCTGTTCCTATCGGAAGAACCGATCGAAGCGGGGTTCGAATTGATAGTACTTTTCACTCTCTGAGACTGCCACGACTACGAGGAGTTACTCGTCATCTTTATCGACTCATATCAGCTGCATTACAGAGGTGTGTTTATATTTAATTTGCTATTTGTTTCTATTTATATATTTTGATTTTAGAGCTGATAACCTGTGGAGGAGAAGATACAATGCACGCGAAGATGAGGAAGAATCTCCTGTTATATCAAGAGTATATATGTATGTTCATTATATAAACGGAAGGCGAGGAAGATGCAGTGTTCGAGGCATGACCACTGTTAAGATATTTCTTAATGATAAACAAGGTATTTCTTGTGAAGTCAATCTCAGAAGTTTTCCATCGAAACAAGGTAACGATATGATCTTTTTGATAACTTCTTATTAATATAATTAACATTTGTTAGGTGGATGTTTTTATTCGGCTTTGATAAATTATTGGAAAACTAAAACAGCTGCATGCATTAAATCAAAACGGAGATTGCTTGGAAGCAAACATTGTGGTGCTGCTGGCTGTTTGTTTCACCCATGCGCTAAATCAAGAAAAATAGAAGATATTGATTATTCAATATTCAGACAAAAACGTGCAGATTATTTCATTTGTGCTGATGATGAGGTTATTTTGCAGCGAATTGCAAATTATTTTGTCAGTAATTTACAAGTGTATGATGAATCGCATAAGTTGATTAAGCAAGTGATATGCAGAGCTGCCAGATATTGTATTCAACTTATGTTATTTCGAAGACATTATTATCTAATTGATCGCGATACACGATGGAAACCTGTTTCGCTTAAACGAACTGAAATGCTAAATGAGGTGATTACATGTGCGCGATGTTGTAAACCACACAAGAGGAAATCAGGCTGTTATGTCAAGAGATTTAAAAGCATTCCTCATTCATCATCATCAACATCATCAACATCATCATCATCAACATCATCATCATCAACAACATCAACATTATCATCATCAACATCATCATCAACATCATCATCATCATCATCAACAGAATTAGTATATAATAATCCAATCCGAGACCATCCAGATTATAAAGTATTACAAAGAAAAATCAAAACCAGAAATGAAGAATACAAATTAATCGAAGCGAAGAACAATATGATATATGATAACATAGAAGAAGAGATGGAAAAATATATATTTAATACTGAATGTATCGCAGAAAATGAGCGGAGATGCATAATAATAACTGGATCGGGTGGTGTTGGAAAAACGTATTTAATTAAGAAGATTATTGAGTTGGCAAACGCAAAAAAACTGAACGAGTCTGAGATGGTTTGCACGGCTACGACAGGGGTTGCAGCTGATTCAATTGGAAAACGAGGGAGAATTCTACATGAGTATTTTGGGATTTTCAATGAGATGGATAATTTCCAAGATGCATTCAATAAGATTCAATCAAAAGATTCACTGTGTAAACGCATCCTATCGCTTCGATATCTTATTATTGATGAATGTTCAATGCTTGGTGCAGCAATGCTGGATTTCTTGGATAAGACACTTAGAATAATTCGCAGTGATGATAGCTTCATGGGTGGAGTCAAGCTAATCCTTGTTGGCGATATTTTTCAACTTCCTCCAGTCAATGATAAATATTTCTTCTACGCATCTTGTTGGGAAAGCGAAATGGAAACAAGTTTAAGGGTTTTTTACCTGACTAAAACTTATCGCTTTAATGGATCTGGTGAAACAACATTGTGGAGTGAACTTCTATCTCGCGTTCGAAGAAACTGTGTTAATGAATCAGATATTGATTTTTTAAACGAGCATACGTATGGTGATGACGCAATTGCAAAGATGCAGAGTTATAAACCAGAAGAGCAGGGCGTTGTATTATTACCTCGACGATCATCTTCAAATTCAATGTCCACTGAAACCTATAATGCAACGATCTTATTGCAATCAAATAATCGAAAATATAGAATAGAAGCTATAACTCACGATAAACGAACTGAAGAGGATAAGATTAAATATGATATAGAAGAAAAATCTAATCTAAATCAAACTTTGGAAATAATGATTGGATTGCGTGTGATGATGACTTCTAATCATTTACGCAAAAAGCATGGAATATTTAACGGAAAAACTGGAGAAATCATTGCAGCGGCAGTTAATGATAAAGAACATGTTATTTCAATTGATGTTAAATTTGATGGAATTGAAAAGCCTATAACGATAAAACGCATTCAAGAATCATTTTGTTCTGGGAGATACAGACGAAGACAATTTCCACTTATTGCTTGCGCAGCTGTTACGATTCATAAAAGCCAATCTTTGAGTTTAACAAAAGCAGCGATTAACTTGGATTCTATTTTTGCAGCTGGTCAAGCATATACAGCATTGAGTCGTATCCGAGATCCTAAAGGATTGTTTTTGATGAAGTTTAACCCTGCATGTATTTTTGCGCGAAGGGATGCTTTGATGTTTGATTTATGGATGATGAAACACTCTGCAGGCAAAACTGATGAAAACATTTCAGATTCTTTCAATCCGAATGAAATTTTGAATAGTAATTTTGTTAATATCCGTGATTTTGATGGCGCTTGCATGAGCATTCGAGAACACGCAGCAGCGCCCAATTTGATATTGAAGAACACTGTTTTTTATGACCTAGAAACATTCAAAGATCAGAAACATTCTGGAGATATAATGAATGAGGAGATCCCATATTTTAACTTTGCGATGCATTATAATAATGGAAATTTGGTGGCGGCGCGAACTCAAAATTTATTTGACAGAAAATACCGATCACGAACTGATGATTTTAAGTTATGGGAGACTAATAATTTCATCATTGCTAAAGACTTTTTTGATTGGATAATCAATATCATTGAGGAGCAAAATCATGCGTTTATCAAGCAAAAGAAACAGTTTGGAAACAAACATCGAATTCCCTTGACGGTGTGTGCATACAACGGAGGCAATTTTGATTTCCACTTCTTTTTAAAATGTGTTCTAAAGAATAAGAAATTATCTGAAGAATACAAGCCGCAGATAACAATGAAAGGCTCCGACATCGTTCTATTTCAGCTGTTTCACAAAGCTAGCAAATCAATATGTTTGCGAACACATGATATCTGTGCTGTCATCAAAATGCCTCTTGCTAAAGCAGCCAAAGAATTTTTGGGTGATGCTGGATTAAGTAAAGGAGTATTTCCACATTTATGGTTGTCTCGTGATAAGTTAAATCTTGTCAAACAAGGATCAACTGTGAAAGTTGATATGGCTGATTTCCCTAAATCGATGCGCAAAATTGTTCAGAAGAAGGTTGAATCTGGACAACTTGATTTAGACCATTTTGATTTTTATGGTGAAGTGGAAACTTATGGGCCTTTGGATGTGCAAATATTGCGAGATGTGTATTTGGCAGCTGATAAGATCATGCATGATTATATTAAGACAAGTATCATGAAATTTAATACTGCCGCAGCAGTTTCATATTATGGCTTCATGACGCACTTACCAGCAATCATTAAGCAACCATCAACCTCTCGAAGCAAACGCCGGCGAAATATGTATGAAAAGACAAGATATCAAATTTATCGTTTTAGTATTTCTGAGGATGAAGAAACGAGTTCAGCTATTCTTGGTGGAAAATGTTACCCTCGCATTTCTAGTTTTTTGTCGAAAGATTACTGCAAACCCTATGATGAAGTTGAGGATACATATTATTATTTGGATATCAAATCAATGTATGTAACAGCAATGCAGCGATATCCCTATATGTGGGGTGTTCATGAGTTCATGAGCAAAGAATCTCATCCAGACATTTTGAATGCTTGGGAAATCAAACTCAAACAGTGTCGACATTGGGAAGATATTCGTGATCATGAAAATCCATTTTTTATGAAAATCACATATGAACATCACGCATCAGAAACTGAACCATTGACAGCTATTAAGAAAGATAACAAGTTGCATTGGACGCTGCATAAACGAACTGATTGGAAAACATGGATTGATATTGCATTACTGATAAAGAATCGCGCTACAATTCATGCTATCGAGAAGATTTGTATTTGGCCTCGCAAGTACCCTATTTTTAGAAAATGGATTGAGAAGACTTTTGCTGGAAAAAAGAAAGCTGAAATTGAAGGGCTGAATGGGTTAAAGCGAATGTGCAAAGACTGGGGAAATTCAACATATGGTGTTATGCTCAGAAAAGACTTTTCGGATTGCGTGGTCATGGTTAATTCGATCGAGCAACTTGAATCATTTCATCAGAAGTACAATTGGCTGGATAGTATTAATGGCAAAGAGTGGATGGAAGAGAGCAAAGAACAATATCACTTGATTCTAAAAGGAGAGCGGAAGCAGAATGATGAAACAAAAACTTTTGATATTTCAAATCGCCCGCATCACATTGCAGCGACTGTTTTAGCATACTCACGTTTGATGCTTGAAGAAATTTTGGATGTGATTAATCCTTTTCGTCATTCAGGAACAGCTGCATCATTATTGAACATGGTATTATATGGCGACACTGATAGTATAATGGCTAGAAAACAATCAGTACCGAGATTGATTGAAGCTAATTTAATTGGAGAAGATTTAGGGCAATTAGGCGATGAATTATGTGATAACGCATGGAATGCAGAAACCAAACAATTTCGAGGAGCTAAGATTGTTAAATACTTTGGAAGCCATCCTAAAAGCTATGCAGTGCGTGCCATGCTTCCTCCTGAATATATCACTGATGAAATCATTAATTCATCACATGACAAGTGGAAAACTGATAAGAAAGGAAATATATATTTATATGATCATGGTAACTTATATAGAGAAATAGTTAAAATGAAAGGGATTAATTTAAAAGATTTTAGCTTTGATTATGGAGGAAAACATTATGAACACTTATCACTAGATATGATGGAAGAAATACATAATGAAACTAAAAATAAAAATGCGATAATAATAGCAACAATGAAAGATAGAATTCAACGATGTGGAATCAATTTATCTCAAAAAGAACGTGCATTTGGATTAACATGTTTTTCGATTAAGCGATCAGATATTTCTCGCCAGTTCTTCAAAACAATATGGACAGGGCGGAAGCCTGTATTTGAAGGATCTAGATTTTTGGTTCCTAATGATTGGTCTTGGAATCTGAATTTAACTCAAGATCAATTAGAAAAAGAAATTGATAAATTAAAAAATTGAAAAATAAAATAAAAAAATTTAACTTTAGTATATTGATATTTCAAAATGAAAGAAGAAGAAAGAAAAGATACTGTCACGGTGCACTGCCCCGATACATCAGAAACAAATATTCATCGGAGAACCAGCTCTTCATCAATATCGACATCTTCCTCTGAACGGGAGTGGAGTCACGATAACTTGTGGACGATATGTTGCGGGACACGGATTGATAAACGCAGCATGTCATTTTTTAGTAAGCTTGGAATCAGTATTTCGACTATAGCGTTTTGTTTTTACATGCTTCTTACTTCTGATACGTGTGAAGATCAGCATTTATATTCAGGGATTTTAATGCTTGTACTTGGGATTTGGATAAAAGAACCTGTTTATTGATTATTTTTACAAGTTAATATTACCAAACGGGTTCAAGCCCTGTACAGGCAAACCTAGCGGCATTTTAGTTTGGCTAGTTTTTTGATAAGCTCCGCCTTTACCATGATACTGCAAACCCATTGATGGATTAGCCATGCCAATCCAAGGAGATTCTGATTTAGGTAAAGATTTTTGAAATTGCTTAGATTTTCGAGCTGGTCCACCACATTGTGTTTTACCCTTTCCAACCTGCATTTTAAATCGTTTTCTCCCAGAACCCTTTTGATTTATTTTTGCTAACCGCCTCTTTAAATCTTCTTCAACAAGCTTTGGCAATTTTTTTTGTTTCGGAGCCAATAACGTACTACCTTTATGTATTTCTCCCATCACACCTTTCATTACTCTTTTCCTTTTCTTTCTTTTGCCTTTTCCCGGTCCAATTGTAGATAAAGTATCAAAAAGAATCTTGTTTAAGTTGATTCCTACCATTTTTTTCTGTCTTGTTGAAATATGAAATGCAGAATAAATAAAAAATTTGATAAAAATAAATAAAAAAATTTAATAATTAAAAATAAATAAAAGTGTCAAGTTCCATTCTTCGCCGCCTGTATTAATTAACTCATTGTTCTGATCTGTCAACCAGAACTGCAAAGTTGATCGCGCGTGGCCTATCAAATGATCAACATCTAGTAAAGTTGCTTCCAAAAAATCAGGAGCGTAATTAATTAGCGATCCAGGCTGAGCTAGACTCAAGGGCACACTGGCAATTACATTATAGTTTTTTGAGTTGATTCCGATCCCTCTAGGCACTAGATCCGAATGAATCAAGAAAGATCGGATTGCTCCGAATTGAGCGATATTAGGTGCTGAAAAGTTGTAAGGCAGAGGGCTAGCTGGTGAAGTAATTACTGTTGTCGCTAGCATTCCTAGTAACTCCCACATAGTGTTAGTCTCAGAAAAATCAATCTCGACCGCAGCGTAGTTAATTTTAACAACAACTTTTGATGTTGCGGTATCAGGAATTAGTTCAATCAAATCTTCAGGTAATGATTCAGCTCCCATGAGTCTTTTAAGGGTGTCATTCATGTTACTCAAAGAATATTGTCCTTGGCTGAATTGTACATAGCTATCAAAAGCTCCGTATTTGATGTAAAATCTATCATTTTGATCAGTTAAGATATTAGGCACAGTATTCCAAATCTGAGCATTAGTCACTGCGATTTTTGCGTGCTTTAAATCTCGCTCCCAAAAAATGGGTTCATCCAGCGTCAGCGAAAATGTGTTTTTATCAGTGTTGACCAAAGTAGCGTTTTCAGTACTGTAAATTTGAGACTGAACATATGAGTCGCGAGCACTCATCTTTTCTTTTTGAATATAATATGAAATCTAACCTAAATTTTATATATTGGATTAGTTTCAATATTAATTTATATATTTTATTTTATATATTTTAATTTAATATTTATATTTTTTTTAATATTTTTATAGCTATATTTCATATTTGCTAACATTTTTCAAATCATCGTATTTGAAACGCACAAACAAAAAAATATCAATCATGCAGGAACCATCACCAAATTATCAAAATGTCAATGCTGATGATCAGCTGTCGAAGCATGAAATTTTTAATGTAACTACCAACATGAATGAAATCGCTCCAATCAACTCGGGCGTAATCAATCCAACCTATGCAAGCTTTGCGCCTACTCGCGATATTTCAGGCACTAATTTCGGCAAGGGTAATATCACGTTTCAAATTCCAATCGGCGCTCCTCGCTGGCTTGATATTCGGAACTCGTTTTTTCGTCTCGACTACCAAGTCTATCAGTATGATAGCAATGGAAAAAAGTTGCCAATCACTGATGAAATTGCACTCGCTCCAGAATGGTTTGCAAACTGCTGCCAGTCCTCTCAATTCAAAATCGCGAATGCAGATGCTAGCCCCATCATGTCTTATTTGGGGCAAACCCAGTCCTTGGTGACCAGGCAGACGAAACCATGGACATATCGAAACTCGGGCTTCGGAAGAGGAGCGCAAGGTATGGGAACCTTCAATGCACGTAGAGGCGACATCTGCATTAACAAGAATGACCCCGCTAATTTCAAATGTGCAGAACGCGGAGCTGGCACAGTTGAAATTACATCTACTACTTCAACCACAGTTGTTACAATTACAGGAACTACAACTAAATTCACTAATATGTTTCAACGTGGAGATATTCTACTTGATGATCAAGGGAGATCATTTGTTATTGATAACGTTGAAGATGATACAAAAATGAATTCATCTAATACCGAATCACAAGCTATCGCTACACTAAATCAACAAACGTATTGGAGAGTTGGGGGAGATCACGATGCGCAACAAACTTCAGGAGGAGTCAACAAGTACACTTACTACCAACCAGCAAATGCAATCTATCGAGCCAAGCATGCGCTCCCACCGGCGTTTTTTGAACACACGTTCCAACCTAAACCTGACGGAGTCTGGCAAAAAGCAGCCTTTGAACAAGCTAGATTCAAAACTGCTGACATTACCATCGGAACAGCTAATGGAAACTATGGCATCGATATCACCGGAATGCAGTTCTTCGCTGCTGTCATCGAAGGAGAAACTTTTGCGAACGGAACCTATATCATGGATTTGGATGAAACTGTGCTTGTTCCCACTGCTCTCTCTACTCCTGGTTCACAAACGACCCACCAGCTTGTTGTCCCTCCTTCTACGCGATTCTTGTCAGTTTTTACCCAAGATACTGCAGCAGGGACAACAACCTTGCGTCCGCTAAATAGATTTATCGTAGGAGCCAAACAACAAGAACTCACGCTCGAGCAGCTTCAAGTTATTTACAAGAACCTAACCCAACCTCTTGAACTGCTTAATTCTCAATATTTGGACAAGACACTTGGAGCTGCTATTTCTGAAAATACTTACAAGTCCGATCAAATGCAGCAGATGTGGGCAGATACAATCAAAACATTGGGCATGAGTGAGGACTGCGAGCCGTATTGGGAATGGAAGAAGAGCCCCTTTTTCACTTTCCCGTTTTTGGCCAACTCTGATAACTACTCTACTCACGCTACTGTTAAAATCAAGTATGCTGCATCCGGTAAAGATGGAAGTACCGCTGCTGTAGCATGCCAACTATTTTTGGCTGCTCACTTCCGCCGTATTCTCGAAGTTACCATTCAAAATGGTTTCACAACAAACGTAGAAATGAAAGATGTTTAATAAATACGTTCAGATTTTACTTAATTTTGCAAATAAACACGTTCATGTCGAAATCGACAATCAAAAAAATTATCACAATGACTTGAATTTTCATCTGCGCAGAAACGAGGGTGTAAAAAATTACAGTAAGCATCGCCACAATCGCGATACTCACAGGGTACTTTTCGCCCAGCTGGATGATCGCGATGGCACCAATAGTTGATACAATCTTTCCCATAGCGACACTTCTGAGGGTGTTTGCTTTTTTTGTTTTTTCTCTGTAATGTTTGAATCAGCCCGACTGTAGAATTATCTAATTTGAGATGGCGAAACTTGCATTTATCTCTTGGGAGCTTGCAGTTGAGACCATCAAAACAATGTTGAGGATGAAGCAAGTCGCAATCATCATATCTGCAGTCTTTATCTTTGCATTTAATAGTCATCCGGAATTCCTCATTAGGGTGAGATTTCTTGCACCAGTAGCTTACACAATCTTCACCATATTTGCATTCACTCATTTTTCAAGTTTTCAATAATTTCAAGATTTTTGATTTTTGAATTATAGAAAAAGGATTTCTCATTATTATTTTAATTTAACGTGTGTGAAATTAGGAATTTTCTTAGAATTAGAAAATTAAAAATTCAAAAAAACAAAAATGCAAAGAATAAAAAAATTCACAACAAAGGGGAATAATATCGCAAATCTCAATAATGAAAAACAGAAGAAGAAGTGCATTGCGAAACAACAAGATGAAAGTGAATCTGAAATTAAGAATAAGTCTGGGGAACAAGAACGAGCCGAGACATCGCAAGAGAAACAGGAAGATAGTGGAAAAACTAACAACATCGCCGCGGATGAGAGCAAGGACCAAGTTACTGATGACTTTAGCTTGTCTAGTACTGATGAGTCTGTATCTGAAAAACTTAGCAAGGAACGTGCAATAAAAAATGATAAATATGTATCGAATATGATAAAATTACGTGCAGTAAATATGCATGCCGAATTTGAAAAATATGTTTTCGAAAATATGGAAAAATATGTCATATGTGATGAAGAAAGTATAGAGAAGTATTGCATACGAGAAAATCCTAATTATTGGTCAGATTTTATGATGCATTTGAAAAATCTAGATTGGAGTATTCTCGCAAAAAATTACGATAACAAGAATTCAGATGATGGGGTGAAAAGTCCAGCTCGTAATAATACAATTTTAAATAAATAAAAAAAATTAAATCGAAGTAGCGTGCATGAACGTTCTTTGAAATTTCTAAGCAAATAAATATCGCGAGTGCACTTACTTACAATCATCTTCACAATTCAAAAAGAAACAAAACAAAAAAACAAAAAAACAAAAAAAATGGCTTTACCTGATGGAAAACCAGAGTTCGTGGATACCTTCCCGATTGATACCGCTACTGATGATTATAATGCTTTGGAGGCAGAAGCAAAAAAATCCTTGAAACAAGCAACAGATTGGCTCGAAAAAAGTCAAAAATCTCTCAACCAAATCAAAAAGTTAAAGAAGAAGATAAAACAAAAACTCGTACCCACGCCCGCGCCCGAGCCCGCGCCCGCGCCCGCGCCCGAGGCCGAGGCCGATAGTGAGGAGGGTGAGGAGGGTGAGCCTAAGCTCAAGGAACAACCTGATTTTCAACCTCCGACTTCTGAGAAAGTGAATAAGCCAAAGAAAAAGAAAAAGAAACATGATCCGAGACGAAAGAAGATAAGGTATACCATTAATCACCCTGTTCACGAGGAACCGCAGAAGAAGAAGCGGAAAAGAAAATTACCCCCTGCAGAGGAGTTGGAAGCATGTACCTTACCGGATATCAAGAAAGAGAAAAAGAAACCTGTTCAGAGGCGAAAGAAGCAGAAGAAGGAAATCAAGAAGGAAAAGGAAATTGAGGATGATGCTGATGATGGTGATGATGTTGGTTCTTCAGAAGAAAAAAGAGAAGATACCGAAAATGATGATGATGCTATTGATGCTAAGGTTGATGATGATGATGATAATGTTGAAGTTGATGATGATGATGTTGATGATGATGAGGATGTTGATGATGATGAGGATGTTGATGATGAGGAAGATATTTACGATGAAAAGTGTTGGTCTAAAAAGATTAAGAAAAGTCTATTGAAGAGAAGAACCAAGGTCTTCAACACCCGCATGAATGAGGTTGTTGATACTGGTAAAATGAAAGATTTCCTCTTACACGTTGTTGTTGATATGGCCAAGTATGATGCTGCTTATGCTGAACTCATTTCGACGTGGAAAGAAGATCAGACAGATGTGCAGTCTCGCACACAGTTGAGTGCTAGGATCAAGAAGTACTGTATTTACGATAATCCCAACTATTGGAGAGCTTTCAAAGCTTTTTTGAAAAAATTTTAGTTGAAATTTTATTGTTGTAGTAAACGTTCTTTCAAATCACAAGCAGTATCGTCGGAAATAAAAGTATTTTCCTTTCGATTTTTTTTGTTTTTAAGTTTACTCTGTAATTTAGCAAAGTTGTTACGTAAAGTAAATGCTGGATCGCGATGAATGCCTAATTCTTTCGAGATAATTTCATCATTAACACAGCTTTCTAAAAATTGCTTCTGCTGGGCAAAATCAGGATCAGCAATAATGGGGGAATCCTCAGGAAAAATACGAAGCAAAACATTCTTGTAAATCAAATGTTTCATTACTCGTTTTTCTACTCGAGAAAGAGTGTTATCTGAATCTAATTTTCCGAGCATGATTAAATCAGAGTTTTGCATATAAGCTTTCAATTCCTCTTCAGCATTTGGCTCGATCTCTTTCGTTGGTTTTTCAGTTATCTTTGCCAATAAAGATAGAATCTTAGTTGGAGGCGGCACATTGTTCTCGTTATGATTTTTTGGCGATACATGGCAAGTAAAAGAATGAGGTCGCGATCTTCGATGATTTTGTCTGTACATCGATTTTTAAATAAAAGTAACTTGAAATATAGTTTTATTTTATTATTTTAATTTTTAAATTTTTTTTGATGATATTGTTTTTTTTATTTTTCAATTTCCTATTATGTATAACCAATTACGGAAAAGACAACATATTACCTCGCAAATGAGGCGTAATAATAATGTCAATATTCATCACAATCCGTTAATTCAACCTAATCGATTTACAACAGTGTCTGAAAAAGAGGAAAAAAAGCCTCCAAAATGGTTAAAAAACGTGAAAACATGTAGCGAAGAATATGACATACTTTCAAAGAAAACTCGAGAGATATTGAATAAAAGTAGACAAAGCAAGCGAAAAAAGAAACGCGAAAAGTTCACTGATGAGATATTTTGCTTTCACTCGAGCGATAAAAATTTTAAGGAAGAATGGAAATTTGGGCAAAGTCCATGGAACTTTCCTGCATCGTATAGAATGTGGTTATTTGGATTACCGGATAGCGGCAAAACAGCGGCGATTAAAAATGTGCTCGTTAGAACAGATCCTCCTTTTGAACGAATTCAAATTCTACAATTAGGGTTAACTGATAAAAATAATGGGAAAAAGAAATCGGAATGGTCAGAGCTTGAGGGAGCAGAAATCATCAACTCTGTTCCTGAACCTGATTCGTATGATGATTTCTCTAAAAAACTGCTGATAATTGAAGACATGGATTTCAAAGGAATGGATCATGAAGATCAATCTAGATTAGATAGATTAGCTTCATATACGAGTTCTCATCGAAATCTATCGATTATGCTTACTGCTCAGGATTTTTTTGATTTACAACCGTCAGTGAGACGAAAACCATCGGTTATTGTTCTATGGCCAACCGTCGATCTAGACTCTCTTAAATGTATGGCGAGGAAATCAGGATTGACTCCTGATGATTTTGCTAAAATATTTAAAACCATGAACAAGCACGACTCGTTCTGGATTGATTTAACTGATAGCTCTCCTTACAAATACAGAAAAAATGGGCACATAAAAATTGAAGAATCTTTTTTTAATCATTAAATTCGCTTAGCTTCATCTAAGCCGTACATACAACTGAATAAAAGCCAAGCTACGCATCGCTGTCCACAATCCTGTTGTTCTTTATACTGCTCAGCATCCTGGTAAGTTTGAGTTACACAGTATCCAGTTTTTGTCAATTCTTCATATAGCGGAGAAACCAATCTTTTGATAGGTCTTCCGAAAGAATCGTACATACAAATTTCCCGTAGAGGAGTGTGCTTAATAGGATTTTCGATACGTAAAGCTATCCAGTGTGTTCCGCTCTCATAATGAGGATCAGTGTTGACTATCATCATTTGAGGACCAAACACGTTTTTATGAGACTTGAATTTTTGAGTCAATATCCGAGCAGCTGTGTCCCATGGATATGTTCCTTCATACCGATTACCAAACAGTTTATTGCAAATGACATCTAGCTCTTTACTGTTTGTCGTTGAATCTTGATTGCCCATTGCATCTTTTACATTTTTCAAGATCGTATTGTATTCTGCATCCATTTTTTTTTTGAATTGTGGATTACGTTGTATCTGATGGATTCTCAAAAGGAAGGGAGAAATTTAAAAATTAAAAAAATAAATTTATTGTATTTAAGTATCAGTTACAACACCAAGTTTTAAATTCATGTACGTAATTGTCTTAATTGCTCCAGTTGTTATCCGCCAAAGAACTCCTTCATTTTGAGATCCTAGAATAGTACCTAAATTACCAACTCGTTTAAACGCGAACGGAACATTATTTGCTATATCGTTTTCGGGAGATGTTTCCGCAGTAAAATCAACAACTACACCATCTCCTGGTGAAAATGCAGCAGCAGAATATGTCCATCCAGTTTGAGAGTGTTTCAGTAATTGAAGAGAAAAATTACTATCATTTGCTCCTCCTAACCCGACAACTTCAGCCACCACAATTGAAAAATCTTGATCACCAACATCTTGATATTTTGCATATCCATAATTAATGTTCCCATCTGTTGCTGCGTTGCCAACTTTACCAGTCCAAACTTCAAAAACTCCCACGAATTTTGTTGTTGATTCAAAATACTCACCTGATACACTACTTCCAAAATCAAGACTTAAAGTTTCCTCAAAATTAACTGTTCGCACACCTGTAGCTTCATCAATCTTAGTTCCTCGTATGTATATATCAACATCAATTCCTGTGCATGTGCCATCTGAAACAATAAATGCATGTGCGTTGTGCGGAACATTAGCAGAACCCCATGGTATACCCGCTGTACCACTTCCAGATAATGGTGCTGCGTTTACATCAGCATAATAATAACCATCAGCATAATGAATACCTGCTGGATTATCATATGATGAAAAAGTATCAGACAACATCGCAAAATTAGTATTAGTAACTCGTCTAATATCTCCAGTAGCATCTATTGTATTTAACAACCCATCAGTATCTGAATACAAACGAACAGTTCCCGATGCAGCATTAGCTGGAGCTGATATATTCTTGATTTCATTATACCCTGATGTATGAATGTTTCTGAATGGAACATTATACCCCAAATCACATGTCGTTGATGTTGAATATATATCAGTTTGATCAGTATTGCCAATTTTAGTAGTATTTGAAACAGCGTTATTAACGTTGGCTCCTATTGCAATAGCTCGCACAGTATTATTGCATTTAGCCGCATATCCTAATACTGTGTTATATTCTCCATCGGTGCATTGTGTGTTTGCTCCAAAAACTGAATTATATTGTGCAGAATCAGCTGTTTGAGCTTGATCCATAGCACTTGCTCCGACAGTGGTATTATATCTCCCGCTTTTCACTGCTCGCTGAGAAAAATGGCCAACAGCAGTATTACCAATATCATAAGTTCCTTCTTCACCTAAATCTCTTAACGTCTGATTACCAACAGACACATTATTAGTTCCACTGCAGTTTATGTTAGCTTGCTTGCCAATGCTGTTATTAGATTGCTCACATGTGTCGGATTCAAGAATCATTTTACGTGAAGTTCCATCAGATGTCGTCATTTCAGGATTAGTTCCGTTAAAACTCATAGCAATGTTATCGGCATCAGGTGTTTCTGCTGTTGAAGTATCCATTACCACTGCCTTATCAAGAAAGCAATTTTGAAACTTCCTTTTTTTCCCAAGATCACATACCGTACTCTCACTATATAAATCTGTCATGTCTTTTCCGATGATTGATACGTTTTGTTGACCTTCAGTATTAATACCTTTACCCACAGCCACTACATTCGAAGTGTTAAAATCACCACATGTGATATCATGTCCGACTAACACCGAATTTGTAACTAAACAGTCACTGTTCTTATATTCTATATTATTACCAACGGCAACATTTCCTATTTGCGATAATGGTAGGGCTACATCAGTTGTTAAGCTATCGTGTCCCATAATTATATTATTTATTCCATCTATGTTGATGCCTGCTTGATGCCCTATACCGATCAAATTTGTTCCTCCTCCTTCATGATTTTCAAATGCATCAACTCCCATTCTACAAAACGTAGGCTCGCCATCTACTTGGTCCATCACGAAACGGGTGTTTGTATTGTCCTCTTGCGTCATCAACATATCACCAGAGGTATTAAAAGATATTTTGGATTGATCAGTTTCTCCTGTTGGCGGACTCGCAAGATTGTTAAATGCAATTGAATCCTGTGGATCAGCAAGAGCATCCAACTCATCTTGTAATCCGCTCACATCTGAAATGTTCAACAGAGAAGAAATCAAAATCTTATCCGCATTACTGACAACTGGTAGATTTGCTGTTAAATTTTTCGATTTGACAGTATTGAAATAAGCATCAGTGGTTCCACTGATAACATCAACGTTAACAGCTGTGCTTCCTCCGAAGTGATTCATTTTTTTGAAAAAATGAAATATTGAATTGTAATATGTATATTTTTTATTATTTTTTAAATATTTTTTTTAATTTAATATATTTTATTTTATAATTAAATAATGATTATCTACCACATATATCAAAAATAAGAAAATCGAAAATTAGATATGTATCTCTCGATTCGAAATCAATCACCGAACCCTTGGTTGCCAACAGCTGACACTAAGTTTAATCCGAATAAGGGCACAGCGTTTTCTAAAGACGATCTCTTTTATAAAACTCAACAGTTCAACAAAAACTACGGTGAACTTGGCAAAAATCGAAAGATTAGCTATGACGAAAATGCATCCGCTCAAGATCTTGACTTCGGAGCTACACAAACAGCGGTTGGAATTGTGCCGCTGGGTTTACCTCAATACCGAAAACAAGTTCAAGGAAAAGATCAATCTGCAACCAGGATTACATTCAACTATCTGAGAAAACGGCGAGGAAAAACATTGGCAGGGAAGCCAACTGATATCCCTGATAAATTAATAACATTTGCTGAATATGCTTCGAACCGTGATGCATTTAATCAAGAATTCAACAAGCGCGCTTTATTAAGGCGAGTGCCAATTACGCTCATTCGAGGTGGGAAAATTTCCACGTTTTTCAGCGCTGAAAAAATGTGGAGTGAATGGCTGCGAATCCGAAACGATAAATCTGAGCTCAGCCGATATGAATTTAATCCAGAGGAACTAAGGCTGAAGCCAACAGCTAAATTAACAAAAGAAGGAGCTGCAAAACTAAAAAATGTGCCGAGAGCCCCTGTTGATACAAAAGACCGTGTATTAAGAAAAGCACTAGATGCACAAATGAATAAAATGGAACAAGCAAAAGAAGCAATAGTGAAAGCAGAAAAGAAAAAGAAAGATCTTGAAATCAAACAAGCATTAGATACTGCGGCTGACTTATCCAAGAGAACTGGGCGAATCATGAAGCAAAGATTAGACGCGCTCGAAGACTGGACTCCTGAAGAAAAAGCTAGAGCTGAACTGAATATAAGAAAGGCACTTGATCTTCCATCTCCTATGTCTGGAGTTAAACTTGAATCTGAAGAACGAATAGATGAAGCTGTTCAATTTGCGATTGAAAATACAGCAATTCAAATGAAAGCAGAAGAAATAGAAATTGATAAAATAGCAGAAGAAAAAGTAGCAAGGATGGAAACTGTTCAAGATGAGGATGATGATGATGATGGCGGTGCTGACATAGAGTTTGATATTGCGGATTCAAAACCAGTCGCAGCATCAGTATCTCCATCAGCAACTGTAACTCAAGCAACACCATCTCCAGTAACTCTAACTCAAGCAACACCAGCTCCATCAATAGAGAGTAAAATACGAGAGAGTAAAAATCCTGAAAATTATCAACGGCAAAATGTAAAAGCTACTACATCGGATCGTGGGCCAGCACTACAAGATGCAGTTCCTTCAAAGCCAGCTCCCAAAAAGAATAGAGTGCCTGATAATAATTTTAAATTCAAGGGAACGAATCAGATGGTGCCAACTAACCCCAATAAAACCAATGTAGCTACTAAAGTATATGATATCAGAGAACCAAGAAAACCTGCCAAGGCTCTGTCCGATACAATCGCGAAGGCTAAGATTGACAGAGCAGCTGCTGCTGAAGAAATAAGAAAATCTGCCAGAGTAGCTGCTCTGCAAAAAAGAAGAAAAGAGCGCGAAGAAGCTAGGCTAGCAAAATTAAAACGATCTGATGTTAAAGCACTAAAAGCAGCTAAAGAAACCATGGCCGGACATAAAAGCCAGAAAAAGAGTACCAAAAGACATGACATACCCAAGAAGTCAAGTGGCACACCAAAAAAACGCAAAGGAAAAAAATAAAAATTAATTAATTTTAATTTTAAATTTAATAATTAATAAAATAATATTATACATTACAAGTTCATTTTTCAAATTTCTAATTATTATGGCTAAACGAGCGCGATCAAGATCAAGGGGTAGGAGAAGAAGAAAGCGACAGCGAGGAGGGAAATGGTTTAAAAAACTTCAAAAAAGACTTTCAACAGCTAAAAAATTGATCGGTCCAATTTCAGCTAAAAGGTTGAAAAAAGGATTGACAAAAGGAGCTATATCACTAAGCAAGGATCCTGATTTTCAGAGATTTGCACTTAAACATGCAAAACGAGCCTCAACAAAACAAGCACAAAAACGGCTAACTCCCTCACAGCGAAAAGCAATCACACGACTTGTTCCATCATCCAAAGATTTCATTGGAAATGGATTGCGGCTTTCAGGAGCGGGGCTTCGACTGACAGGAGCGGGAAAACCTCGTCAATATAAACGAGGTCATACTGCTTATACTCATCAACATGGAGGTAGCATTGCAGGTTTAGCAGCGCTAGTATCTGCTATTCCTCTTGTTGTCAGCGAAGTTAAGAAAGTACTTAAATAATATAAAATTTTAATTTTAATTTTATAATCAGTAATAAAAATGATTACACATTACAGGATCATTTTTCAAATTTCTGATTATTATTATGACTACACGAGCGAGAAAAAGATCATGGGGTAGAAGAAGAAAGCGACAGCGAGGAGGCTTTAAGATTGGCAAAGGTAAGCTGAGAAAACTGAAAAAAAGATTGTCAAAAAAAGCTAAATCAGTGCTGCAGGATCCTGATTTTCAGAGATTGGCACTTAAACATATGAAGGGCTTTAAACTAATAGGTTAAGAAAGTACTTAAGTAAAATAAAATCCTGATGACATATCATTATCATTATCATAATTGAAACCATAATCTGTTTCCGGAGGTAAAGATGAAGATGATGATGAAGATACCAAATCCATGTCAAACAAAGGAGGGATTGATGAAGATGATGATGATGATGATGATGATGATGATGATGATGATGATGATGATGATGATGATGATGATGGCGGTGATGGTAATGATAATGATAATGGGGGAGACAAATTACACTTCTCCTCTCTTGGAATTGGTAATTTCACTTTGAAATCAAAGTATGTATTTTGATTAAAATCAACATTAATTATATGCCATTTTCCCAATGATAATCTTATCGTACTATCAGGCTTAATACCTTGAATAGCAATAATGCTGGAGTCATCGCATATTATTGCATTAACAATGCTAGTCAATGAATTTCGTGAAAATTCATTAATTGCCGTTGAAAAGTGTAAATGAGATTTGGATTCTTCAACAACCAGACATTCTTCTGTTCGCTCATTAACATACACGTTAAAACGCGCATTGGGACATACCATGTTTGGATCAACGGTTTTTTTTCGGTTAAAGAATCTACTTTTGATGCTGATGAAGTCTTCATAGGATTTATAATAAGTCGAATTAGGAGCTAAATATCCTAGTATTTCTCCTTCGCGAATTTCATCAATAGCCGCTTTCGTATACTTAATTTTTATTACTTCTCCATCGCGCTGTGGATAAAGTAATCCATATTTGGACAACTCTCCAATTTGTTGGTCAACATGAATTGCAGATCGCGCGTGGCGAAGATAGTATTTCACTGTTCGTGTCATATCCGATTTTTTGAATTTTGATTTTTTATTTAAATATAACAACATACAATCAGAATATTCTGGGAATTTTCCAGTCTGCTTGAAGGGCACATAAATAATAATTATTAATAATAATGAGACAATCTCGTAATTTTGAGAAACATTCTTTGATTGAATGCTGTTTATAATCAATATTACACAACAGTAAAAGTTGCTTTCCACTATTCGACAACTTATCATCACCCTCAAATGTCACATTGATCAATTCCGCTCTCGATAAATATCTGGAATATCGCTCATACTTTGCATCACCATGATGATATTTCTTTTGAGCAGCTTTTACACGATTAAGCATTCTGGAGGTATATGAATTTGTCAATGAAAACTTATAATAAAAGTATTTGAAGATATCATCATCATTTAAAATGTCTCGAAAATATTCACCGCTATAGCGGCAAAATTTTGGAACTATTTTATCTCCACAGATTTGTTTAATTTCATCATCCAAACGAATACATTCAGCATAATGTGACAAATCGGAGATTTCAGTCTGAAATTTTATTATTCGCTTTAAATCCGGTTCACTCAACTTTAAATTAAGTTGTCTATTTATATTATCTAACGTTTTTTGCTCAAGTTTAATAAACCGCCATTCACATGATGCCTTATCATCATTAATCTCATCATCAATCATATAATCAATAACATCATCAGCCAAAGGCATGTTATTCAATTGCTTTCGCGGTTTGCCCATCTTCAACTTCTTTGATTCTTAAACTTTGAATTTTGCGTCGCTTTATGACGCGGTCAAATCTGGCCTATAATATATTTAACAATGTAATTAAATTTAAAAATTTAATATTTTCACCTCACGATCATTCAGCATCGATACAAATAAATTCACGGTATACAAAATTTCATCATCACTCCATTTATCTTGCTGATTAATGGCCATTCGAACTAAATTTATGATAACACTGCTATCCAAATTCATTTTTGTTGATTTTTGAAATCTGGTCATCATAACATGCAGTCGCGTGTTAAAGCGTAAAAGCTTGTTAAATCGAAAAAGCTTGTTAAATCGAAAAATGGAAATTTATTATTTTTTACATTTCAGTAATAGGGGTTTAAACTCATGTATAAAACATAAACATCGAGTCAGATATTCAACTCGCCCATTTTGATCCAGTTTCATGTAATATCCACACTTCGTAACACAAGTCCAGTTTACTCTTTTTTTCACACGCTCAGAACAATAGTGATCATCATCTTGAGAAAAAGGAAAACATGGAGAATTAGCAAAATGGGTACCATAAGATATAATACTCCAATCAACAATGTTATCCTGAGTTAATCGTTTCATCATGTTAATTTTATCCCGAGTAGTAGTACCCACCAGTGGCTGATAAGCAAGATTCGGATCAATTAAAAAACTCATAATAAGATTCATAATGTTTGAATAATCTGATCTCTTATCACTAGCTAGCTTTTTAAAAAACATTCTCCATTGCAGCGCTTGTTCATGTGAATTCAAACTCTCTAAACAAAAAAAATAAAACAAAAAAATAAAAATTTTATTTCAAATACTTGTTAAATGTTGGAAGAAGATCATGAATAAAACATTGACCTTTACTAATAGACTTGAAACCTCCTAATCTATCCAAATGCACACGATAGCAACACACCGCTTCATAAAAATAACAAT